>JAABUO010009110.1_pt1 | contig 11136 bp, 10 predicted proteins | sample 5559291 | NCBI WGS metagenome assembly JAABUO01 (sample SAMN10711878, study PRJNA513372) | rock metagenome | isolation source: Antarctica rocks | place: Antarctica: Victoria Land, Finger Mt sud | reverse complement strand
GCTCTCCTGCGTCCAGGCCGACAGCAGCCCCGCCGTCGGCGGCGGGATCAGTATCGTGGACCAACTTGAAAGCGCCGGCCGCACCTGGAAAGGCTACATGGAGGACATGCCGGCCCCCTGTACGCATGCCGCCGCGACCGACGCCAGCGACCCGTATCAGGGCAACAGCGCCACCGGTCCGGGCTACAATTACGCCGATCGGCACAACCCCTTTATTTACTACGCGCCGATCGTCAACGACAACGCGCGCTGCCAGGCCCACGTGGTCCCCTACACGGCGCTCGCGTCTGACCTCGCGCACAACACCGTGCCCAACTACGCCTATATCGTCCCCAACACCTGTCACGACGGGCACGATGTCCCGACCTGCGCCAACGGCCAGCCCGGCGGCCTCGTCGCCGCCGACGCCTGGCTGCAGGCCAACGTCCCGCCGCTTCTCTCGTACATCAAGACCCACAACGGTCTGCTGGTCATCACGACCGATGAAGCGGCAAACACGGACACCAGTGGGTGTTGCGGGGCCGGCGTCGGCGGGTGGCCCGGCTTTGGCGGCCTCGTCGGCCTCCTGGCTATCTCGCCGACGATCAAACCCGGGACACAGAATGCGACCCCGTACGACCACCCCTCGTTGCTGCGCACCGTCGAGGACGCCTTCGGGATTGCCACGCACCTCAATAACGCGGGGGCCGCGACCGAGCATGCCATGACCGACGTCTTCGCGCAGTAAGCCGGGGCGATGACCACGTTGGAGACCGCGTTGAACCGCACAGCTAGGTCAGGGGAGAAAACATACTATGGCCGACGATCGTTTGACTCGTGATGGAGAGAGCACGCGAGACCGTATGCGCGCCACAGTCTCACGCCGACGCGTTCTGGCCGGCGCGGCCGGGATCACCGGGGCGCTTGCCCTTGGTGGCGTGGACAAGGTCCTGGGTGATGTAGCCACGGCGGCGACGACGCCGCCGCTCCCCAACCCCACCACATCGGGCATCGAGCACATCGTCGTGGTGATGATGGAGAATCGCTCCTTCGACCACTTCCTCGGCTGGTTGCCGCACGCCAACGGGAAGCAGGAGGGGTTACGCTACCCCGACCCGGCGGGCGTCATGCACACCACCTACCCCCTTGCGCCTGACTATCAGGGCTGCGGGCATCCCGACCCCGACCACTCCTACGAGGGCGGCCGCATCGAGTACGACAACGGCGCCTGCGACGGGTGGCTCAAGGACACAAGCAACGACATCTATGCGATCGGCTACTACACGCCGCAAGACCTGGCCTTCTTTGGTCAGGCAGCGCCACGTTGGCAGGCCTTCGACCAGTACTTCGCCGCGATCCTGGCCGAGACCTATCCAAACCGCTTCTATCAGCACGCCGCGCAGACGGACCGCCTTCACAATTCGTCGACGACCTCGACCCTGCCGACCATCTGGGACCGACTCGCCGCGGCTGGCCTGACCGGGCGCTACTACTATGGCGATATCCCGTTCCTGGCCCTGTGGGGCGCCAAATATCTGCCGATCAGCCGCCCCGTCAGCGCCTTCCTGGCCGACTGTGCCGCCGGCGCGCTCCCCCAGGTCTCGTATGTCGACCCGCGTTTCCTGGATGAGAGCAGCGGAACCTCCGGCGACGACCACCCGCACGCCGACATTCGCAATGGCGAGGCGTTCCTTAACACGGTGTACCAGGCGGTGACAACGAGCCCGAACTGGCCCCACACGGCGCTGGTCATCAACTACGACGAGTGGGGCGGGTTCTTCGATCACGTCGCGCCGGCCGCCGCGCCGATACCGCCGGCCGACCAGGCGGCTGGGAACATGGATGGCTTGCGCGGTTTCCGCGTCCCCAGTCTGCTGATCTCGCCGTGGTCGCGGCGAGGGAGCGTATCGCACACCCTCTTTGACCACACGTCCGTGCTCAAGATGATCGAGTGGCGGTGGGGCTTGAGCCCGCTCACGGTGCGCGACGCCACCGCGAACAATCTCGCGAGCGTGCTGAACTTCACGGCGCCGAACCTGGCGGCGCCGTCCTTCCTCGTCCCGCCCGGTCCATTCGGCGTGCCGTGCCCGGTCCAGACCCCGGTCAGCAGCGAGGAGTGGGGGCCGCTGCGGACGCTCGCGCAGAGCAACGGCTGGCCTATCTATTAGCTGTCAGAGCCGAAGATCAGCGGGGCCGCGCCGCCCACGGGATCGTCCCCGCAGGGCCAGGCGCGGTCGCGCGCCCAGCCATGTGGGGTGCGGCGTTCCGTCCCACCCCAGCGGCGCGCCCCCACGCAAACCTCCCGAGGCGTCTGTGTCCTGGCCCCGCGCTCGCGCACACGGGCCACAAGGCGCTGGACCTGGGCGACCTCGTCGGCGCTCAAGGGCAGCTCCCCGTGATGAAGCTGCCCACGCCGGCCCACCCGTAAGGCCGCGCTGTCCACATGGTAGACATACATTCGGTGACATCCGCGCGAACGATAAAGATGAGCGCTCTCATGAGATTCCCCTCTCGGCCCCCTGGTTGCGGCGCTGCCGCGCGCCACCTGGGGCACCGCGTAGCGCCTGTTACCTCTCTTTAGCCCCTCTTTAACCTGGCTTTAGCATGCCCTTAATATGCCCTTAACAAGCCAGGGCTAGAGTAGAGAGGAACACGCCAAAAGACAACAAAACGGGAGGAGGGGAAAGAGACCCGGCGACGCACACCTACCGCCCCATAGACCCAGCGCCTAGCGACAGACACGTGATATACGTGCGAAGGGACATTGTATGCAGCCTAACGATCAACCCCCTCACGGTCTCCAGCGCCGCGCGCGTGGCGGCCGGCCTCTGCTCACCGCGCTCCTGGTCGCAGGAACCCTCATCCCGCCAGCGTACCTCCTCACCTCTGCTAACGGAGGACACGCATCGGCCCAGGCGTATCGCGTCCACAACAGGGCGGCCGCCGTGCCAAGCCGCGGGACCAATAGCCGCGCGGTCCTCATCAACGGCCGCGCCATCACCCCGGCCGGCCGGCAGTCGTCACTAGGCAACCTGCCGCTCAACGCCATCCTCTCCCCCGACGGCCGGCGCCTGCTCGTCGCCAACGGCGGCGCCGGCGTCCAATCGCTGCAAGTCGTCAACGCCTCGACCGGTGGGGTCGTGCAGACCCTCACCTACTATGCGCCCGCCAGCGTCTTTGTCGGCCTGACCTACAGCCCCGACGGGACGCATGCCTACGCGTCGGGCGGTGGCCAGAACGTGATCCACCTCTACGATGTGACCCCCGCGACGGGGCGACTGACGCCCACGGGCGACATCCCCCTGGCCGGGCCGGCCTCGCGGTATCCGTCGGGCCTCGGCTCCGGGCCCTGGCCAATCGGCTTGAGCGTGGGCGCGGACGGAACGACGCTCTACGTGGCCGATAACCTCGCCAACGCGGTCTCAGTCATCGACACGACGAAGGTGGCCACCGTCCCACCCAGCAACGGCGTACCGGCGTCGAGCGCGACGGCGGCTCCTACCAGCGCCTCGACGGGAACCCCGACCAGCGCGCCGGCGACGGGAACCCCGACCAGCGCGCCGACGACGGGAACCCCGACCAGCGCGCCGACGACGGGAACCCCGACCAGCGCGCCGACGACGGGAACCCCGACCAGCGCGCCGGCGACGGGAACCCCGACCAGCGCGCCGGCGACGGGAACCCCGACCAGCGCGACGGCGACGGGAACCCCGACCAGCGCGCCCACCGTGGCGGACACGGCCACCGTAGCGGCCACAACAACCGCGACGGCCACGGCCACCGTAGCGGCCACAACAACCGCGACGGCCACGGCCACCGTAGCGGCCACAACAACCGCGACGGCCACGGCCACGCCGTCCGTGACGCCGACGGACGCGCCCTCTCGCACCACGACGGCCCCACAGCCCCCTTCCGCGGCGGGCATCACGACGGTCCCCGTCGGCAGCTTCCCCTACGCGACGCTGCTTAGCCCGGACGGACGGCGCCTCTACGTCTCGAACTGGGGCGACGGCACGCTGTCGGCGATCGACACGGCCAGCGACACGGTCGTTGCCACGATCACGGTGGGCCTCGCGAACACGACAGGGCCGGCGACGAGCCATCCCTCGGCCCTGGCCCTGAGCCCCGACGGCCGGTTCCTCTTCGTCTCGCTGTCCAACAGCGACGCCATCGCGGTCGTCGCCACGGCCACCAACAAACGGGTGCGTACGTTCTCCGACCGCCCCTCCAACGGCGCGCCGCTCTCCAGCAGCCCGCAGGGACTGACCGTGAGCCCCGACGGGCGTGTCCTGTACGTGGCCAACGCGGGTGCGGACGACGTGACCGAGTTCGCCATCGACGCGCACGGGAACGCGCGGCGGCTCGGGCGCATCCCGACCGCCTGGTACCCGACCGCGGTCGTCCTCGGCGGCGACGGTAAGACCCTCTACGTGACGAACGGCAAGGGCCGGGGCGCGGGACCGAACGACAACTACCTCTCCCCCAACCCCACGCGCCAGGCCCCGCCGATCATCGACGCGGTCACCGGCTACAACGACGGCTACTGCAACTGTAATGTCGACCAGTACACCGGCAGCATGATCGTGGGGACGCTCTCGCGCATCGCGACCACCACCAGCGCGTCGCTGCTGGCGCGCGACACCGCACGAGTGGAGGTCGACAACGGCGAGAACAACACCGCGGTCGACAACCGACCGGAGGGCAACCCCATCCCCGCAGCCGGGAGTGGGGGCGCCGCCTCGCCGATCACACATGTGATCTACATCGTCAAGGAGAATCGCACCTACGACCAGGTCTTCGGCGATGCGTCCGTCGGGGAGGGCGACGCGTCGCTGACCCTCTTCCCGCGCGCGGTCACGCCGAACCTGCACGCCCTGGCCGACCGCTTCGGGCTGCTCGACAACTTCTACGCCGACGCCGAGGTCAGCGCCGACGGCCACAACTGGATCACCTCGGCCAACGCCTCCGACTACAACGAGAAGATGTGGCCGCAGGACTACTCGCCGGGCGCGGGCCGCAACCGCGGCTACGACTTCGAGGGCGCGACCACCATCAACCTCTCGCCGGGCGGCTACCTGTGGGACGCGGCGCACGAGGCGGGGATCAGCTACCGCGACTACGGCGAGTTCCAGGTCAACGGGAGGTCGCCGCTCACGGTCACGGCCGGCGCCCCTTGCGCGGGCCCGGTCGCGACGTCGTACCTCGGCCGCACGATCCCGTCCGGCTCCGCCTTGTGCTTCCAGCCGACGACGATCGTCACGAGCACGACGCCCAACCTGGCTGGACACATCGACCCGCGCTTCCGGGGCTACGATTCGTCCTACAGCGACCTCGACCGCGTCGCCGAGTGGCAACGCGAATTCAACGGCTTCACCGCCAGCAACACCCTGCCGCAGTTCGAGATCCTGCGCCTGCCCAATGACCATACCGCCGGGACACGGGTGGGCGCCTTCACGCCGCAGGCGTTCGTGGCGCAGAACGACGACGCGGTGGGCCGGGTCGTCGACATCGTCAGCCACAGCAAATACTGGGCGAGCACGGCGATCTTCGTGACCGAGGACGACGCGCAGAATGGCCCCGACCACATCGACGCCCACCGCACCGAGTCGCTAGTGATCAGCCCGTACACGTCGCGCTCCGAGCTGTACGTCGACCACACGCTCTACGACACGGCGGCGATGATGCGCACGATGGAGCTCATCCTGGGCTTGCGGCCGCTCTCCCAGTACGACGCCAACGCGCAGCCCATCGTGAACCTGTTCGGGGCCACGCGGGACACGACGCCGTACGACGAGATCGCGCCCACGACCTCGACCACGGCGGTCAACACCCCACGGTCGTTCGAGGCGGGGGTCTCCGCGCAGCTCAACTTCAGCCGCGAGGACCTGGCGCCCGAGGGAGTGCTCAACCGCATCCTGTGGGGAGCGGTCAAGGGCGCCGGCACGCCCTACCCCGTGATCCACACCGGGCGCGTCGCCTCCGCGGGTCCATTGGCGCTCGAAGGAGCCCTTGGGGTGCTGCAGGCCCAAGCGCTGAACGGGCAACTGCGGCGGTCGCACACGACGCGCGTCCGTCTCGTGCGCGCCAACGGCGGCTACCTCTGGGGCGTCTCCGTGCAAGGCGGCGGCCACTAGAGCGACTCCATGGCTCGCGCGGCCACGCGCGCACGACCGTCGACGAGGGGGGAGGCCGCTACCGGCCTCCCCTCTCGTCTATTCGGATGCGTCAGGACTCGGAACGCACACAAGCTCCGGCGCGCATCAGCCCGTCGTTTCCCGGCGTCGATCGCGCCTACGCGGCCTGCAGCACGGCGCACACCTCGCCCCACCGCTCCACAAAGAGCCGTCGTTGGTCTGCCAGGGAGACCGCCTCGTTCAGATGTCGACGATAGCGGAAGTGATCGCGCAGGTCGTCGTGGGCGGAGCAGAAGCGGTCTGCGGCGTCAAAGGAGCCGAAGCCGCGCAGGGGGTAATAGCGCTGCTTGATGCCCCGGTGGTCTTGCTCGATGGTGTGGTCGCCATACACCTTTTCTCTGCGCTGCCCCTGTGAATGGGATCACCTAGCGTATGTCCACATTTGGCGCGTCAACCACCACACGATCCACCACCAACTCTACAATAGCACGTTTGGTCGCGAAGTCAGCGTTGGCCACGCGCCCAGCGACCTGCTCCCGGAAGCGCTCCATTCCTTTGGCTACGTCCTGGATCTGCGCATCCTGCCGGGCGCTCGCCGCCAGGTGGTGCTCCTCGCGCCGTAACCCATCTAACCGTTCTTCCAATTTCCGCCGGCGCACGCCCAGTTCCTCAAGTGCGAGCACACCTGCCGTGTACGCATCGATGAGGCGCTCAATCTGGCGCTGCAGGTCGCGTTGCCGCTGCACCAGATCGGCTTGGCGCGCCGCCTGTTCATCCGGATGCAGCCACCCTTGTTGCGCTTGGCGCAAGGCTTCTTCCAAGATGCTTGACTCGTCCAGCACGGCGCAGATGTCGGCCCAGACGAGGGCGTCGAGATCCGCAGCAGGCAGTTGGCGGGTCCGGCACGGGCCTGGGCGCAAGCGATTCGGTAAGGTAGCGGCACCCCGACAGCGATAGTAGGCGTAGCGTCCATTGGTCCAGACATGGTGGGCCAGCCCGCAGCGTCCGCAACTGACCAAGCAGCGCAGCAGATAGTCGTGTCGTGTATTCCGCATCGCCCAAGTACGGTTGCGTTGAAGACGCTCTTGAGCCTGGGAAAAGACCTCCATGGAGGGATCTGTCAGAACTCAGAATACAGCCCCGCAAAGCAGCATCGACGTGGCCAAAAGTGCAGTATGACCGTCAAGCTTGAGGAGCCTTTGGCCGCGGCCTCGGAACGAATCGTAGGGAATTCGTAGCGTGTATTCTGAGTTCTGACAGATCCTCGCCCCCGGCAGCGTGTGCACTAGCCCCGTGTTATGCGTGCGGAAGTGCCGCTCGATGCTGCCCTTGTACTACAGCGACACTTCCGTTTTTGGGATGTCCAGCACCTTTGATTAGCGACGCTGATCGTGCGCTTCGTTGAGGGTGAGTAGCAGCTAATCGAAAGGACGGAAGATCGTTTTGGACCAAGTGTCGCTGTAGTACTTGTACCAGGGCTGGCGTACTGGCGTGCGCTCCAGATCGATGCCCAACTGCGCGCAGGCGTCGTCGAGATCCCGCCCGACGAACTCCGGGCCGTTGTCCACCACCAGCGTCTCGGGCAACCCGTGGACCGGCCAGGGGTGCGCTGTCCCGTACCGCGCGCGGACATCCTCCTTGGGCAGGATGGCGTGCAGCAAGCAACTTTGCACCGCGCGGTAGCTCGGCGGCTCGAAGCCCACGTAGCAGCCCAGCGGGAAGCCGCTGTACACGTCCAGCGCCAGCGTCAGGGTGGGCCGCCCGATCGGCCGCCGATCGTCGGCGTCGACGAGGATCACGTCGAGCACGGCATGGTCGATCTCGACCCGCTCCAGGATACGCGCCGGCCGCGGCCCAACGCCCACGGGCTGCCGCGCCCGGCGCTCGGCACGACTGACGCGCCGCAGGATCGTCGGCGCGTCGGCCTGCGCGATGCGGCGGTAGATCGTGCGCGGGCTGGGCGGGATCAACGGCGCGGCGGGAGGACGCGCGCGATTGGCCTCGGAGACGCGATTGAGCACCAACAGGTACACGTCCAGGCCCGTGCGGTAGCGCGGGGCCGCCGCGCACGCGGCAAGCACCGCGCCGACAATGGCCTCCACCTCATCGTCGAGGCGCGCGTGCCCCCCCGCCCCCGACCGCGCCGTGGCCGGCACGAGCGCGCGGATGTCCTGCCCGCTCTCTTCGTACGCGCGCAGCCACCGCTCCAGGCTCGTCCGGCTCGCCCGCGCGTCCCCCTCACCCCGCGCGGCCGTCGCGTACGCCGCGATCGCCGCGCGGGTCCGCTCGGCGGGAGGGAGCGCCAGCAACGGGCGGATGAGCGTGTAGCGTCGCCACGCCTCCGCGCGATGGGCGGGGTCCAAGCCCTGCAGATCGGCGACCGTTTCGGGGACCAGAGGGACGGAGCGGCCGCCCGCGGGCGCGCGCATGGCGTCGCCGCGCGCCTCGAACACCAGCGCGCCCACGCCCCACGCCGCCACCAGGTCCTGCGTCAGCACGACCACCTGGACACCGGAGGCCTGGTTCTCGGCAACCACGCGCGCGTCGGGCAGGACCTGATGCACGCGGTAGACATCCTCGCCCAGCGTGTAGCGCGTTCCCACCGCGAAGCACAGTCGTGCCATGGAGGCCTTCCCGGAGCAGCGCCCGGAGCGGCCGACCGCTCGCGGGGGCAACTCTCCGTCGCCGCTACCGTAGCGCATGCACCGTCGTTCCGGCAAGAGACTTGTCCACCGGGACAGGCCTCATCCCCGCCCGCTCCCTCGTGACATCATGCACGCCGGCCCACCCTTTGTGGCACAACGCGCGCCTCGGCCCATCCTTTGTGGCACAACGCGCGCCTCGGCCCATCCTTTGTGGCACGCCGGCCCAACCGTCGTGGCAAAAGAGGGGAAAGCCACACTCAGGTCCGCCCAACCTTTATGACAACGTACAATAGCTTCGACCCTTGCGTTTCGCCCAGTCGTCGACGCCGAGCACCCTGACCGGCGCGGCCGTCGGGGGCGGCGCGGCGCGGACGAGGCGCAGCAGGGTGCTCGGGCTGACCGGTGTCCCTTCAGCGGCCAAGTGGTGCGCCCCCGGATCACCGCCCAGGTCGAAACCGGCGCGAAGCACCTGGTCATGGAGCCGGATCGTACGCCGGGCCGAGACGGCGACAAGATCCGGCAGACGCTCACAGAAGATTTTCCGCCGGCACCACCGCATGCGACAGACGAAGCGCCGGGTATGGAGGTGGATGACGAGGCCCGTGCCACAGCAGGACAGATCGGCGATGGTCCGCTCGTAGTGGTTATGCACGCGGCGCGAGCGGCGTTGGCAGACGGGGCATAACGCCCAGCGACGCGTCGTCACCACATCCAGATGCATCGTCGGCCCCTTGCGCCAGATGCGATCGACCCGCACGCCGGGGACAGCGGGGAAGAACACGTTGGTAAGCATGGTAACACCTGACTTTCCCCAGGTCTAACCTCCTCCTGGACCCTCAGCTTACCGCTACTTCGCCTCACCAAATGTGCCTGAGAACCCGCTTTCAAACGCCGAACACAGTTGACCTCGGTTCGCGACGGGTCGTCCACATCGGCGTCACGCGGCATCCGACCGATGCCTGGGTCGCCCAGCACCTGCGCGAGGCCACGCCCTTCGGCACGGTACCTCGGTTTCTGATCCGCGACAACGACAGCAAATTCGGCGCGCAGTTTGCACGCGTCGCGACGGGAAGTCGCATCGAGGTGCTGCGAATGCCCATCCGGGCGCCACGCGCAAACGCCGTGTGTGAGCGATTCCTCGGCAGTGTTCGGCGCGAGTGTGTGGATCACCTCCTCATCCTGCACGAAAATCAGGTACGCCGCGTGCTCCGGGCGTACTGCGCGTACTTCAATACGGCGCGGCCGCATCAAGGCATCGGGCAAGCGATCCCCGAGGCGATAGGACATGTGGGAACACCGGCCACAGCAGCGCCCGTCGTCTCCATCCCAGTCCTGAGCGGCCTCCACCATGACTATCGACGAGCAGCATGAGTTCCATTTCGCCCACGATGACCTGGAAGATTGCGACGGGAGCCAGCACAACCCGCGCCACTGGTCGGCATCCGAAGATTGTGCCATGTATCCCGTGTACACGGTCAGCCCGGTCGGCTCTACCAGGCGTGCCTCCCACAAATCGGGCACCAACTCCTGCCAGACGATCTCCGGGCTGTTCTCGACGTCACTGCCCCTGCGGAGGATGCGTCAGAACTCAGAATTAGTGGGAGTCGAGAGCCGGCCAGTCGGGTATCCTTCTCTTTTATGGACGTGATAGAGGTGCGCTGAGGAGAGGACGATGGCCTGCCCATACTGTCAAGGAGAAGGGACACGGGAGTTGGAGCGGACCACGGCGTTGGGGTATCACCTGTTCCGCTGCCGCCCGTGCCGGCGCACCTTCAACGAGCGCACGGGCACCCCCTTCAACCACCTCCAGGTCCCCACGGACATCGCCCTCCTCGTCGTCCTGTGTGTTCGGCGCTGAGAAACGGGCTCTCCGGCACTTTTGATACACGTCGTTCTGTAGTAGAAGACACTACATGTTGTCGGTAGAAGTCATAAATCTTCTATATGTAGTGGATTAACTGCCTCTCGTCAGTCACGTTACGGAGTCGCTATTCGCCATCTGAATCCGGGATTGGCATGGCCGTTAATCACACTCAGCTCAGCCCTACAACGGTGTACAGGGCGACGTAGAATTAACCCAGGAACGCCAAGAAAGTTGACCCACCCCTTGTAGACCGTCATCCTCGTCTCTGTCGGGAGATGAAGGAGGACGGACATGTTAAGGAGTGGATCAGTGAGCAAGATACAAGGATTGGCAGCCGAGGGCAAGTCGATCCGGGAGATCGCCCGCGAGTTGGGCGTGGCGCGGAATACGGTGCGCACGTATCTGCGGGGGAGGACGGGAGCGGGAGGGCGCGTGCGGCGCGGCTCCAAGCTGGACCCGTCTAAGGAGCGGATCGTGGCCTGGGTGCGCGACGACCACCTCTACAATTGCACGA
>JAABUO010009107.1_pt1 | contig 11138 bp, 13 predicted proteins | sample 5559291 | NCBI WGS metagenome assembly JAABUO01 (sample SAMN10711878, study PRJNA513372) | rock metagenome | isolation source: Antarctica rocks | place: Antarctica: Victoria Land, Finger Mt sud | reverse complement strand
CACGTTTGACTGTTTTGTAGTCCAGATAGAAAGGTCTCCACCGCCTTGAGGCTTCAGAAGCCAGCCTCTTTCCAAACTTCATACCAAGATGCCACTGCAAACAGCACTGGCTCAGTGTCAAAGAATTGATATGACAGCTGCTGGAGACTCAAGGTGAAGTTGCAGTACGCAGAAAGGATGCATAAGACCATTGGACTGCGTGCTTGAACGAGGAACACAGCGCAGCAAAGCCGACCTGCAAGTGCGCGACCTCGGATCGTCTTTGTGTGAGATACTGCTTACAGATTCGTACACGGGTCGGACGCGCACGTCCAACTTTGCTTCCGACAGGTGCCGTCTGAGAATCACAGATCAAACAAACACGGTCAGCACGATACAGGGTTGCACAGCAGGATCTTGGCGTGGCTGGCAAGTGTGGGGTGCGAGCACCTCTGCCAGCGGCTTGAACACTGACATCACAAGCCAACGGGATGCGCATAAAGCTGGCGCAACTTAAGATGCTTTTTCCGACACATAATACGATTCCGTCTGCGAAACTTAAAAGCTGGCAGGTTATAAATTCGCTGCAGGGTCTGCTGCACTGCAGTTTGTGCTGGTCTAGCAATGCAGTCTGAACCGGAAGGAAAGGCCCTGCAGCTTGCCTAGCTGTGCGTGAGAGGTGTGCCCTGTGCTATGCAACTGGAAGGCGTGTAGGCACACAGGACTTGTTCCTTGCTCATACACCAGGGCCAAGTAGCTTGCCGAGACGCAGAACAGACGTGTGTAGCAGGACATCGAGCATGGATGCTGCCCTGCTCACTACAGTAGAGCAATTATCTGACGACGGTCCCGGAAATCGGGGTGCTCCTTGGCCAGCAGGCATGCTGGTCACTTCTCCGCAGTCTGGTCAACCTGCACTTAGCGCTGACGTTCAAGACGATAGCAGGGACCATCGAAACGGCGCCATGGAACCCAACAACAGGTCCGCTTGAGCGTCGAAGGCTCCATCGACCCCCAACCCGTGCCTCAGCTAGCTCGTTGCTGACGTCGCTATAGATCACTCCTAGGTGTGTCTTGCAGCGTGCCTATTGCTCCATCAAATGTAGAACCCTCGCAGCCACAAGGAGTTGCATGGCGTGGAGCACCACAGGAAAGACTGCTGGATTGGTCGTCTTCTCTGGCGTCACAGCACCTCAATGACGAAGCTCCTGGGGTTTTCACAATTACAGACAGAAAGGTGGGTTTGGTTTGGCATACATATTTGCGACATACAGAATGTGCACGCGCATGATCTGCAAAATTGGCGTTGTATACAGTCTGAAATATACAGCACAGTGTCATAACCACCACAATTGTGGTGCCTTGGTGCATGCATAGAAGCAGTAGGCGCATGCTCAATAGTGCATTACTCATCACACAATACGTGCTTTGTACAGGTGCGCGGCGGTGATGACCCACTAGATATTCCCATATACACCATGTGTCGAAGATGGGTCAGAAATGATCCGTATAATGATGAAGCGCACATGGCTGAGCCCCATGTAGGACTTTCCATCTGCACATGTGTGTATGTATACATGTATTCTCAAAGATCCAGCTATATACGTATACATGCCTTGATGTCCCACTGCTGGCCAATGCTTTGTCTCCATAATATGCCGGACCTTGTTGCTGTGCTTTGTAGCCATCCATATGAACAACATGTATAGCCATGTATCTTAGTTTCAGATTCATAGCATCATCATTTAATGCAGGTGTATGGCAGCTCACATATGATGCACTGGAAATACTGACTCTGTGTGCTGTCAACTTGAACTTACCCGTGCTGTTGTGACTGCATGAGGCACACAACAGCACGAGTAAGCTCAAGTTGACAGCTTTCTACACCTGCACATGGCCGTGTAACAGCAAATATGAGTGGTGGAGAGGGCTGACTGTGCAGCATGTCTGCAGAGCAGCACAGAAGGGCTCTTTACGCTACCAGACCCATTGCCTGCCCAAAGTGGGGCTGATAGCCCTTACCCCATTGAGGGGCCTTTGCCTACCCTCAGCAATGGGGAGCCTGATGCAGAGGTACAGCCTGCTTGTACATGGCTGTGTGTGCATGCTGGTGTATGGCATGCATGCTTGTTTCAAACCTGTCATGTGTGTCAGCAGTTCATAGCAGCCAACACCTCAAATAATCTTGCTTGCCATGTTCTAACAAGCATGGAGCGCTGCAAGGCAGCATGGTGCTTTTGTTGGACACATACTGCACATGTCTGCATTGCAAGATCATTCATGTAGATCCTCTGTACATGCTTGTTGCCTGACAGCTTTGCGCATCTATGTGTGGTGTCACACTCAGACACCGTGTGCCCAGCTGACTGCAAAGCAGCATATTGCCACAACAGATGCTATGCTGACAAATTAGCCCACTGAAACATGCAACGTTCAGGCTCCCAGATTGTGAGTGTCGTCATCTGTTGCAGTACTTGCTGGAGCATCACATGAACCACTGGCTGAAGGTCAGGGAACACCATGTGAAGAAGATCAAAAGGAAGTGTGATAGGTACAAAATTCGTCTCAAGTGGCTGTTGCAGAAGACTCACCCTAGTGAGTTTCAGGAGTTGACTGAAGATCAGCCTGGCAAACAGCAGGACCTGGCTGCAGGTCTATGACTGCGTAAGTTGTATCATGCCATGAAGTACAGTCCCATGATGCTTGCTGTACATGCATGTTAGTCAGACTGGATTAGTCAGTGACACCTGTGTTTACACACAGCGTGTTTGCTGCTTGATTAGCAGGTGTGTGACTTTGACTTGCTGTCTGTTCTGACTGAGGTGGGACTGATTGCTGAAACGTCGAGTGGTGCGTCGATCAAGGGCAGAGTCAGTGTCTGTTATATGCTATTGCATGTATGGGCTTCAGCTCGTGTGGGTCAATCAAAGCAAAGGTGCCAGGCCTTTGCTGATTTTGGCTTGCTTTCAAATTTTTCTTCATAACCACAGTATCTGGCTTGGATGCGTTTCCTTGATCGATCAGATCTCATTCTTGGTACTTTATTATGACAGCTCTACATACCATATATACATGTTTATATACCTATGTATATATATTTGATGACATTGATATTTGATGATATATGCTGGTGATATATATATTAGTACTGAATTATGTGTCTCTGCGTATGTACAGATCTGAAGCTCGTTTTTGATACCAAACTGTTGACCGTGTCTGTTGCGTCTTGCCAAGTGTGTCCGTTGGTCATCGGATTCATACCACTAGGGAAAGTGTGTCCGACCTGCTGCACAATCTCATTTCGGTTGACCTTATCAAAGATACTCTCGGTGGGTCCAACTGCTCGCTGTGCATCGCCCTCGTAAATAGCTTCCTTGATCGCTGCAATAATCCTTGCTCAGCTAGAGTACAGGCGGAGGAGGAAGATGGCGGAAGTACAGTACAGGCATGCAGCGCCATCACGTGAATTATCACGTGCCATGGCTCTCCACTTGGGTGTCAGCCCATGCTTCGATCATACTCGTCTTGGCCAGCGGACACCAGCGCCTTGTCTCATGTGAGCCGTGAAAGTCAGTAGTCCACACCTCATCTGTTTGAACTAGGTAGTCCGTCTGAGTTTACGCAGCGACCACATATACGCATGCATGCAAGGGTCGTCTCGCCAGTGTGACACTCTTGTAACAACAGACACCCCGGCAGAGATACCCTGTCTTGCGGTAAGAACCTCTGTGTTTCAGGTTTACGCGCATTCATGATTTGAGGACCGGCCGAGGCCCTTCGCACGCAAACGACTGGCTGCGCACAGGTGCTCGCGCTCGCTGACAGCACGTGCAGGCAGACGCAGACCAACCTGGCTGTCTTGCAGAAACTCCTGCTGTCTTGCGTGAAGCTCAACCGGGAGGCAATTCTGGGAAGTGGCAAGTATGGTCAGCGTTAAAGGGCGCACAGATGGCCAGTTGAAGCAATCAAGTCAATCGAAGGTCCGACAGCGTTTGACTTCATCGTTGGACTTCTGCTTTGACTTATGTTGCACGCGTGTACGCGTTGTTCCTGGCGTTGACAATGACCGGCATTTGATCAGTCTCTTTTGGGCCATTGGGTCTCGAAAGGCGACGGTACGTGTACGAATTCGTGGTGTTGTCAAGTAAGGACTCCCGCGTGCGCGCAAGGGCCGCTTCTATGAACCCTCGGTTCCATGACTGCAGAGCAACATCTCCAGAGAAGAACTCATGCGGTTAGTCCCTCAAGTTGCAGCCTCGGTCGGTGTTGAGTCCCAGCAACTTGGGTCAGCACTAATTTTGGCATTGGATGCTTCAACTGAAAAGACATATGGCTGGAGCAACGGATTAAGGCTGAAACTGGGTCACGTTTGCAGGCAAGTCTTACTTATCCTGCTAGTGTCACAATATCGCCGTGCCATGTCTCAGGATGTCCCCCATGTGGCCAATCATAGTTTTGCTCAGGCCAGCGCGGTAGAGCACGCACTGTAACAATTACTCACATCCTGGCACATACACCATCACTATGGCCTTGAGCTCTGTTAGGGTCATTGTTAGAGCCACAGCATCGACATTTTCAGCTGAATATTGAAGGCCTCTGTCATGACTGCCTACCGGAGTAGAGTTCTTTTGTTCGCTATACACCACCGCTAGCGCTTCATCATCCTCAATAAGAGCCAATCTGACCGCTTGCAATGAAAATATGCAGGAACTCTGGGTGTCATGATCCCCATTGTAAATTGTGCCAGTGCAACCCAAACAAGGAGTGCACCCGCCAAATGGACTCAAAGTACATGGTCTTTGAATCCCTCAAAAGCGGCTGTGGCATGGGATTGCACATTCACATGATTCAGGAGGATGGGAGGAATGCCCCAGCATGGCAAGATGCTTACCCTGAGATGTACCTTCAGGTATGTCACCGTGATTGGCTGCAGCTTCATCAGTCTTGATGTTCCCTGGTCTGACAGTGTTCATTGTATGCAAGCTCAATGGGCTCCTGAGGCCCAGACCAGAAGGCATCATTCTGCACAGAATGTGATGCAAATTAATGCGTCAATGACTCAGTACCATGTGTGTGCTTGCAACCATGATCATTGTGTGCACAAGAACAACGCTGCTTCTCTGCAGATCTTCATGGCATTTTGCATGGACTCAACTGTCATCACAACCTGCACAGCCAAGGAAAGCTTGGGGAACACCTCAAGCGTCTCTTCAATGACTAGCCAAATGGCATTGCCGCGTCTTTCTTTTTGTTGCTTTCTTCTGCAGGACTGTAACAGTGCAACACAGGCATATGTTGTACTTGTATGGCTGGGATGAATCAGCTAAAAATCCAGTGTCTGATCTTGGATGCTGCAGGTTTGTGTGGTCGATGCCAGAGCATATGAAACAGCTGTCAGTTCTGCAGCAGGGCTCACTGAAGATGAGAGCTGCATTGACCAGTGTGTTCTTCCCACCAACAAGCAGGTACTTATGTGATGATAAGCATAAGTTGCATCAGCACAGGATGTGCTCATGCAACTGCAAGTCCTGCCTTTGTAGACTATAACCTATGCAACTATTGTTGGGGTGGCAGCTTTGTAAGGCAAATGCAAATGCAAATGCAAATGCAAATGCAAATGCAAATGCAAATGCAAATGCAAATGCAAATGCAAATGCAAATGCAAATGCAAGTACAGCTCACGTTGATAACTTTAGACTATGTGTACAGTAGCACAACATATGCACACCCACACCAATTGTGAGCATGTACACATTAAATTGTGTTTCGCATGTGACGTTTAACACTGACTGGCCAGGGGTCTCATCTTTTAGTCAGCACTGAAGTCACTCGCACAGATGATGGTCTGCTAGCCATCCCCATGATTAGCGCAGAAGTTGCTCTGCCAAGTCTGTCAATCACAGGTGAGCATGGCCAACAGATAGGAGCGTCATGTCGTTGCTTATATGTGCCCGAGTTGTTGGCATGCTTCCGTGTGTTGCATTACATGTACAGCCTGTGACATGCTATACAGTGGGTGGACGCTGCTTGGTTGCTGTTTGGAAACAGTACGCTGACCAAATTATCTGTAGCAGTGTCAATGCATTGGCCTTGCTGCTGCCCAGAAGGCTCAAGTTGAAAGAGAAACAAAATCACATTTGGCATGATTGCAGAGAGCACAGAAGGGTTGCTAGGTGGGCAGAAGCCACCAGTGCAGCTTCTTTTCAGAACTATGGATGAACATGGGCAGCGCATCAAGGCTATACCTCCCCTGCTGTCAGATGAATTTGCGGTATGACCTTACTCATGAAAGACAAGCAAAGTCTACACAACTGGACCCTCTTAAGGCGGCAGCCAAGAGCTCCTTACTCATGATGATGCTGCATCCTGCAACAGTCCACTTGTTGTACAGCTTTGGCTGTTGCAGGCAAGCAAGCATAGGTTACTAAGCTTGAACTTTACCATGCTTCATGTCTGTGTGACTGCAATGTTGCAGGTCATGCTTCAGCGATGCATGTGTGGCTGTGCTGCTGCTGTTGCTACGAATGCTGCTGCGTAAGCCAGAGTTTCTGTTGTGGATCAGGTCACAACTATCAGGTCATCTGTCAAAAAGCCAGACATCCCACTGATGACAGATCCAGTGAGCAAACTCCAGGCTATCGGCAAAGACACAGTGGCAAGACTGAAAGACTTGACAGCAGCTGCGGCAGCTTCATCAGACACTAGGGACTCTGGCGTTTTGCAGGACTTCTGTTCACAATGCAACAGCATCACTACAGGTAAGTTCCTGACAACATTTGTGACATCACCTGATGTGATGCATCTCAGTGCAAATCAGGGAAACTGTGTAGTTTGTGTGCTGCATTATGCAAGCTGAGCGTCATGTGCAGTGTAAAGCCCCAGGGATGCGTGCATTACATATATGTTGCTGCTGTGCACACATGATGTTTTTGGGGTATATTTGTATTCATGCCTGTCAGAAACGCTCCATGTGCTGCATTTGCCTGTATGTGTATCATGTGTATCTGCTTGTAGCTGCCACTCAAAGCTTTGGTCTTCATAGACAATGAAAGCAATGGCCATCATGCAAAGCTTGCAAACTGCCAACTCATATGCAGAGTTGTAACAAAGGTTGCAGACACTGGATTTCATTCACCTGCACCAAGACCAAGTGTTGTTCTGGAGGAAAACAGAGTATGTGGGTGCAGTGCAAGAATTCCAAGCCCTCATACACTGGTGCGGCCACGACCTGGACAGGACCAAAGCTGTTCAGAGAGCACTGAAGATCTTGCGAGTCCCCAAAGGCTGGCAGACTGCGACAGCACATGCCAAGACTGCTGTGGCAGAAGACAACCATCCAAGAATGTTCACAAATGGTGCTGGGCTGGCACTGTTGTACAGATGCAGGCAGGGCAAGGTGGACCTGAGCACAGTGCTAGGTAGTCATGACATGCTTTGCTGCTCTTGTGTACATGCACATGGCTGGGCTCCTGGCCAGCATCATCCTGGCAAATTGTGCTTCTTCTTTTCATTCCGGTTGATGACTGTCGTGCGCGCGCGAAACAACTCCATCGCACGGCCTGTTCTGCGCACGGACATCACACGCGGCAGTTGTGTCCCTCGCACGCGTGCAAAGCTTCAGCTCTGTTTCGCAAGCTTGCCTTAAGGTTCCACGGGGCTATGCGACCATTTTGTGATGTGGTCGGCTTGCTTGAGAGGCCGGCTCACATGTCGAGCCACTGTTGCCTAATATTACCTGTACATGCAATAACTGTTGCACATGCATTGCAGATCAAGTTCGGACAAGCAGGAATGTCTCTGGCTTGAGTCTTGACCCTTTGGGACAATGCTCACAGCAAGAGACAGAGCAGCTGCAGGCTATGCAGCAGCAGGCTACTCCTCAATGGCACTCATCTGGCCACATTGGCTGGAGCATTGTTCCAGTCCCATTCAGCATCCAGACACCACAGCTGCTGCCTGAGGTGAAGCTGTGGCTGCACTCTATTCCGGAATTTCCAAGCGCCTGTGCAACAATCATCTCATCAGCATGGTGAACGACCACATATTGAGAAGTGACAACCTCCATAGGGAGGTCCGTGTTGATAGTCTGCAACACAAGCTACAATTGGGCCTCTAGCCAGCAGTTGTCCACAATGTAAGTTTGTTGCCTTGCAGGCTCCTGCTCAAGCCCTGGCCACTCACAGAAACTGCGCTGGCGGCTTCATCATCCGGGGTAAGCTAGTGCCTCCATTGTCAGACGCTTCAGCACGCTCAGGCAGTCCCTTTGACACTATTCCTGCCAACAAGAATCAACATCTGGCGCCTTGCTCAGCGCCATCAAGCCCGCCAGACACTGCAAGCAGCTTCAGCAAAACGCACACTCACAAAAGGTCTATGCGACCATGGGAGGACACCATATTTACCAGCCATCAGACAGACTTTGCTCTTGATGCACCCTCACAGGTGCTCTCCCATGCTCAGGATCCTGTCTTGTGCTCAACATATAATCTCCCATTTGCTGCATTTCATTCTGATGACACAATGCTGACATGAAGGCTTGACAATACTTGCAACTCTGTTTTGCACACATATAACATTGTGGAAAGGTGCTTATCTGAATAAAATGTCAGACAGCTTGCTGAACTGAACCTTGGTGCGTTTGCATAATGCGCTTGCCAGCTGCAACTGCTTGCTTTGGTATCATTGCACATTGATCAGATCGAACACATTGTGCAGACTGGGCTTGCTGACACACCACATGCCTCCTTTCCCAGAGCTGCCAGGTCCGCTAGCAGCAGTGGACCACTACAAGCATCAGCTGTACATGCAGATGCTTCTCCACAGCGCTATGACCAATCTCACACATCACCCCATCTTGAAACGCCAAACAGATGTGGTATGGTTTTTCATCCTCTTGCCCTCTTTCCCCTCCTGATGCTCTCTAGTCAGTCTCTCCATTATGACCATGCATGCATAAACAAGGCTCAGTTTCCATCTTAGCCGCTTTTGCGCTGCTTTTCATCCGCTGCTTTTGCGCTGCTGTGCGCTTGTACAGCGTCTGTGTCTCAGTGCTGTGAGCTTATGACACAGCATGTGTCTTCACAGTTCTTTCACTGTTGGTGACACAACACTGGCACAGGCATGAGTGCCAGCATTGCAGTGCAGCTGCTGTCTGCCAGCTCGCATCACCTCTGGTGCCAGTTTGATATGCTATATATGCAGAACATGAAGTCCAGAGCCCAGACTTTGCTACCTTGTTTGGCCTGGCATCACCACTGGACATGCCTGCCCTGCAACCAACACCTGCTTCTCCAAACCTGCACAGCCAGGTCGACACCATGCGCAACAATCTGCAAGGTCAGCTCCTACACTTTGCGCTTACACGCTGCTGTGGTGTAGAGCCTTGCAGTCATGATGCCTTGGTGTAAATGGCTAGGCTTTACAAGCTGGGTGTTGACTACGCACTGAATGTGCTTACCACAGCAGGGCAGCACAAAACATACCAAGTCACGGTCGTAGTCCTGTGCTGATGAAGATTGTGCAAGTTGTCATAGGGCTGTTACAGCCGCCAAGCCAGCTTCCTGATTCAGTCAGCGGATCATCACAGTACTACTGTAATGACGCGCCCATTCCTGCATCCACACCCTCTCAATTCCCAACCCACATTGGTGGGCAGCCCATCACTGAGAATTCATCTTTGGGTCATGCCATCGGACCAACCGCGCTCAGCCAACAGCTCTCTGACAGCCTTCCCAGCATTCACCCATTCTTCACCAGCCACCACACTGGCACAGGCCACATGCTGCAGCCAGGTTCAGCATTGCCCAGCATGTCTGACATCCTCAATGCTGATTGTGGATTCCCTGACTGGATAGCATCTGCTGACGAGCCACCCAACAACCCATAGCAAAGTTGCTGGTCTGGCAGGTGAGAGGTGCTGCAGAGTCAACAGCTGGGCTGTATATTCAATCTGTGCAACAGAATGATCACCATCTGCACACTGAAGTGCATGTGAAACGCTGGCTTGTTTTTTTACCCTTTGAGGAGCAGTGGAACTGCACATGCCTTTCAAACCTGCACATCACGTCAATCAAGACTTTTTGTTGTTTGATTGTTGCAGGTGCCCAGCCTACCTGCTCCGGACACAATGCAAAATGTTGCATTCAAAGTATGATGCTGCCATCAGCTACATCATTCTTCACATATCAACAACTGCTGCAGCAAGCAAGCAACATCAAATTTGCTTGTGCAAAGAGAGCAGTCAGAGAGCAGAAGCACGATCCAAATTTGCCCGTGCAAAGACAAGTGCAGATGCAGCATTCCAATTCAAGTGGATAAGGACTGCAGCTACAGACTGCTTGCACATACACATGCAGTTCACAGCAATCTAATCTGCTATTGCGATACAACTCTTGATCACTTTCCCAACATACATCTACTGATGGCTGTTGATACTTGAGCTGCTGTTACTGTAGCCGCAGCTTGCTGCTGCTGCTTCCTTCTGCTGTTCATGGTGCCATTTTACTCGCCGCTGCTTTTGCCTTAAGCTTTGCCTTACAGTTCCTCTTGTTATTGTAAAACAGCCCAGTTGCAACAAGAAGTATGCTTAGCTGAGAACCTTACTTCTTGTTGCAAACATCAGCATTGTTAGCATGCCTGCTGATGCCGCTGTTGATGCTTGCAACCACATTGTTCTGATGCAATGCTGGCCAAATCTGGCAAAAAGCTGATGCTTACATGCTGATGCACATTGTTGCAGACATCAATGTTGCTTGTACAGCACAAGTGTCTCTGCTTTTAGCAATTTTCTTGCAATGCATTGTTGTTTTTGACGATTCAAGTTTTTTTCTAAACTTTGTAGCTTTGTTGGAATATCAATTGCTGGCCGTATTTGCTGGTGTCACAACAATTGTTGACTACTCATCTTGACGATTTCAGAGATGCTAGTGTTTTCATGCATTAACCTCTCACTGTTTGTTCAAGACCTCACTTCAAGGATGTGCAGCAAATTCTTTTCAGAGACACATTTTTTTATGTCTTGAATCTCGGACACATGCTGCAGCAGTTGACTTCAATATTGTCAGTGTGCAGCTTGTCGATACCTGTCAAAGCGGGGTAGGAGTCTCTACAATTGTCAAACGTATACAAATTCGAAAGACAGCTTCAAGCTGCCATGCAGA
>JAABUO010009106.1_pt1 | contig 11138 bp, 11 predicted proteins | sample 5559291 | NCBI WGS metagenome assembly JAABUO01 (sample SAMN10711878, study PRJNA513372) | rock metagenome | isolation source: Antarctica rocks | place: Antarctica: Victoria Land, Finger Mt sud | reverse complement strand
GTCTGTTCACAAGCCGTTTCGGCTTCCTCAGTTTCTGAGGCCAGTGACAGATGACATCCTACCGGTATGACATACCGGGTATGTTATCCAATCGAATGGGGTAATATACCTCCCGTCAACAAACGCGGTGCCTGTAACAACCCGGGGATGGTCCCGTTATCACCGAACATACCCCGGTCGACCTGTGTCAAGGAATATAGGTACAGGTTCGGAAGAAACATTATTATGGGCGTAATTGCCTCGGGGTAACTTCAAGCCGTACGGCGCGTTCCCGTTATCAAAGTTGTTGCAGTCAGAAGACCTGGCGGGAGAAGCAACAGCTTCCTTGAAGCTCTTGGCAGGTGTTAATGTATTCGTGGGTGATGCAACAGGCGATGTGCTGCTGGAGGGTTGTGATTGAGCACTGTCTAAGTCGCTGGCACCGCGAAGTAGGCGGTGAAGTAGTGCTGCTAAGAGATCAGCCTTGGCCACTGGCTCAAAATCGCTACAGTCCACCTCTTTCCATTCTTTTAAAAGCTCCGGCTTGCTCTTGTCAAGCAGACGTCGAATCTGCAGCAACAGATCGTCCTTGACGTCTGCTGGCGCCGCTGGCGCAGTCATCGCGCGGTGTTTTCCCTGTGTTGCTCCCTTGGCCCCTTCCGTGACGCACGTGCAGCCCCCCACGCACTGCGCTGAAACTAACAGCTGGCTCGACACCGTACAAGTTAATTTGGTAATTAACCCTTTATTTATTTAACCCCTTTACTTGTTAACCTTGCCAACACTGCATTCTGTTGTGACGTGAGTGTGGTTGGTGGCGTGCTGTTGTGCTCGAGTTTACCGCTTACATGTTTATCAGCTGGAACGTATACTTCAACGGCGCGCGTTGCCGAAGATCCACACAGCTGTTACCCTGCCAGAGACGCTATGAGGAAGAGAATAGCACGAGCAGCTGAGACTGCTGAGCAGACTTTTGCGGGTTGTTTAAAGTAGGCTGAACGAGCAGACAACCACTGTTGAACAAGTCAGCTTTCTCATCTCACGCTCTGATCATCTTTTGCATGACCTCGGAGATATGCCTTATGCTTGCAGCAAACGTGATGCCATGCACTGGCTGCGTGAGCAAACCGCTGGCACCACAACTTCACAAAGTTTGCGAGGCCAGAAATGTCTGTGCAATGGTTGTTGTGTGAAAGGAGCTGTGCAGCTGCCAGCTCTGAAGGAGACGCCTGGCCAAACTGCTGAGTAGTGATAGCCCATTTGCGCAGGACTAGTCCTTTCTTCGAACGATCCACGCATATAATTGTTGTTTCCAGATGACTACATCAGGTGAACGGCACATTTCATCGTGCATGTACATACACTACTTTGTGGTAGCATCGTATCATTGGTGATTTCCTGTTGCAGGTGTAAAGGATCTCAATGTTGACATGAACGGCATATACAGCTTTTGTGCATGCTTGAGAACTTACCATTGCATAGGTCTATCTGTGCCCACTCCTGGCACAAAGCCCACTTTCTTGCAATTGTACATCTATGATGGTGATGAGCTTGGTGATTGGATGTCTTTAATGCGGCCAGAGTTCTGAATCGTGAGGTCATATATGAATTGCAGCCAGAGCTGCATCAGATAGACCCTTTAGTTTGGGAGTTCAAGGCTGTAAATGTGCACCATGGCCAGTCCGACATGAACATAGTATTGCACGCTGGTATTGGTGAGCAGCTTGGGGTTTGTTTGACGTTGAACATGCTTTGGCCCTCACGTTATGTCCTACACAACAGATTTTACATTTACCTGCTCCATGTAGGTGAGGGTGATGGCCGGAGCACCAACAGCCAATGGGATTGCAGCCGTCTTGCCAGAGGGTTTTGACAATGACCCCACTAGAGTTAGGCCAGACAAGCGTGATACATACTTTGTTCGCAATATTGTGATCAACCCAATCAACAACACATTGTCAGCATTGACACCAAACACCTTCTGACAGACCCATTGCATTTTGTTCTCCTGATGTCCAGTGGGAGGCTCCCGATGGGAGTTGATTGCTGAAGAGCGAAAACTTTTCTTTTCTTTTCTTTTCTTTTCTTTTCTTTTCTTTTCTTTTCTTTTCTTGATGTGCAGTGGGGAATGGGAGTGGCGCCCAAATATCATGAGGTCATCATTGTGACTTTAGGTACGCTAAATTGATTTGATCTGAGCCAAACAGAAAGTATCTACACAGTATGCAACGTTACAAAGGTCAGATGCATTCAACTTTACTTCATCAATGCAAGAACTACCGTGGCACCATCAAGAAGCGGAAGTAGATCAGCCCACAGCAGTTTTCTGCATGCTATATGCAGCAACGTCCAATGGCTGTCGACAGTATTTCTTTGTTGAGATGCCGCAAGCTGTTTTGAGGTAAAGTGCCACCATTTGCTACCTGTTTTAGCCTTTCTTTTGTGGCGCTCTTGTTACTTTCCCCCCCCCCTTTTGCTTACCTTTCATTAGCTTGCTGGATGTGCAAAATGCCGGTCATCAACCTCGACCTCAAATTGGTTTGTGCAATATAGGAGTACCTGTGTGATGCTTATGCCAAGGCTGAGCTTGAGAGGTTGCAACACCTACGTAGGATCCAAGACAACATCAGAGCTGATCTGTATAAGGGTGCTTCAGGTCTGCAAACCAGGGATGAACTTGCAACAGGGGACAAGATAGGCAGGCATTTCATATTGCCCGCCACATTCATCAACAGTCGACGCTACATGAATGAGAACTACCAGGTAAGCAAAATATGCACCATGCATCTCTAACATCTGAATGCACTGAGACTGCTGTTTTTAGCATACAACCATGCCACGTGGATTGTGTTCCTTACCAACCGGCCTCACCCCATCAATCTGACAGCATAACATCCTCTCAGACCCCAACCCCCCCCACCTCCCCCCCCCCCTCCCGCGCAATGTAATGATTCATAACTTTTTGCTGCAAGATGCCATGGCTTTGGTGCATGCCAAAGGCAAACTCCGCATGTTCATCACCATGACCTGCTACCCCACATGGGAGGAGGTTGTCACGGAGCTACTGCCCAGCCAAGATGCCAGGGATCGCCCAGATTTGGTGTCCTGCCTGTTTGTTGGCAAACTAAAAGCCCTTCTCCATGATTTTGAGCAGGGGCAGTCTTCCGGCAAGTGTGCTACAGGGTGCATATGGTGAGTTTCCAAAAGCAGGAGCTGCCACATGCCCACATACTGCTGGCCCTTGACAGCGGTGGTGCGTTGCACAACTGTGATGACTATGACAGCATCCTTTGTGTTTGAGATTCCTGATCAGGCAGAGAACCCCCGCCTGTATCATATAGTGTCCTCCTGCATGATGCATAGCCCTTGCGGTGCGCTGGACAGGGATGCTCCTTGCATCTGGGATCTGCTGCAAGGGGCTCCCTAAGGACTTTCAAAAACTTTAAAGCAGACGTCCCAACAATTTATGGCACCCCTTTGTACCGCAGGAAACCTCACACAGTCAATGTGACATATCTTCAAGTGCATGCTATGTTTGTATACCGATAGATGCATACCAATTTGTATACCATCTGCATGACTGATGTGAGCATGACAATTGTGCCTGAGAATGGACGCTACCTGGAGAAGAATGGAGTCAAGCACCATGTGGTGCCCTACAACGATTGTTTAGGTAGATCCACAGCTGTTGCAGAAGTATAACTGTCATATCAACTCGAGATCGTCTGCACCATCCAAGCAATCAAGTACATGTACAAGTATGTCTACAAGGGTCATGACCGTGCCATCATCGAACTCCGTTTGCAGGGCACTCTCAAAAAGGTCTACCACGAGGACAAGTTAGTTGTATTCAACTTGCAGCCAACGGTCCTCAGATGCGCACACCATGCGCTCTTCGGCTTCGACGTCGAGGATAAAAGGCATCGTGGTCTCTGGCTTGCAGTGCGCGCTTGCTGTTTTCTGTGTGCGAACGTGTTGTGTTACAATTGCGTGCTGTGAAGACTGCTGTGCAGCATGACTCGACCGAGAGAGAGAGACAGAAGGTCAAATTTGGAAGACAAAAATACAGAAAAAAGGGAACATACCGCTGCCTAAGTGCTTGGAAAGCCGGCCACTCGAACATCATGTGCCGTAGCAGCGGATCCGCGCTGAAGAGATATTACTAAAGCACATAAAGGTTATTGAGACTGAGACAAACACAAACTCTTGCAATTTGTTAGATATATTGTGCTAGGACTTCTTCTGCGGTTAAGTGCATGCAGATGTAGATTTTAACTACAGAATTTGGACCTTTTTTGTGGCCCAAAACAACATTAAATGGCTTGTTTCACTCAAGTTCAGTACTCTCAGAATGACTCCCAGGTGGCTTCAACAGTTGACTCCCCTGATGAGTCATAAAAACAGGAACTGTAAGTTGATTGATTGAGTATTACTGCATCACATCATTAGGTCATGAAGTACATGATTGGGGTACTGTATAGTGATTTCATCACATCCTACTTTGAAGGGTTATACCCGAAGGTCAAGAGTCAAGTAGCATGCTGTTTGTTTGAAATATGTACTAGCAACCTTCGTTGGGTAAATTTATGCATGCGTGCATGATGGTCATCTTGAGCCTGTTGATGCGGGACCGTAACGTACTACGGTAACCGTGCTATGATTGATTGGCACCGTGCTGTCACTTGGCTGTCACCAGGCAACTATGACCACCGTATTGTCACCGTGATTGTACCGAAAATGCACGCCGTAGATAGGGGTGAGACCCTAGCCCCTAACAGGGTGTTTAAAGCGCGAAAACGCAGAACCATTTCACCCCACAGTTTGGTGCCTTCGAATGCATGCTCAACCGTAGACGAGAATTTCTGCTTGTCCTGCAATGCGGAAAGCCCAATGAATGCAATGCTTTAGACGTACGCAACAAGCATGTAGGATTGTGCAGCTGATGCTGTCATGGCAAAGTTTACTGCTTAGCAAACGACGCGAGTCACACAAGTATCATAGGTAGCGTACTTTGAACTGTAGTTTCCCTAGCACTGCAAGCAACACAGGGCTGCGTCGACTGGGCCACAGACAAAGGGTACACAGTCCTACTCGCAAACCCGCCACTGCCAGCTCGACCTTGCAACGGCAATGCGCTCCGGAAGTATGTTTCGCCAGCTCCTTCTGATTGCCAGCAGCGTGTTGCTGTGCTCTTTGGGTGTTTGCTTGATGTATTTGTGCTTTTCGACTCGGTCATATGCTTCGCCATCCGGTCACCCGGATCACTGCATGCGTCTGCAACTGCAGTCGTATACTATCACAGTTGTCACTTGCTACTTCAGTCTGGACCAGAAGGCAAAGCACAGTAAAGACGAATACATGCGATGGCTAGAGAACTTCTTTCCAAAAATGGACAATGCAATGATAGTGTTCACAGATCATTTCACAGAGAGCTCTGTGCGGAAACTTCGGGCAGGCAAGCCGGGAATTATTTGCTCATATGACAGTGTGTGGGCGCTGCCAAGATTTTCCTCATTTGCCCATGCGTATCAGACCACACAACATGAAATGGATCCTGAAAGAGCCATACACACACCTGAACTGTATATGATTTGGAATTCCAAGATGTTCATGCTCAATAAAGCGGCAAAGGACAATCCTTACAGATCAAGGTACTTCTTTTGGGTCGATAGTGGCTCTTTCCGCACTCCACACAACTTCAGCTGGTGGCCAGATCTAGTTCAAGTGCAGTCAATTTTTCGTGGTTATGACGACCGAATATTGTTGGGAATGATCCGCAATCCGACTGACTTGCACAGGCCGATAGTTGACATTTGCAGCAGCGAGGAAGTGATTCAGGCAGGATTTTTCGGCGCGCAACGTGATCAGATGCTATGGTACACAGACATGTACTTCCAAACGCACGACGCCGGGTTTGCCGCTGGTTGCTTCACTGGTAAAGAACAGAATATAATGACACAGATTGCATTGTTACATCAAGACCATTTCCTGCTCTTGGACGCAACCAGGGATGCGTGCGGCGATCCCTGGCTGTCTTTCGTACAGGCACTTGGTTGTGCTGAATACAGAACTGCTGGCTGTTCAGATGCACCAGTCACTGTCTGGAACGTCAAGTCCCCTTGACAACTTTTTGCTGCAATAAATATTGATTGGGGTAACAAAGGGGTAAGCCCCTTTGGGCCCAGGAAAACGCCCTCTACTGCTAGAGCAAATGTAGCAGGGTCACGAAATCATTAACGTCTATGATCACTGGTCTCATGACTTTATGAGACACAATAGCACAAGTACAACAGCTATGCCAGAGATACTTTCACTTCATCCCGCTGCAGCCACTGGCAGTCTCCTTGAAGCTACTGAGGTTTTACATGCCAGGGCTCTGCTGCATCTGTGCTAGATGGTTATTGTTACCCTCCTTGTGTTGGCTGCACAGCTGTTGTGCTTGCTGAGGATGCCTTGGCCACTGCTGAGCTGAAGCATGCAAAACAGCTATAGGCCCAAGTTTGCTTGCTTGTCTGCAGCTGCCTCATGTGCATTCTCTGTTGCAAGTCTTGGGAGTAAGCTGATAAGGGTCCAAACTGGTACAAAAAAATAAGTAGGATGTCCCATATGTGAGACCTGACAAACAGACAGTATGCAAACAAATCACACCAAGCTGTGTGTCCTATACACCTTAGATCACAGGAAAACTCTGTCTGTTGGGTCTTTGTTCCTGTCAATGTACAGAACCAGTGACAAGCCTGGAAGGTGCAGGGATCTTTGTATCATGTAATGGGTACTTGTCTGGCGCTTGCTCAGCAGGCTGAGGAGCAAAGCCAGCGCAGTTGTGCAGGGCTGAGCAAAGCCCCTGTCAGCCCAACCCAGTGTCAACCTGTCTACCAGGATGGTATAGGACCTGACCTTCACCTGAGCATCAGCCTGTTGAGAAGCTTAAATTCCAGAAATTGCAAATTGTCATAAGGTGTGTCCATTGAGCTATTGCGTCATGCTATGGCAGAGCCTGGTGCAAATGTAATAACTCAAGTAGGCATGCCTGATTAATTATGTGGGTCCAGCCGCAGGCAGTCAAGGCTTCAGCCTAGGTCACAGCCCCAGCATCAGCAACGGAACTATGCTACCATCCAGTCAGCACAGCCTTGACATTGCAATACCCGGAGCTTGCTCTAGGGCACTTGCTGAAGAGGTTGATGCAGCAGCTTTGGGCTGACAGACAGCCCTGGATGTGACATTTCAGCTTGCATCTTTTTGCATCGCCCACCACAAAGCTCAGGTCACACTCCCAAGATCTCTGAAGATGTGCCATAGAGCAAGCTGAAGATGTATCACCTTGCTGCAGGTAACGATACTTCTGAAACTTGTGACAACGCTGCAAGGAGGGAACATAGTGTATCGCAATCAAATCTTGAATCCATGCAGCTAAACTTGCACCCCTGTCTATTGCAACAGCATGCACCACACGGTCAGCAACATCAACCAAGTCAATGGCTGTCCAAGATAGGCTGGGCACCAGGTAGGAAGTGCCACCGGAATGGGCTTCTCAATAAGCTCATACACCGAACCTGGCTCATACACCGAACCTGGCTCATACACCGAACCTGGGTGCTGGTCCCAACACCTCTTGCATCGTGAGGCCAATCGGCATGTCGCATGATTTAGCCTCACATAGGATCTGGTCATTATGTGCATGAGCATGAGCAGCGTCAGAAGTCATGAAGGGCTCAGTTGATGGAGTAGCAAAGGAAAAGCTGATGGGAAGGCATTTCAGGCTGCTGCTTTGCTCAAGAGTCACTTGCTGTGGCCAACGACTGCTGCCCAAGCTGTCAAAGGCTCAGCAGGTCTTGCATCAAGGGTTGGCGCAAATATCCTGAGCTGATTTATGTGCAAAACAGCTGCGCTGAGCCCGCCAGCATTCTAAGATCTAGGGTGGGACACGGACTGTACATCCACCAGCCTGGACTGGCTTGCCATCTAGCTGGTGTGTTTGCAGCTTGCTCAGCATGCTGCTGCCCTGCAAAGCGGGCTGCGCGTTGCCACCTCTGCTCTTCAAACTTCTTTGCTGCATCCTTGCTGAGATAAAATCAAAGCTGAGGGGATGTCAGGGTTTCCTGCAAGTGCAGACACAATCAGCTGGTTGCAGCTCCACGCCTTGACGTTAGTCAAGGCTGGCCGAGTCGCTGCCTCTGCATGCACTTGTGCCTATAGGCACAGCAAGTCCAGCATTTGTGCCGGGCCATTGCGGAGCTTTGACACTATGTTGGCTTCTGCCTTGCGCACGCAGCAGCTCGGTTCGTGGCACCTTCTTGTCTGCTTCTGATTCAGCCTCCTCAAAGTTCAAGCCTTCATGCAGGCGCTTGTGGAATGCTGTTTCGAATTTGCGCTCTATCTGCTGATAGAGTGTCCTACCATAGGTTCTAGGCATCAGGTTGTTACTGTGTACTGCCCAACGACGCCCAAATTGGGCACAAGCGGTGCCACAGAGTATCATTGCTGACGCCAAAGCAATGTATCATGGCAGCAAGGAAGGGCTTCCCGAAAAGGTGGATGCGACAGGTTCTGCACCTTTTTCGACTTGCAAGTTGTGCTTTACAGCATTGTCTGTTGCCAGAATCCTGCGCTCATGGCAACCCTGCGCAAAATGTCAGGCAAGGGGTCACTCTCCCAGCAGTCAAGTGTCCAGAGTCTTCCTCCAACAGCCTCCACACCCCCGTAGCACCTCACCTTCCACACCGGTCACTTGATCGCCACACGCGTTGTCAATGACCGGCCTCGACAGCAGGAGTGAGGAGAGACTGACTCACCAATTACTTTTGCAACAAGCGCTCAGGAGTTGCAGCAGCTGAAGCAATGGCTAGACATACAAGAGCGCTCACTGAAGAGACATGAGAGAGACATTGGAAGAGAGAGAGGGATACCAGACAATACGATTTGTTTTCTGTATGGTCTCTAATAGCCAGACTGCCAACCACCGAGAAATGTGCAGCTTGGGAATGGCCCTCTGGCAGACCTACTGGATGGTGCTTTGCCCGGATGAGGCGTGCCATTGGGCTCCAAACGAGATAATTGGCAGGCTCTTGCGAAACAGCAAAAGCCAAGACCTGTGCTGATTGTATTTCTCTCACTAGAGTCCCGCACAAATTTCTGCAGATGCTGTGTCAGAAGAGTCTCGGGCTTGATGACTGGCTGACAGAAGTGCACCATGAGGAGAGGAGCACTCTCAAGTATCAAACTTTTGAAGGGAAAGGGCTACAAGCCCATATAAGGTACGTGTTTGCCAGAAAGGCAAAGCAGACATTGTTCCGCCTGCCGCATCGGACACTGCCCGTCATTTTGATTCCATACACAGAAATTACTTCTGATCTTTGACTGTGAAAACACTGCTTTTTGCAAGGGTTGCGCACTCAACATGTCATGTGCTTGTTTAAGCACTTTGCTACATAACTGTGACTGTGCTTTTTCCGCCAGTTGACAGATTCTTACCTTTGCTCTTAGTTCATGACTTGAATAAGGAATGTCCAATTGTTGAGACAAACACAAACAAGAAGCACTGTTATGCCAGCATAGTCATATCATCAGACATTCCTTGCTAGACTTTTTCACGTAGGGTTCATCTACAAACTTGAAGCTTTCCGCAGTCTGAAACAAAAAGAAAGAAATGTTTACGCTTTTCAGCGATCATAACGGGAACCTCCTAAGGCGGCAGCCCGGAGCTATGACCATAGGCCATAGCCCAAAGGGAGTCTGGAACAACATTTGCATGAGTTGTTTCATGCAAGTTTCTCAGAGTTCTCTCAGATGCTGTCTGTTCTGGCCTCCCTTTGGTCCCCCAGACACAAACGTAAGTAACAGTAGTAGTCATTCCGCTTACAGCTATTTATTATATTTTACAGGACGTCAATGCTTGTCCTATTGGGTTGAGGAATTGTGGACGTTGATACAGAAGCCAAATCTGACCAGAGCAACGGTCACTTCTTGTGTAGCAACACTCAACAAAACTGTTCATGAATAGACATGAGTTGTCGTCCCGGTGGTCGGACGCTGAATGACTGCTGGCTAGTGAGGGAAAGGTCTCGGGTTCACAGGGTGCACACATGAAAAGATGCACACATGAAAAGAAAAGAAAATCCTACGCCTTTCGGCATTATACCGGTCGTTACCCGGCAGATACCAGGACGACTGTCTTTGGTACCTCCGTACGGTTTTATATTGCTTCCAGGACGAACCTGTACTTACACTCCTTGACACAGGGCCGGTTAGGTCGACCGACCCCGGGGTACGTTCGGTGATAAAGGGACCATCCCCCGGGTTGTTATACGCACCGCGCCTTTTGACGGGAAGTATCGCGGCCGTTCCCGTGCCATCCATACCCAGTGTTTGCTCAGCTTGCAAGAGGGGCATGCTTGGCTTGGGAGGTGAATTGCTGCAGTGAAATTGCTTAAGCATGCTTGGCTGTTTTGAGCTAACCAAGTCCTGAGGCTTAAGGTTGTTGCCTTGATTCTCCACTTGCTTTGATTAACTCAACCTGGAATTTTGCATATTGCCCGCATCAAGCTCGGTGTCTGCTTGTGTCAGTACAGGCAATGTTTCATGCAATCAGCTGCATATGTTCTGAAGCAGCTAGTTTGCAGAGTAGGCTGGCTGGCAACTTCCAAAGCATGCTTTGCAGCGGATTGCCATTAAGTGCTGCTGTCCTTGCAGTAGTGGCAAATTGCATGGATATGCCCATTCAGTCATATTGGGCTTTGCCGTTGAGGCAGTCAGCTTCAAAATTGGCAGTTGATTGTGCTTGTCAAGCATGGTGTCACTGCAATGTGTGACGCTGCCACAATCCCACATGTACATTTTGCAAAGCTTTGCACTGCTAGGTGAAGCTAGCTGTTTGATCAGGCAAACATACATATACAGCATAATCAGGGACATGCAGGCAGTCATAGGCATGCAATTGACATTGGCAAAGTCTGTTTTGCAGGCATTGGCAGCAGGTAGCTTGGCTTGCTCACATTATGCTGCTGGGTCTGCAGCAAGCTATTTTGTAGCTTAAGCTTTGTTTTACACCAATGTTTTATGCTGCACCAATCTCTCAATGTCTCAGCAATGCTATTCAATGTTGATGATGCTGCAGTGCTGCTTGTGTCCATCTGCTGCATGCTGTGACTTGCATGCTG
>JAABUO010009105.1_pt1 | contig 11138 bp, 14 predicted proteins | sample 5559291 | NCBI WGS metagenome assembly JAABUO01 (sample SAMN10711878, study PRJNA513372) | rock metagenome | isolation source: Antarctica rocks | place: Antarctica: Victoria Land, Finger Mt sud | reverse complement strand
CCTTGCATGCATGCATGGCTGCACTGCTTTGGAGCACACTTTGCAACGAACGACCTGGAGCTGTCCAGTGGCCACGTTGTTTTGAATTAGCCAGACTGCTTGTCTGAGGGTGCTCGCGGTTTGGGCGGTCAAGTCAAGTCTGAGGGCGAGCTGGCGGAGAGACATAGGTGGCTGTGTCATCCAAGCCAAAAAACGGCTCAGCCCTGTGCAGCACATTCATTACTGTGTGTGCAGGCCTGGAAGCTCTGTATCAATCAGGCTGTCGTCTGCTGCGTCTTTGTGTTGGTCAGCACAGATTTTGTGTGGGGTCTATTCGGTTGAACTGTATGTGTGCACAATGTCATATGCTGTTTGTGTGTTACTCAACAATTTACTTTCCTTTGCTGCTATCAGAAAATTTGCAGATCAGTCGGCCAGCAAGGTCAGTCGTACAACTCAAAACCTCGGGAGGGTATGCCCCTGTCCATTTTTTTGGTCACCAAAGGTAGCGGCCGCTGGGAGTGAAGAGCAATCACCTCGGGTCTGTGCTCAATGGTGTGACTGCGTGCTCATAAGGTGGCTGGGGTGCGGAAGGCGCCTTTGGCGGATTGCTGCTTGCATCAAGAAACCTAGGAAGGGCGCAGGCGCGGCAAGCGGGGAGGGTTGGCGGCAGCCGTGGAGGGCGCACCGGTATAGAGCGCCGACCTTGGGCGTTGGGGAGACCAAGTGCCGCCGACGCCGCCATGCGCGCCGGCGCCGCAGCTTTGCGGCTTTTCATCGCCGTGCGCCCCGCGCTGCACCAGCGCTGCTCTGATTTGCCTGCCGCATGGCGAAAAGGCGGCATGAGTACACCGCGTAATTGTTGTGTAATACTTTGCGCTGCGCTCGGCGTGCGGTGCGGCCTTGGCCCAGCAGCCACTGGTTGCGCATGAAGCCAGCTGTACACCTACCGGTGCACGCGCCTTTGCTCAACGCGACCCGCTGCAGCCGGCTCTGGGCGGCAGTCAGGCTCGCTTGCGCGCCATGTGCTTGGCCCCAGGTGGCGGCGCGGCAGCTGCTTGACAGAGCCCGTGTTTGGCGTTGCTGCCGACCTGTTGCTCTAGAAGCAGGCTGATCCCCATCGGAGGCCTCTCACGCGCAGACTAGCCTGGCATGATGGGGCAGCTGGAGCCGGTGCTTGGCGACATCAGCCACCTGTATCACCGGTTGCAGTGGTTGACAAGCCAAGCAAGGGGCGCACGCTGTGTGCGCAGCGGCCTGCCACGCATGCCGCATGGTGCTCGGCAGCAGCAAGGGTCTTGGGCGGCGCACGTACTGGACCTCGCTTAACAACACATTAGCGAGAGCCCAACGGTCAAGAGCCCAACAGTCAAGCTCGGCGGGGCTGGCAGCACTCGTAGCCCTGCGGAGTTGGCGCGCGTGCCTGACGGGACGCGCGCGGGGCGCAGGCGGCCTGCGCAGCGGCCTGCCTGGCGCAGGCGCCCGGCACAGGCGGCGGCGCGAGCGGCAGCTCTTCACAAGCGGGTACCGTCAGCGGCCTGGGCGCCATCTTTGGCGCGCCCGTGGTGAGGGGCAGCGCCGCTGCGGCGCCCGCCGCCGCACCCGCCAACGCCAGCGCGCCAGCGGGGCTGCCCAGGAACGGCGCTGCGGTGGTGAACATCAGCGCGGCGGCGCCGGGCGCGGCCGCCCTGGCGGTGCCGGCGCCCGCGCCGAGCGTAGCAAACCTGTCGTTCTCGGACCTGATCGGGCGCGCGGCGGCGGCGGCGCCGACCGCGGCGCCGGCGGCCACGGCGCCGCCGGGCGGCTTCTACGACGCGGCGCAGCCGGCGGGCGGCTTTGCCAAGATTGGCACCGCCTTCTTCGGCGGGCGCCACCGCAGCCAGGCGCGGCCCTGCCCGTGCTCATACACTGGTAGCCCTGCCTGCTGCGCCGCCCAGGGCCGGCGCAGGCGCGGCCGCGGCGCGCGGGGTCGGCTGCGCCGGAGCCGGCTGTGGCCCGGGGGCGATCGCTGGGCATGGCTGGTCAGGCAGGCATGGTTATCACTGTAACACCCTGACTCTGTTCCTTGCGCAGGACCTGCAGGGCCGCGGCAGCCAGCTGGAGGCAGCGCTGGCCGCGTCCAACAGCACGCTGCCGCTGCGGCCGGCCAACCCGTTTGACACCGGCATGGGCGACCTGGCGCAGCCGCGCCTCAACATCACGCGCGGCGGCGCCATTGGTGCGGCTCGCGCAGCCGCCCGGCTGGGCGCCGGGCCACGTGCTTTGTGGAAGTGCGCGCGGCGGTAGTGCGTGCCACGCTTGTCGCCCTGCAGGTTGGCCGCGCCTGTGCGCAGGAGTGTGTGCTAGGCCTGTGCCGCTGGCGCTGCTGGGCTTGCAGTAGGATGCTTGGGCAAACGCGCCCGCTGGAGGCTTGATGCCTGGTTGCTGGACTCGACGCATGCGCCCCAGTGTGCAGCCCGGGCGTGGGTGCGGCCGGGCGCGACGGCCGCCGGCCAGCCGCCTGCTGAGGGCGGGCGCCTGCCTGCGCGGCAGGCTCCGACCACGCCATGCCGGGGACGTACCAGACGTCCATCAACGTGCCTATCAAATTCCAGTACCCCATCCAGGCGCGGCGCCCGCCTGCGGCGCGGCCCACGATGCGCCGCGCGCTGCACCACGCGCCTGCCAGCCATGCCAGGCGGCCGGTTGCGAGCCGGCACCGCCGGCACTAGCCGGGGCGGCGACCCGCCAGGGCGGCCCGCTGGTGCGCATGGCGCAGGCTGCATGCGGGGCCGGCGCCTGCATGTGCAGCCGGCGACGCGGCGCGCGCGGCGCCCCGCCGCGCGGCCGCCGACCGGGCGCCGGTCCTTGGTCTTGATAAGCAAAGAGGACTACTTGCTCGTCTTTCTTTGGTGTGTTGTCTCAGTACAAGTATTAGATCATCAGCCCGCCGCGCGCGCGCAGGCCTTCCCGGGCACGTACTTCAAGTTCTCCACGTGCGAGCCGACGCGCGCGGGCGGCTCGGCGGTGCTGTACGTGGCGGTGGACCGCCTGGCGGTGCCGCTGACGCCGGCCGAGGCGGCCGCCGGCGCGGCGCGTGTGAACTACGCCATCCATGCGTTCACGCGGGTGCGCGGCGCCGGCGCGGTGTCACATTCGGCCACACTTGCATTCTGGGCTGGAGCGAGGGCCTGCCCGCCCCCTGCGCGGTGCCGCGCGCGCCATCAGCGCCGCAGGCTCCTTACCTTACCACTGTTCTGCTCCAGTTGTCGTGGCGCTGTCATGAGGCTGCACATGCTGCCAAGTGGCCGCCAGCTGGCGAGCACGCTCTTGTGTCTCGTACCCTGTCCTACATGCCGTCCTTTGCCGCCTGGTGCCTGCGTCTTCGTCATGGCTGTGCAAGCTAGGCTCCCTCCCAGCACCCCCCACCTACCATTCGCACCTGTGGTGAGGTCCTGACGCGGTGACGCTGTGCAGTCTGCATGTCATCAGGGCCACGTGTGTGCTGTTACAAGCCCCTGACTGATCCAGCACGTTGCTTCGAGGAAGAAGGAAGCCCTGAGCTCGAGCGGCGCTTGTGTGGGGCAGGTGCCGGTAGTGACCAACGAGACGACGGGCACGCCCGTGTACCGCCTGGTCGATGACACCGTCCTGGACCTGGAGAGCGGGCGCCTGTCGGTCAGCCTGCCGCGGCAGTACGTGACCAACAACCGCACGCTCGCGCGGGCGCGCCCCCATGCCCCGCCCTCGAGCCGACATTTGCGCCGCTCGTGCTGCCGGTCAGAGGGTTGGATGCGGCTCGCAGCGTGCGAGCGTGCAGGGACTGGCTTGGAACAACTTTTCCAACCCAACCTGCAGGCCAACCAATCTTATTGAAGCGCCCAGCGCACGCCGTGCACTGTGGCTGAAGAGAGCGCGCGCACGCGCGCAGGAGCGGCTGCGGGACGTGGACAGCGGCCAGCCGGCGACGCTGCTGACGTACATCCCGGAGCGCGCGCTGGCCAACAGCTCGGCCGCGTACGGGCTGCAGTTCCGCCAGCTGCCCGTGCGCGGGCCCGCCCCCGCGCCCTGACATGCTGCGGCTGGTATGCTGGGGCTGTCATGGCTCGCGCTGCGGGTGCCGGTGCTTGCCTGTGGCAGCTGCGCTTCACTGACGGCGGAGCCGTGGCCTCTGCTTTGCCATATGCTCTCATTTATCTGACATTAATTGCTGGCCAGGCTTATGCCAGCCTGCTGCTGCTGTCCCTGTCATCGCTCGCATAGACCTGAAATGCACAGACACCTAGCCCGCCGGTCTGCTCTGCTGGGGCCTTTCTTCCGCCGTACGTTCCCGAAACGTGCACAGCAGCCACCTCTGGCACAGGCGCGGCAGCCTGGGCAGCCCGCGAGCTCCATGCAGTGGTGTGATACATGCCATTTGATAGCTGGCCCTAATCTCATCCTACGATGCGCAGATGCTGAGCGGCAACTACACGGCCGCGCTCGCGCGCCTGTACTATGACGTCGCCTCGGCCGCGCTCGGCACGCGCAACTGCACGCCAGGGTGCGGCCCCTGGACCGGGTTTTGCCGCGGCTGCGGCATCCAGGCGGCGTGCTGGCCGCCTCGCGAGCCAGTCGGCCTCCCACAGCAGGGCTGCACGCGGGCCTCCCCTGAGCCGCATGCGCCTGGGCAGGCGCTCGGGGCCCTGCCTGGTGGCAGTGCTCGTGCAGTCTGTGCGTGAAGTGATGCAAGGTCCCTGCGGCAGATGAGGGCTTAGCACAGGGTGTGCGCGGGTCAGCATCGTGGTAAGCGGCGCGGCGGCCGCCGGGCCGCGAGCCATGCGCCGCCGGCCTGCTCGTGCACGGCCATCAAGCCTGCCGGGTGTGGTGTGGTAACACATGAAGGGCGCATATTGGCAACGTGTTTGCTGGCGTCTGCCTCGAGCCAACCCTGACAGCGCCAGCCCTTGGGCAGGTACCCGGGCCTGGGCGTGGTCGCGGACTACGTGCAGAGCGCGATGGGCGAGGTGCTGGCCGAGCTCATCGGCGTGCCGCCCTACTTTCTGGCGCAGGCGCGCCGCGATCGCCCTGCCTGCTCGTGCTCGAGGTTCTGCGGCAGCCCGTCGCCCGCGTGACGCGTGTGATGCATGCGGGCATGCCGCATTGTGTTTGCGGCATGGAGACCTGTAAATTTGCTCTCTTGCGACGGTGACGATGCATGCATAACTTTATAATGCCAGTACAAGGGGATGCAAGTCCCCCTTTTATATAAGGTCAGGTCTATATAAGGCTGAGTGTGAAGAGGTTGAATAAGTTGAAAGTCCTGCAAACGATGCACTTACCATGTAAGTGTGCGGCCGCGCGCAGTACCTGGACGTGCCCCTGCGCGCGGAGTTTGTCACAGCGGCCGACACCACGGCCGGCCTGCGCGCGGGGTATGGGCAGTCGTGCATCGCCGAGCAGGGCGCCTTTTACTTGGTGCGCGGCCCCCTGCTCATCCGTGCGGCTGGCCGGCCGCCTCATGTTCCCAGTCCGGCTTGCGGGTCCATGCAGGGCGCCATGCTGGCCTCTGCAAATTGAGTATGGCTGCCCAAGCCTGTTCGGCCGAGTTTCACAGCCTTGCACAGGTGCGGGCGGCGCGAGCGCGGTGCGCCGGGGGGATGAGCGGCGGGCAAGTCTGCTGGACGACCCACCCGGGTGGTCATGAGTGTGAGCGACCCGGGGGCGCGCGCAGGCGAGCAAGGTGCTGCAGGCGGGCGGGTCGAACCTGCTGCCGACCATGGAGGACTGCTGCGCCGCGTGCTGGGCGCTGGAGGCGGGCGACGGCGCAGAGGCGTGCAACACCTGGAACTTCTGCAACTCGCCGCTCGGCTGCGCGCGGCGCGGCGGCGCCAACCGCACCTGGCCCCTGGCGCGCGCCTTGCTCGCTCTCCACACTCGGGCATTCCACGCGCACGCGCGCTGTGGCCCTGCGAGGTGATCTTTGCTCCTGCAGCGCCGGGCGATGGCCCTGGCAGAGGCTCTCCTCTCTCCATCAAGCAGTCCGAAACGTGGCGGCCTTAACACTATGACAGAGTTCAAAAGAGAGTCTGCTGCTGTCCGTGCTCGCTTGCTGGTGGGTGATGAGCAGGCGGGCCGGCGGCCGCGCAGGGCTACTGCGAGCTGGGCTACTCACGCGCGGTCGCGATGCACATGCCTGTGGCCGCCTGGCGCGGCGCGGGCACGACCTTCGCGGCGGGCCGCACCACGGCGGTCGTGCCGCGCAACTCCTCCAATGTGTTTGGCGCGCGCTATGTGGCTATCTGAGGCTGCATGCTGTGAAACCTGCGGTGTGTTGAGGTCGTGGCGTGCTTTTCAGACTAGAGCTAGGAATGTCATCGTGTGGTAGCTAGCGGGGCGGAGCGGGTGGCCGCGCACGGGCCGGTAGCCTCTGCCAGGGTTGACACGATGCATTGTCGCATGGCGCGTTGGCGCAGGGTGTTTGCGGGCATAGGGGAGTTGCCAGGTGTTCAATTTTTTTTCGTCCGCCGACTTCTTGGGTTTGCAGGAGAGGGGTACGCTGTGTGTGTGGGAGGTTTGGCTGGGGTTGTGGCAGCCTGGCGGGTCATGCAGGAGCGAGTGTTCTCAAGCGAGGAGCGTGAGCTTTGCGACAGCGCTCAAGCGCTCACTGGTTTTTAGCCAAGCAGGAGAGCAGACGTGCACATGGTCGAAGTGTTCGTCGCTGTGTTTGGACAGTGGTGTGCCAGACGGCACCGGTTGCCAATCTCACTTTCATTTGGTTTAATGCTTGCTGGGAGGCAGTAGCCATGTGGTGGACCACGCTTGCATGGTTCGCAGTGCTTACAAGGGTTCATTGCTTGACGGTCCTGCTGCAGGAAAGTGTCACAGCCTGGTTTCGGGCGCACTGCTTGTTGTCTGCATCAACTCTTACTGTACATACAAGCGTACGCATGTCCATCTTTGCTGCGCGACCTAGCACCTGCGGGATGCTTCTGCTCTCACCTTCGCAACAATAAACACCAGCCTGCTGCCAGTCCACATGTAAGTGCACCAGCGATGCAGGCTGCAAATGTGCATGCCCCCCACGCACGCACCCCACACGCATGCAACAGCATTTGCAGGGCTGACCAGCTAAGGCTTCACACCCGGGCTACCAAACAAGGGCTACCAAGGACAGACCCCCTCTGTCAACCTTTACAATCGCACAGGCGCGCATCAGGCGCCGACCTCGATGCCCGCGGAGCCCGCGGCGGCGTCTGCCAGGCAGGGGAACCAGTACAGGCGCTGGCCGCCGGGGCCCTGGTCGTCCACGAGCGCCAGGCCCTCCTTGAGCAGCGCCCACAGCGCCTCGACGGCGCGCTCCTCCCGCCAGCCCAGCTCCTGCGGGCGCAGGCCTCAGGGGTTTCTTCACTGCTTCCTTGTGCACCATGACATGACGCACCCGGCCTTGCCTGTTATCACCAGGTCTGCCATGTGCCCATGCTGTGTGATCTGCACGCTGTGTGATCTGCACACTATAGTCCCTGTGCCACGGCATGCACAGCAAAGCGAACCCACGACGTCAATCGCTCCGAAAGTGAGCAACCCATGAAGTGCTCGCCTTGTGACGCACACGCATGGTGCGTATGTCTGGGCGCCGAGCATCGTGCGCACAGACAGGCAGCACAGCCGTGTGGCGTCCAGCCTCGTGACACCCATGCGCTTGGCGGCCTCCTGCCGCTGACGTCGGGCGCGCGCCTGCGTCAGTTGCGGCTTGGCCACGTGCCCTGTCGCCTGCGCCAGGCGCAGCACCGCGTTGGTGTCCATGCTGAGCTCGCCCGGCACGCTGCGCACCTGCCGCGCGCACAACAGCATAGGATTCAGGTAGGGTTCACAGCAGGCAACGGGCGCTGCTGGTGGCAGGATCGCGTGCGTGCCACCGCACTCCAATAGACACGCACTCTGGGCGACCGCTTTGAATGTACAGTAAGACCCCTCTCAGCCTCAGCGCATCTCTGCCATGCAACGGGACGGGTTGGCTCTGCCAGCAGGACGAAGCAGGACATGTACAAGCGAGGCATGGCTCATCATGCTCAGCGTAGCAGCCGCGGCTAGCCTTGGCCCCATCTCGGCTAATCCACTGCATGCTTCTCGCTCGCTGCCCAGCGCACCATGCGCCGTTCGCCCACGCGCACGATCGCAAACCCGCCGCCCAGCACGCCCAGCTTGGCGATCGCCCGCAGGATGTCGTCCTCGCTCACGGGGTCAGCGCGCGAGCCGCGCCGGCGCTGCGCACATGCACCACACGCGTTGCCGGGCGGCTGTGTGTGGGCAGCGCGGGGGCGCCATGAGGCTGCTCCTGGCAAGAACACGAGCTGGACGGCTCCTTGAGGCCAGGTGGCGCCTCCGGCCTGCTGCAGAGCGCAGGGCAGCGACGGCGCTCGTGGCTGACACTGCGCGGGCGGCTACGAGGGCAGAGCATGCCGGCCAGGATAACAACACCGCCATCCAGCAGACTTGCCACACATTGGATTCCCCACACTCTCAAGGGCCGGGCGGGGGCGCGCACGGACACATACTGCCGCAGCGCGCCCAGCTCCAGCATGCCGCCATTCAGCGCGCGCGTGGCGATGCAGGCCTCCACCACCTGCCGCCGGCGCCTATTCGCATGCCAGGGTAGCATAGGGCAGGATAGGGCTGGAAGCAGCTGCGGCACTTGGCAGCCTGCAGACATCCGCTTGCAGCGTTTACCGCGCGCATGCCCTGCATGGCCTGCAGCGTGCCTGCTGCCGGTGGGCAGCAGGCGTACGCGCCCCCTGGGCCGGGGGGCGCCCGCTGCTCATGGGCAGCAGGCCCGGCGGCGGCGCACGCCGGGCCGGGCGGCCGGCCGGGGCGGCCGCGCCTGCACGCCGAGCTCGTAGTAGAAGTCGCCGAAGCCCAGCAGCTGCGCCCAGGCGCCCTTGTTGGACGCGAGCGGGTCCACGCCCACGTTGGCGCACATGGCGTGGAACTGCGCGCGGAATGCGGGGTCCCGCCGCACGTCCTCCCTGCGCGCCACGCTTCCTTTATGCTGACCTGCGGTGTGTCCCCCTGCTCTGGGGCTGCGCCGTCAGCAGCCAAACTTTGCTATTGCACGGCGGTCGTTCAAACCACTCTGCAGCGGCGCGCCGCGCCGGCTGTGGCGGCCGCGGCTCCTGCTTGCGGCGCGCTGTGGGGAGCGAGCCCGCGCGGCCCGCTGAGCCGGCCTGGGCGCTGCCTACGCTGAGGCAGGCTTCGTCTCCTGCGTGAGGGCCTGGGGCGGGCGGCCGCAGCGCCGAGGTGGGTCGGCGGACGTCCTCGCAGTGCAAGTGGCAGTGCTGCCACAATGATCTAGCTGGTGGCAGAATGGTTGTGGCCAGCACGAGGACACACACGCGCACATACGCGCAGCAGCGCGTCTGTGCAGGCACCAGTGTTGACAAGCCACAAAATACAGAAGAAGATGCCAACGGGCGCATGAAGCACGCCTGTGCTTCAGTGCAAAGCCTTCCAAGCCCTGTTTGAAAGCCGCCATCTGAGCGCGGACGTGCTCCAGCTTTGTGTCGGCCACTGTCTGCCCGAGCGCTTTGAAGTGGTCCTGCAACCCATTGGCGCGGCACTTGTCGAGCGCCGTTGAGCAGCGGAGTGGCACGTGCTGTGAGGAGGCGGGTCTGCGGCAGTGCAGCGCGCACCCGGGCCTCCGCGCTGACCTTGAGGCCCTGGATGCCTGGCCGGCGCCGCATCGCAGCGCCGCGCCCTGGCAGGTGCTGTGTAATAAGGTGTATGCCCTGCTAGCTTTGCTTCGCCACACAAGGATATCAAGTTAGGCACAAGCAACGCTGAACATGCTCAAGGTGACTCACAGCAGGCAGCGCAGACAGCTGTGCCACAAATTGGTTGAGGAGGGGCCAGGGCTTAGGCAACAAGCTCAACGTCTGATCCTTTGTAGACCTTGCGTCGTACGCGCTTATTGCCTGCAAAGAGCTTAGCTTAGCTCTAGCAGCTGTTTGATGGGAGGTTGGACCAGGACCGGGTCAGGTCTCGGGTAGCAGCATTTCGACTGACCTTTATACAGAAAGGCTTGAGCGATCCAGGCAGCACCAGCGCACGATAAGAGATGGACGCCCGCAGCGCACGACGCATCGGCGTCCTATCCGGCCAGCTGACGGGCGCAGACGGCGGAATTGCTGCCCAGGTGCGCCCTGGGTTGCGTTTCTGCCATCACGCCGCTGTTTAGCAGGCGAGGGCGTAACAAAGCCCGAGCGCTCAGGCATGCGCTGCCAACACCACCCTTCGGTACGGCCGGGCATCCCCGGACGGCGCGCGCTTCGCGCGCCCTTGCGCGTCTGAGCAGGCAAGTAGTATGACCCGCGCATGACCAGGGCCGTACTGTTTGCTATTACATTGCCATAAGCGTGTGGCATCGTGCTGCCACTTATGCATCATCACTGCCAAGCCCAGCAACCCAACACTGCTCCTGCGTGACCCCGCTTTGCTGCTGCCTGCGCAGGCGGGCCTGGACTACCACAAGGAGGCTGCGCTGCAGCACGCCGGGCGGTCGCTTGCCCTCGCGGCGCGCGGGGACCCGCGCCTGGCGGTGCCCGACCCGCCGGCCTTTGCGCGCCCGGCGCTGGACCGTCAGACGCTCGAAAACAAGCCTTCTAAGCGTGCCACGCGCACCGAAGCGACTGCGGACACCGTCAAGGGGCGCATGGGGCGTGAGGTGGCCGTGAGCCGCACGCTGCGGCCGCCCGCGCCCGTGCGTGATGGCGGCTGGAAGCCCCGGGTGCGCTCAAGCCCCGCAGCAACCCGCAGGTCTTTTGCTGCTCACAACAAGCCGCTCACTGTCTTGTGTGCGGACATTGCACTTGCAAGTGATGGGTGCATACGTGGCTATGTATTCACCCAGCATTTTCTAGCCCCGGATGTGCCTCATGCCCTCTCGAGCACGTCACGTAGCCTGGTGCAGCTGCAGGCACCTCCAAAAGGTGGGCAAGGTTGGAATGGGCATTTTGGAGGGAAGCCGCACACGTCATGCCAGCGGCGCTGCCGGGGCGCTGCCACGTGCCTTTCAGCCGCGCTCGTGCGTCTGGGTCGATGATGCGCCCAGCGCACGGGGGCAGGTACTGGCGAGCGAGAGCGCGCGCGCGTACTTCGTGTCAGTGGCGCTGCCGGGCGCGGAGCCGCGCAGCCTGCGCGTGCAC
>JAABUO010009103.1_pt1 | contig 11139 bp, 14 predicted proteins | sample 5559291 | NCBI WGS metagenome assembly JAABUO01 (sample SAMN10711878, study PRJNA513372) | rock metagenome | isolation source: Antarctica rocks | place: Antarctica: Victoria Land, Finger Mt sud | reverse complement strand
ACCAATGACTGATGATCCTTAGACTGATGCAGAATGGTCACTGCAGCCATCATCCTCTGCTGCAGCATCCATGTGACATCTTACCTTGTCGAGCATCCACACTTGCAAGGAGAAGTTTGAAAACAGAAAAGTGCCTATCTGTAACACATTACCAGTCAAATGTCTAACCTGAAGGAAATGCTCCCCCTCAAAAGCTGCAGGAGATGACAACAAGGTGCCCAGCTTCCTGGCAGCTTCGTCCCACAGCCATTTGCGGCCGTTCACAAGGCCCTCCTGCACCTTCAGCAGAGCTTCTGCCTGCAACATGGCAGCATGCTCCTGCTGCTCTAGCATCTGCAGAGCCTCTGCTGGGTTGGCCTGCATTGCATCAGATCATGGGTCAGACACTTCATGCCAGTTAATTGTCTGGTGGTGATTAGAGACCAGATCAGACTCCACGACGGGCTATGCCAGAAACAGGGCATTACGCCCTTGCTGCTCTGCTGCTGCCTGGGTGCTGTGCTATATAACACCATGCGACAATACATGTTGTTTGGGTCACCCAAGGGATTTGAACGCTGAAGAGGCAAAGGACCTGCTGTCCAGTAGCACTACAAAGCATGCTGCAGCTCAACTTGGTGTGCTGATGCACATAGCAGGAATACTGCCATGAACAGTGAACAAAGCTGCAAACCAGGCACTGTCCGTCCAATCACTTGCGCAGTGAAAGGAGGCGATGCAAGGTGCGTCCATCATGACTTCATTTGCCTCCGGCCATTGCCTGACTGACCACTGAAAGTAGGGTATATCGGTTCTATATGTCGGAGTTTGTCACCAAGCATGGGGTTATGTGTGTGTGTGTCTAAAGCCTATCAGCATAAGTGGGTATACTGTCAAACTCAATCAGACATGAGTGATTGAGGACAATGTCTCTTACACTGTGATGCACATGATTTGGCTGACCAGGAGCCCCTGTTCGGCTGGGGCTGCCTGGCTGCCCGGCAGGGCTGCCTGGTGCAGCCCCCATGAAGGACATATCTTGGCTTAAGCGGGACGGGGAAGGGGGCTGCAGATGCTGCAATGTGGGTGGGCCATGATGGCTGTTGGTTGCTGTTTGCTTTGGTGTCCCTGGATCTGAAGGCGCCTGCAGTGCACCATGAATTATGAACCTTTGGAGATCAACAAGAAGGAGTGAGCTCTCAAGGATGCACAGAAAGCTTGTGGAACAGCAGGCAAAGGCAAGGCAGCTGCAGACAGACCAGGACAGATGTTGATGAGTCATTGTACACATCGGAGTGTGTACCACCTGCTGTTGACAAGCTGCTTGATGACTTGCCAAGTGCTGCATGACTTCTGATGCAAGCCTAGCTGTCTCATCATCAAAGATGAGCAATTCATGACCACACGCACAATCTGTCGGCAGTTCTCAGTCCAAATGAGTGTGAGCTGACTGTTACAGGGACCCTAGCATCGCTAAGTAGGCAGTTTGGAAGCAGCAGCACTGGTTCTCACATTTCCACTGGCAGGTGCTGAAGCTGAAGTCTGTGCAGGTTGTTGTACATGGTCTGAGGCAGCAGTCTGGGGCTCAGCATGACTTGTGGAAGCCTGGGCATTGCTGTCGATGCGCTGCTGCAGCTCCAGCCTAGCCGTGTGCATGGTCTGCTGCTCTCTGAGGGAGGCCTGTATTCGCTTCTCATGCCATTTGCTCATCCTCCGGTGACTGGCAAGAATGTCAAAGATCACCATCAGCATCTGCATGAACACCATGAACATGCACCAGCCTGAAAACAAAGGTTATCACGAGCATTTGCATAAACGCTGTGAAGGTGTACCTGGCTGAAAACCAAGGATGTCAGTTCTGAACAACAGGCATATATCCTTGTTTTGTTTATTTTGCGTCTTATGCAGAGGACCCCACATAAACGACAAATGCAGCACTGCGTTGAGCAGCCGTGATTCTTGATCCTGCAAGGCTTTAGCATGATACGCTGTGCGCTCGTGGTTACTGTCTGATGTGCTCACTCTGGCCAGGCAGGTGCGGAACAGGTCTGGAGGTAGCAGCTTGACAAGATCCTGAACCATGCTGGTGTTCCGCGCCTTGCTCTCCAGCCCCTGTCGTGTCAGGATGACTCCCCTGATCACCTTGTGTGCTGCTGTGCCGACCACATTGGCAAAGGCATTCATGGTCTCTTCATTGAGGGTGGCAGTGTTGCCAAGGTACACATAGCCATCCAGAACCTGCAGCGAGAGACAGCGCAGGTGCTGCTTGAACATCCGAGACGTCTCCCTAGAGTACAAATGCCTGACTAGATCACAGGAGTCCATATCTCTGCATCCCCTCAGAGCTGTGCTGAGCTTTTGCCCTCAGAATGAGCTTCTGCCCTCAGTGTTGTGTTGAAGTCTTGCCCTCAGAGTGAGGTTGTGCCCTTTAAGTTGCTTTGAGGTTCTGCCTTGAAACAGCTACACCCTGTTACACTATTTTGAACTACGCTGGGCTGTAAAGTTGAGAGACATAGCTTATCACTCAAGGTATGCTAGAACAAAGTGCCAATCCCAGGGGTGGGGCTCATGCCATTTCCCCACATTAGATATCCAACAACAGTGGACATGGTATTCCCTTCTTGTTTGACAGGCCATGACCTGACACTCTGAATGCCTACAGGACTACTGCTGCTTCAGTGTATGGTGCAAACATGTCACTGCTGTTGTTGTGGATCAGCAGGCAAACACACCAGATGCATCAGCACCGCACAGCACATTGGTGGTTGGAAAAGGCGCATTGCTCACACGCAAACGTCAAACAGAACCATTATGCTTGACAGGCTTCCTGATCATAGCATGATCTCCACCAGACCTATTGAGATGCGACACTCTTCATGTGGGTCACAGACGCATCAAGCGTTTGTGATGGCAACTCTATCACGTCAGGGCTTACCTTCATGTATTGGTTTTGACGGAAGTCATTACAGACTGATGCAAAAGCCCCTTCCAGACGAGAGATGGTCTGCTCATACAGCTGATTGACGGTGGCATTCAGCTGGTGAGCCACTTTGAGTGTGGACATGCCCTCCATGGCTTTGCAGCACTCTGCACACAGCCAGAAAGCTCTGGCATACTCCCCATTGTCTTGGGCGTCCCTGTAAGCACCATGCTGGGACTCGTGAGCGTCGCATCATGAACTACAAGCCTGCAGCACTGTGTCCAGCTCACTCTCAGGGATTTGTTCAAGACTTGCGAACGACAAGTTTCTGCGCAAGAGCTACTCTTGGTGCTCCATAAGGCTGCAGGCTTGTGCACTGTTAATATGCCTGATTGCTGTTGCTCTGTTTTGTATTCTTTGACTTGCAGACCACCAGCATACTGACAAAGTTGTTTGGCAACCCAAGGTTGCCAGCAGTGGGCATGAACATGTTTAGTCCTTTTCTTTCAAAGGTAGTGGTACACAATTGACAGAGATGCAGCTCTCAATTGCAGCACAACATAAGGCAGGCAGTCTCACTTGAGCTTGTCATGTAAGTGGCTGGCTTCTCTGAGCTGAGTCAGCTGTCCTAATAAGGCTTCCCAACCTTGCTTCTTCTTGGTGCGCTGGGCAACTCGCAAGTTGGCTTTGACATCCTGGAGGGTGAGTCCCAGGCCCACACGAGACGCCTTTGCTGTTGCATGTGCATCCTGTGTGAAATTGGCTGCATGTGGTATTGACAATGACATTACAGCTGTCATTTGGTTACACTGGTATTGCAACTGTGTAATGCTGAGAAGCAGAGGGCATCAAACTTACACACTACTTCAGGACGAGGAGCACAATCCATTGCATGCATCACAACAATCAGCATCCTGTCTGAACGCTTGCTGCCAGTCTCAAAGTGGGTTGTAGTCTACATACCTGCAAGTCTTTTTCAATGGATGCGACTTCATTGACACCACGCACAAACTCCTCGTAGTTTGCAAGCACGTGCAGAGACAGCTTCTGGCCTACAACCTGCAAGGGTGAATAGGCCTGAGCATCATGGTCTGGCAGACATCGGCATACAGGCACTTTGAGTGGCTGCTCCTCACCTCCAGAACAGATGCACGTGAATCAACAATTGTGTCCAACATCTGCTCGTCAAAGGAGGTTGGTAGCTGCTGTAACTCAAAGAGTACAGGGTCAAATTGGTCCTGCATGTACTCCTCAGGAAGTTTACTCAGCATTTCCTCTCGTCGCTTAGCTCTGTTGCGCTTGCTGACTGGAGACGGAGCTGCCACTGGCTCATAATTGGTTGAAGCGATGCTGGAGTTCGATGCATCCCTTTGCAAGGTGCTGTTAGAACGCCTGAAGGAGCCCAGCCCCTTTTCAAGCTTCTGGAACATGGCAGGCAGATGCGGAAGGTCTTTTTACATCCTATGTCAAGTCGGCCCACGCCTCATGGTCTCCTACTCAAAACGCCGAGTGACCAGTGTGGATTTCTCGGATTGATCGCTCAATTTGGGACAAACGTAAGCGTTGGCGAATTGCCAAAGCGCAAGCGATCGTTGCAAATATCACACCCAGTCTCATGCCATACGTCACCAGCACAAGCTACAGTCGGGCGAGCGTACTTTCACATCTGATGATGGCATCAGGCATTGTAGGGCGACTTCCCGCCTGTCAGAAGCCCTGCCTTGTACTTGTTTTGACTGTAGGGCGAAACTGAAAAATGATAGCCAACAAGTCCAGCAGCTTGTGGCCATCAACTCTGCCTAACGTCCTTCATCTGAGTCAAACCATAGGTCAGTGACCTCCAGACAGAGGTGACCCAGAGATCCATTGCATCATCGTAGCTTATGACAAACAGTGACATGTCACTGCTTTGATGAAAGTCCAGCAGTGCCCCAACCTCTGAGTATGATCAGACCAATTGATCTTGCAAGGACCCTGTTGACTGAGTCAGTCTCAACAAGTACAGTGGGCAGCACCTTTCATTGCCATGAATTCTGTTGTCACACAATAGGCCCTACAACTGAAGACATAGTCTGCTATCTCAAACACAGGTTATCAGAACCAGACAGGCAACGACACAGAGAAGAGATGTATTCCAGCTCAAAGTCAACAGTCAGACTGTCAAAAACCAATTCAATCTGTTTCAGTAGTCATGTGTTGCAGCAAGTATCCCTTTTGACATGATAATCGAGAGTCATACCAAACTGCTGAATACTATTATACTAGACGAGCATATGTCATAATATAGTCAACTTGAGAATACTCAGGCCTGTCAGGCCTGCTATCGAATCAACAGCTTGAACAGTGCTCGCTACTTCAGGTAAGGTATCATATTCTCAACATGAGATCAATTGGCAACTTGCCATATGGCATGCATGGATGCCCACACCATCACCATGTCATTCTCTGCCAGGCTGTACTGCAACAAGTCACTGATTGGTCCGTGTACACCTCTCGCTTGCATGTTTGTCTAACTCCCGCTCCAATCTCAAAAGTACTCACTTGGACACCCCAGCAACAGGGGTGTCATGGGTCGCAGGTGGGGCCTGAGGGCCGTCCTTAGCCCAGTGCTCTCCTGATGCATCATCAATGCATTTCACAGTCTCGTTCCACAGCCTATCCAGGGCCACAGGGTCGCTGCACAAAGGAGCATTGGGTACTTGCTCACGGGCTTGCAGGACATTCAGCAGACCCAGCTCTGGACTCCCAATGTACCCTCCATTGTGACCTGCAGAAGCAGAAGGTTTAGCATCCAGCCAGACTTCACAACCACAAAACTGCTGGCGGGTTTTAGTGTCTCTGCTAGTGTCTCAGCTACATGCATAGCTTTGGGTTTGAAACACAGCTTTGACATTGCGTTGTAACGCATGATGCTTCACAGGCGTGGCATATAGCAAGCGCCCTTAAGAAACCCCCATCAGCATCAGCAAAATGGAAAATAATGCCATCAATGAACAGCACAAGATGATGTGGAGATCATGACTGACGCATGTGGATATGGACGTGCGTGTGTGCTTGAAAGGCTGAATCTCTGCTGCAACACCCAAAGCACATACCTTCGAGCTCCTCTGCTGTGCAGGCAAATTCCAGAGGGATGGCTCCTCCCTCTGCCGACTGCCCAATGGGGGAGTTGGCATACGTCTCAATCAGCTTAGATGACAGCTTGTTCTCAGAGTCAGACTTGCCAAAGTGGTCAGTCACGGACAGGCCGGGGTGAGCAACCAGGGAGGTGATGCCTGTGACTTCCAGGCGCCTGGCCAGCTCCTTGCAGGTCATGATGTTGTAGATCTTGGAGCGGGAGTACAGCCACCAATCACTCTCATCCTTGTGCTCAGCCCTGCGTTGTACCACTTGAGGTTATGCAGGATACCTCAATCCCAGTGTGATTTTTGTTTGTATGATTTTTGTTTGTATAATTTCCATCTTTAAAGTGCAGTGTACAGTATTGAGGTTGTGATGAAACCTAGAGTGACACGTTGCTAGTTTACAACTGCAGCTCACGGTTGCTGTGCATATGGACCATGTGCACGTGACCATGCAAGCATTTTCACAGGACAAACTGCAAGCTTGGCCTTGCAAATAAGTGACTCAAGCTAGTTAGCTTGTGTGGTGCTGCAATGATGTGCAGAATGCTTACTTCAGATCTTCCCAGTCCAGGTAGTCGATACCAGGTCGCTTGGTGGTAGCCCCAATGACAGGGGGGTTGACCAGCTGAGACCCCAAGGAGGTGACCCACACGATCCTGGCTGTTGGGCCTTTTTTGGCTGTGGACTTGACGACATCTAGCAAGTGCAGTGTGAGGTAGACCAGCCCAAAGTGGTTGACTCCAAGAGTGATCTGCAGCAGTGCATGCAATGGCTTGAGAGGACACGTAGCTGCTAGGCTTGCTGAGCAAGACTTACGCTCAAAGCAAACAATTTTTTGGTGTATCTATAAACCACAGATCATCAACTGTTTCTGCCGCGGCAAACTCTGCCAGGCATCACATGGGTGCTTGGATGTCAGCAGAAAAGCGTCTGCACGGTGTGGCAGCTGAAGAGTGTCATATTCTGACATACATTCTAGCACACAGACTAGCAAGAAAAAAGACAGATTGGTTTGTGTGCTGCAAATGTAGAGAGACAAGGTGAGGTCTGACCTCAAAGCCGTCCTCGGTTTTGGCACCACGCTTGCCCTTGGGAGACTGAATTGCAGCATTGTTGAGCAGCACATGGATAGGATACTTCTTCTGCTTGTACTCCTCTGTGAACTTCCTAATAGATCTGCAGGGGGGTTGCACACGCTTCAGCTGTGATTCAAAAGGGGTACGGGTGACTCCAAACTTGCTGTGTCAATGCTGCACTGCTCACAGCGGTTGATTTTGGCTGCTGCAAACTCGCGTGCATTTGTGGCAGGTCTGGCATCATGAAACAGAGCTACGAGTTACAAACACAATGTGGTAAGCTTACTTGAAGCTGCTGACATCACAAAGCATGTACTCCACTTTGGCCTGTGGACCAGCGACTGCCTTGATCTCCTCCAAGCTCCTGCATGCCAAAATAGCAAAATGCAGGCTGGTAAGATAGCCTATGCATGGGTATGTTTGCAACATGCCAAAATTTCTCGTTTGTCTAACAAGATGCCTGGACAAGTGGTACACATGTGCGCATGAACAAAAAATACTTTTTACTCTTCTCCTCATTTCTGCCGACCAATACAACGTGTGCGTTGTGCTCAGCAAAGGCCTTCGCTGACTCGTAGCCCACGCCATCGGTAGCGCCAATGACCACCATGGTCCAGCCTTGAAGGTCGCGCATACTGCGCTTGTCCCATGTCGCTGCGGTCCAGTACTTGTTGACGGTCTCCTTGATAGTCTGCATGCCTGTGTTGCGAGGTCTCGAGACACTGTCGGACGTCGGTAAATGGAACCTGAGGAGGCTAGAGGGCTCTGGAGTACTTGCATCTTGCAGTGCAGCGGACTGATGAAGTACAAATGCGTACACGTCATCTTCTGTCCGACACGGCTTTTGCCTTTCGGACCGAGCCAGTACAGGTGCAACAGATTCCCAGCTGTCGCGAGAAAAGTCAAAATGGAAGGCCTCGCTTGAAGGCATGGAGGAGGAAGATGACACCGAAGTGAAGGCATGAAGGAGATACTACAGAGTATGCATGCTGATGTTGTTTAAAGCAATTAACTTGCTGGAGCAAACCCATTTGCGACTGTCAGCAAAGCCCACAAGCAATGCTGGAGACAACTGCCTAATCATGCCACACCTTCAGATGCAGCACAGCTGATTGTCGTAGTGTTTCAAACCCAGAGTGCCAATGCCAAATCTCGGAAAAGCACATATTGGCCCTCCCAGTTGTGTAAACTGCTTTCAGATGACACTTATGAGCGCCAAAAGTTGCTTATAGAGTCACACTTGTTCTTGTGCACTTGGCGATGCACAGACCCTAGTGTAAGCATGCGCATGCAGAAACCCTCACGGGACGTCGCTGACATACAGGTCCTTCTGCAAGTGCCTCTGAGATGTCAGCTTGTATGCTAGCCTCTGCAAGCATCTGCAGCAAAAGCTATGGCGAAATCTGAAGCGAGTCAGCTGTCCAGGACTGTTTCTCTGTGATTTAGGCACTCATTGCCAAAGCTGAGCAGAACTTTCAGGTTCCGCGTGTGCGCTTGTGTCTTGATCTTTTGTCTTTTCAGTGAAATGACAGGCGTCCACCTGCTGCTCTTGCTCTGAGGTGATCCTCGTTCTCGATGCATGTAGCCTAACCAGGGTGTAACGACAACCGTCAGGCATTATCAGGGTGTGCTCTTGATAATTAGTCTGACTGCTGGCCATGGTGGAGCCCATGGACATTGACAAGGGCAAAGCTGTAGCAAAGGATGGGCCCTCAACTAGCGGGAAGAACTTTGATCTGCCGTGGGTAAGCAGCTCGGAACATATTGCGTCGGCGCCCTTCAGCAGACGACACGGTGTTTGCACGTCAACGCATCCCAACCGCACATGATAGCATTGAGCCAGCATCGCGTTTTCGTGTAGGTAGAAAAGTACAGACCACAGTTGGTGAAGGACATTGTCGGTAACGTTGAGGCAGTGAGCCGACTGCAAATCATTGCAGAAGAAGGCAATCTTCCAAATGTTATACTTGCGGTACATGCACACTCTCTCCTTTATCTGTATCATGACCTACAGGTGATGGTGACACAGTAGCTGATATGCAGGGACCTCCTGGGACAGGCAAAACCACCAGTGTCTTATGCCTGGCACACCAGCTGCTTGGTCCCAGCTACCGAGATGCAGTCCTTGAGCTCAATGCATCAGATGACAGGTGATCTTGTCTTACATACTCCAAGGCAGGCAGAACCGTCAACTGCTAGTATTCTCTGCAGACCTTTTGCTGCCTCAGAGCTTGCCTCAATTTGCTTGACAGCTTACACAAGACAGACTTGCATACAGAGGCATAGATGTTGTGAGGAATAAGATCAAGATGTTTGCTCAGAAGAAGGTGACATTGCCGCCAGGCCGCCACAAGATCATAATTCTTGATGAGGCTGACAGGTACAGTATTTCCTGCACTGAAGATGTCGTTGTTCAGTGGTTCCACCAATATCCTGCAGTGTGGGTACCCACTACTTTTCCCCACTGCACAACACATGTCAGCCCAGTTTGGTTGATGCTCTGCGCATACTGCCTTGCACCCCTGCTGTCTGGTGTGGCATCAGAAATCCATGCACATTTCCAGTTGTACAAAAAAATTCCCCCTGGATTTCCCCTGCATTCAGTGCATCAAAACGTTACTCAGCTAAGTCAGCTCTGTTGCCTCTAAATACTGCGCACACTGCATGACTGATAGAGCCGTCGCCATGCAGCATGACAAGTGGGGCACAGCAAGCCCTGCGGCGGACCATGGAGATCTACAGCAACACCACACGATTTGCTTTAGCATGCAACCAGTCCACCAAGGTCATTGAGCCAATCCAGAGTCGCTGTGCCATCGTGCGCTTCACCAAGCTTGGGGACAAGGAGATTCTATCGCGCGTTGTGTATGTTTGCCAGCAAGAGAAGGTGAGGGCTGTTCACCTTCTTACATCATGTATCACTGTGTTCCAAGCAGCAACAAACTCAACAATCCCAACTTCTTGCTGCACGTTCCAGACTGTGCATTTACACTTTCAGGAGTCAGTTAGGAGGAGTCATATCACCTTTGCCTGCACGAGTGCAATGCTTGCAAATGCGGCTATGATTGCGGAAGATCCTGATCACTCGCCTGCAGACATCCAGTGGGTGACATGAGCTTTTGATGTACTTAGTGAGACAGTTTCCCCTTGGGTGGACAGTGTCAGCATACTGTAGTATCTTGCCCCAGGAACATCCAGAGCTAGCATCACCCAAGCTTGTGCTTTGATGGCACACTTGCAAAAGAAGTCTCTGGGCTGCAGCCTCAGGAGGCTCCTGGCATGATGGACCAAAAGCATAGACTTTTCGTTTCTTTTCCTAGCATGTTGCTCTGCAGGTGCCTTATGTGCCAGAGGGCCTAGAGGCGATCATCTTTACTGCTGATGGAGATATGCGTCAGGCCCTCAACAACCTGCAGGTTTGCTTGTACCCTTTAGTGACAGCAACATCACCGCCTGAGCTCTCGTGCTGCAAGTCTACAAGGAATGTGATGTCATGTGATTGAGGCAGGACAGCACCAACATCAAGACCTGCTGCATCTGAAAATCTCCTCGTGAGCCGGTAGTTGTCTGGTCATGTCATGTGGCACCATCCCAAGAGTCAAAACCTGTCTCCTTGCACTGTAAGCTGCTTGTGCTCTTTTGGAACAGTGGGTTTTGCTTACCCCAAGTAGGCGTGCTAAGCGTGTCATGACTGAGCAGGCAGCAAGGCCGTTTGAGGTGTTCTGTTGACACCACTGTTGGTGCAAACCGAGCTTGCTGTCTGCAGGCAACTCACAGCGGCTTCTCCCTCATCAATCAGGAGAATGTGTTCAAGGTGTGTGACCAGCCCCACCCCATCCTGGTTGCTAATCTCATCTCACACTGTCTGTCAGCAGAGATTGACAACGCCTGCAACATCATGAAGCACCTGTGCGACCTGGGCTACTCAGCCACAGACATCATCACGACTCTCTTTCGGGTGGTGCGCAACTACAAGATGCAGGAGTTTCTGAAACTGGAGTTCATCAAGGTGTGCATCACTGAAGGCTCAGCTGATTCT
>JAABUO010009102.1_pt1 | contig 11140 bp, 14 predicted proteins | sample 5559291 | NCBI WGS metagenome assembly JAABUO01 (sample SAMN10711878, study PRJNA513372) | rock metagenome | isolation source: Antarctica rocks | place: Antarctica: Victoria Land, Finger Mt sud | reverse complement strand
ATCAGAGCCCAACATGTCAACTCTGACGTCCACAAACCAGATCAAAACAACTCTGTGACTGAGCTCTTGACAACTGTTCCAAGCCCAACATGATGCATGACACATTAGATGTATGTTGCAGAACGTTGTCAGGAGTCCTTGATTCGGCCAAATACAAACGCAGCGTCTATGCATCTTTGCCCCACTGTATCAAGGTGCTGATGCTGACATGCCTCTGGTCTTCAGATGAGTCAGTGGGTTGAGTGGCCACATTGGCAAACACTGGAGCATGTCGTGAGCCAAAAGGGTGTCCGAGCCCAGGTTGTTGTGCTGGTAGTGGTGGTGGTTGTAGCATTGTGATCTGCGCCTCTGATTTCATCTTGTGATGCTGTGCCCCACGCAGCAGTCTCAACAGGCATTGTCGGCTGATTCTCTCAGACATCAAAGCAGGATGCTGCCAGAAGCTGCTGTCAGATTGTTTGATCATGAATAGCTCACAGTGTGCTAGTAGCGTTTCCATGCAACAGCTCTCAGCCAAAAGCAGCAGTGATACAACAGCCTCCGTAGTAGTGAACAGGGCTGCGCCATTCAGTGTGTGTGCATTCATCACCAGGAATGACTCACATTCAGCTACCAGAGCGGTCACAGCATATTTGTGTGCAAATCTGGCAAGAGATATTGCGTCGTCTACGGACTGCAGCTCCGGCTTTAACGGGCTTATAACAGCACACCCCATGTAAAAGTACGTGAGCGCAATGCGGACATCCTTAGCGCTGTCGTCTGTCAACGGAAGTCTGAGTTGTTGAGCTGGGTCGCTGGTGCTAGATCTAGCTTCCGACAATATCTCGGCGAAGATCACAGAATTGACCCCCAAAAGGAAACTATGAGCCGGAAACTCCTCGTTTTCGGCCACAAGCAGTACATCCGCAGGCATGGTTCTAGCTACGTGCTCCGGCAGCGTGCGCAGGTAATTCGCGTTCATCCTGGACAAGGGGTATGCCTCGCAACGCCGCAACTTTTGCCTTATAGACGAGAGTATTGACAAGTTTGATTGCAACTGTGATTGCTTTCCGTGAACTGTTCTGGCAGCCTGTGTGCGTGGTGCAGCTCGAATTGACATGATGCCTTTTGCATAGTAGCGGAACCGCCCTAAGGCCTATAGCCAGGGGCAGTCGTGATTTCGCTTCCGTCATGACTCATGGGACGGTCAAAGCGAATAACAATAAGCGACCTCTGCAAGTCAACCGCAGGTGTGCAGCTGAGCTGCGGTCAAGCACGGCTTACGCAGAATATCCTGGAAAGTTCGAAGACTGTATCTTCTGGAAACCAAACGATGTCTACTCCTGTTGGCCACGCGCACCAGTTTTTGAAACTGACACAGGCGCCTGATCATAGTTGTGTCGAGCTAATTCGTAAGCGCGGAATTGACGTACTCAATGACTCTGCACTGAACAAGGTAGACCGATCGCGCTGCGTGTTTCGAGCCATCATAAGTCGCAAACAAGATCGGAGCCTTTCTCTGCAGGGCACCGGATTTAGCTTGGCAGAACGAGAGCGTCTTGGACTTCGTGGTCTTCTGCCTCCAAGGGTACTGAGCGCCGACACTCAGGTAACATGTGCGCATAAGCTTCGCGGCTGACAAAAGTTGCGCATACGTTGCAAAACGCCTGGCATCTGTCACAGATTGCTCGAGAGCTGGAGGACTACAACACCGGCAAAGACTTTCTGAACCCAAAAGGGGGTAGCGAGGTAACACACGACATGACAAGGAAATGGAAAGTCATGCAAGGCTTGCAGGTGATCTTCCTGACTTGCTACCTGGACCTGCAGTGCCTGATAACTCTGTGCAAACACATGTAGCTGAGTGTACCTGCGTTGAGGCATCTTTTATAAACCAAATACATATGGATGCTTGCATGGAGATCACGTAATGATGTTGCCTTCATGTCATGGAATGACGCAGGATCGTAATGAGAGCCTCTTTTACCGCATCCTGCTAGAAAACTTTGCAGAAATGGCCTCCATTGTCTATGACCCAACAGTGGGTTGGGCTTGCCTGAACTTCCATAAGCTGTACAGGAGCCCGCGGGGCATGTACTTTAGTTCAGAGGATGCTGGGCAAATGGTGAGCACACCTCTATCAGGAAGCTGATGGCATCATTTTGCATACCTGGGCTTATATGATGTATATACATCAGTCAGGCAACTCATTGGCCTCACTGAAGCATGGTACAATGCATGCACCTCATCACCATATGCAAAAGTTGGCTGCTTTGCTGCTCAAGGCCTGCTTGACAATAGTATTAGGAAGTTACCAGCAGCTTGCCTGTGCTTTGTTGACACAGCTGCTTGCTGCTGCAGCTGTCCATGCTGCATCAGGGCCATACAGCCATTTGTGTTGGAAGTAGACCTGCTCATAAGCTCCAAATTTGTTCTTGATGTCACAACTGTAGCACCTACTATACACCATTTCTTTGCAGGCAAGCATGGTGTACAACTGGCCAGCAGAGGTGGTCACTGCCATTGTGGTCACAGACGGCAGCAGAATTCTAGGTCTGGGAGATCTTGGCATCAATGGTCTTGGGATCTCCATAGGTCAGATGCTTCACCTTTGTGCTGTCTCAGCGTACAACAGCATCACCACAAACGATATGCTGCAGTCATGCATGACTGGGCGACATCTCATTGTTCTATGCATGCAGTCTGTATCTATGTGCAGCAATGACACCCTGCACACTAGGATCAATACAATCTCTGATCACAAGCAATCACAAACAGCGCTTTGCCCTGTCTTTGCCTTCAGGCAAGCTAGATCTGTATGTTGCCGCTGCGGGCTTTGAAGCCAGTGAGACGCTGCCCTGTGTGCTGGACATGGGCACCAACAACATGCATCTCAGGAAAGACCCGACTTACATGGGCCTGGATCAAGACAGGATAGATGGTGACAAGTTCTATGAGGTGCAGCCCAGCGCACACTCACTCACTCACTGCAGTCTGCCTGCTGTGCATAACGCCATATGTAACCTCAATGCAGCTTATGCACAGCATGATGGATGATTGTCTGCATGTGATGCAGTGACTCAGTGAGCGGAACGCAGAGTGGCATGCTACAAGGGTTGCGTACAGTCTGTCAATACCTATGTTGTCTATCTCTAGCCATTCCCATGTGGGTCATACAAAACAATAGTACGAAATGTGACTGTTGTCTCAGGCCTGTACAACACCCTACGCTTAACTTTCTTTCATAGAGAAGTGCATATGTGACTGCTTCACACACAGGTCAGTGGCATGCTGTTTGACTTCAACGCCCAACGCGCATGTGCTGCATAGCGTATGTGTATGCGGTCTGGTGGTTGCAGTTGGTGGATGAGTTTGTGGCAGCTGTGCTGGGGCGATGGCCAAAGGCGGTGCTGCAGTTTGAGGACTTCAACCAGCAGCATGCCCGCCCCCTCCTAGAGCGGTACCGCGACAACTACCTTGTCTTCAACGACGACATCCAGGTCAGTTTCTGCCCCATTTTGATCAGAAGAATGCCAGTGATCACAGACAATCATGGTCAAGGGCACGCAACACTCCTCCTGGGCATGTTGTGTGACATATGCCTTGTCTCAAGGTTGGCATCATGGTGACGAAACAGATGCTTTGTTTGTAAGTTGGCATCGTCGTGCTTTTTGAGCAGCTTGATGTGGGTTTCGAGACGGTGCCTGGGGCTTTTTGAAGCTGTCCGATGCTGTAATCATCCCTGTCTCTTCAGCAAACAACATGCCCAGATCTGTGACCCTGACAGAAGCTACTCTTGTAATGCACCTTGGAGCCTGACAAGGGAAAAGGTGCTAGCAGGGAACAGCAACCGTGACCCTGGCCGGTGTGTATGGAGCTATGGCCGTGCAAGGCAAAGAGTGGAAGGAGATCAGCCAGCAGAAGGTGTTGATGGTGGGAGCTGGCAGTGCAGGCACGGGCATTGCTGCCATGCTCAATGAAGCCATGCAGAAGCATGTAAGCTCCTTGAGATACGCAGTGCATGGCTGACATCACTGCTCTGCAACATGCAACAAATGAGCCAGCTGTTTGCAAAATGCGCATGGTAACTGTCCCTGATCAAGTCATTTGACAGGTTGTGCAACAATGAGATGGCGTATATAATAGGGGAGTTTAGTTGCTGCATTCAAAGATCCATAGTTGCAAGATAGCCTAAAACGGTATTGGGCAGCTGAACTGCTGTACTGACAAGACGCAGAGGGCAACGTTTGAAGGCTGAATGACTGTAAGGCAACAAAAGTGAGGCATGGCCACGGATTGACAGGCAGTTGTCTTTATAGAAGTCAGCTCAAATTTGCTAGTACTAGTTTGAGCTCGGTTGGCTTAGCTCACAGCCTTCCCTGAGCTGCTTGGTCTGTTGCCAAGTCCCAGACTGTTGCTGACTCGCGCAAACACGTCAGTTGAGCATGATAACTTCAGACATGTTGTCGTCACATATGCTGGTATTGTGATCATGATTGTGATATATCAACATCATTCAGGTGTGACCAATAAGCAAACACTGCCAGATCAACAGCCTGAACTTTTGCAATTGGAGGTGTGCAGGGGTTGAACAAGGAGGAGGCGGTGAGCAAGGTGTGGCTGACCGACCAAGATGGGTTGATCACCAGCAAGCGCAAGGGCATGGCGCAGGTGGTCAAGGGCTTTGCCAGGCAGGGCGGGGAGGACCCTGAGGGAGAGAAGCTTCTAGAATCTGTCAAGAGGGTGAGCTCATTACAAATGGGCGACCATTGTGTGTCCTGCAGCAAACGCAAACTGTTTGGTGCCTTGGCCGCTTTTTGTCTTTTTTGCTTTTTGTGCACACCATGCTCTTGGGTTTCATTACCTGCTGACACTGTGCTTGCTGCAGCAAGACCATCACCCGTAGCTGCAGTTGACACGCATAGAGGATGCTTGTACATGAGCAGTCCATGTAGTTGTTGATTGGTTTGATGGCAAGGCCCAGCTTACCTTTTCTCAGCAGACAGACGCAGGGTTTGAGTGTGGCTGATGTGACCTTTGATGATGAGCTTGCCCTGCTGTGGCAACTGGATGTTGCACCCTGCCAGCAAGGCCGCAGTCACTGTCTACTTTGTCTGCAGCATGTTGTGCATGAGTGATCAACATTTCTGATGCAATGTCAACATTTCTTGACCTAAAACATCTCCCCAATGCAGAAACCTGGTTTCACTGTCCCCAGGCATTTCTGAGTTTAGACTGCCACTGTAACATGGGTGCTTCTGTAAAAAAATATAGATGTTTTGGCATTGAGAAGAGCTTGGACCTCTCCATTGCGCTCAAACCGTAAGACTGCCAAAGCAGAGAGTTCAGCAAAAGGAGTTCTGTTGTTCCTGCTGCAGATAAAGCCTACAGTGATTGTGGGTGTTGCAGCAGCAGGTCCTCTGTTCACTGAAGAGATCCTGAAAGCGATGGGGGAGCAGTGTGACAGGCCAATCATCTTTGCGCTGTCAAATCCAGATGAAAAGATGGAATGCACTGCAGAAGATGCACAGAAGCATACAGGTTTGTTAGCTGCCCTTGCTTCCAGCACACTTGCAGCCCTGTCCAAAAGCATGTGGCTCTCGGTGTTTGCTATCTGTCTGGCTGCACTGCCTCTGACAGTACCAGTCGAATCTGTAAGAATCACAACAGACAATATGGCCAAAAGCGCTCTACAGCCAAACGTATTTACAGTGTATGGGGTTTGCAGATGGCAAAGCAATCTTTGCTAGTGGAGTTGGGCAGCCAGATGTGAAGCATGGCAGTGGTACCATAGCCTCAAGACAAGCCAACAACATGCTCATCTACCCAGGTCTGTCACCAGACGAAATTCCAGTGTGCGTGAGCAACACGCTTGCACTGCTATTGTCAGCACACAAAACACCTTATGCTGTGCAGCAAGGCAATGTGGTGACTGAGGGTGTCAATCAAGATCTGGTTGTACCTAGGCATCTTACATGCATGTTAGAGAATGAAATTAGTCACTGAAATGACCTTTTCTGAACGGGTGTCTTCTCTGAATAGAGCTGTTCCGTGTTGGCCTTGAGCATAGAGACGTCCCCCAAGGCAGTTCACATAAGGTGCGTTGCACACATCTTGACCAGGCCAAGGCAGTTCGGCCTTGCTCAGATGAAGCTTGCTCAGATGAAGCCTGCTCAGATGAAGCTTGCTCAGATAAAGCATGCATGATTGATACAGTGCTTCTGGGTGTGCTGCTGCTTGATACAGCAGCCAACATCAGTCCGACTGCTTGCACATTGTAGCTTCCCAAACAAGCATGCAAGCCAAACGAGGTAGCAAACCCTCTGGCGCTTGCTTTCCTCAAATCTCATTAGTCTCTGACATAAGTGCTTGAGGTCGTTTTTTAGTACTGCAGCTGCAATCTCTGTAAACTTGCATACCTCAGCAAGTCATGTAGGCTTGGCACATGGATGCATTCTTAGCATTCCCAAGTGAACTGCATCAAATCGACAGGCGCTTGTGTCCGTGGAGTATAAGTTCTCTGATCGCACTCAGCAACTTGTGTTTTGAAATCAACTGCCATCAAAGACAGGAGCTTTCATTACTTTTGCAGAGGCTCTTCGAATCAAACGCTCCTGCTCTGACCTTGCTCTGTGACCTTTGCTCCACCATTTAAAACAGGGTCTTTTCTGAATTTTGCAGAGGCTGTTTGACCTTGCTCAGCAGCTATTTATTCAACAAAGATTGATGCAGGTTTGGCACTAGGGGCACACCTTGGGCACACTGGAGTGGTGAGTGACCGCATGCTGGTGGCAGCAGCCGAGGCCCTGCCACCCCTGGTCCAGAAGGAGGACCTGCAGAGGGGTGCTGTCTACCCCACCCTGGACAACATCAGGTGAGGAGCTGTTGCACCCACAGCCTCTGCAGGCAGTGCATGCGCTCACTTGAGCTGGCATGTCACTTATGCAAGGCAAAAGAAATGAGGCAAAGGGCAAAAGCACAGCACAAGGGGCAACCCCTGCGAGTCATTTGAGTTGTTGCTGGGAGACATTTGATTTGTTGCTGGGAGACATTTGATTTGTTGGTGGGAGACATTTGATTTGTTGGTGGGAGACATTTGATTTGTTGATGGGAGACAAGCATGGCTTGGGCATGGCCAACACAGTACATCAACAAGGGCAGATGCATGCACAGTGTCATGTCATATCAACAGGCATTTCAGGCCGCCTGCTTGCATGCGCTTGTCTTGCAGCGTGAGACGTTCTAATCCGAACTCACTCTATTTTGCTAGAAAATGCGGAAACAAGTAATCTGATTTTAGCTCAACTGGTATAGAATGCCAAGACACAATGTACATGCTTGCAGGGGCGTCAGCAAGGCTGTGGCTAAGGCTGTCATGCTGTGCGCAAAGCAGGATAGTCACATGCACAATGACTCAGCACAGAAAGCAGTCAGCAAGGGGGACGCGGTGTTTGATGCCTGGGTGGATGTGCAGATGAGCAAACCTGGTTACACCACCGCAACCTATGCGCCCTAGACTGGTGACACCACCGCAACCTATGCACCATAGACTGGCACCAATCCTGCATGCCACACTTACCCCCAAAAGCCAGATTGGACACCATGATCACATTGTACCATAGACCAGCGTATTACTTGGGCATAACACCCAGTCACAAAAAGCTGATTCAGCACACCATGATGCGCACCCTGAGTTGTACAGTAAGCTACCCCTTAAAGTCTTGCAGTGAGTCACAGAGCAAGAGAAGGCTGTCAGCCACTCGTGCAGTATGAGGGTGTCAAACCTTGGCAGGTGGCGTCATTAGTCAATAGAGCTGACTCAGCTTAATTGCCTGATTATTCAGATGCTTGGAGGTCAAGCTAGTTGATGTGTTGTATTTCTTACGTACACACTGCCATTGTACCATACATGCCTGATGTGCACAAACTTCATACGATTTTAGCTTATACATACACCGCGTACATGCCCATACAACAAATTCAAAATTATGCTTTTCAGTAGTAGTGGCAAGCACTGCAGTAAGTTGCTAGCAGTCAGTTTGCTTTTATGAAATGGGTATTGTAAACTTCCATGTTTGTAGTACTTGCATGCACACTCTCAGTCGTGTTGAGATGCAGCTTGCAGTCAGCAAGCCTGCATAATAGGACTGTGTGTTACATGGTGTATGTGTTGTGTAGCTAGTAGTGACAAGCGTTACTTGAGTGCTGTCTGGATGACACATACGTGTAAAGTAAGTTACGGTAACAGGCTGCTAGACATCATTGCTGCCTATGCAGGCCTTGCTACCTAGCTGGTTAGCAATTTGTTCATGAAGGGTGTGACTGTATATTCATATGTTGATACTGCTGAGTGCTCACACTTGAGTTTTCATGCTTTCAACAAGTCAGCCAGCTGTTTGTAAACAAAACTGTGATCTGTATGCGCAGTGCAAGCCTTTGTGCTCTGACAAACATCATGTCAAGCCTCAACATGACAAAAATATACATATACTGTTTGGTGTGTATGCCTGATATATATGTAAGGGTGTGGTGTCATGTAAAATTATAATATACGGATGTTAGTATACCCATATGCATATTTACCTACAACCATGAGTTCATCTATACAACCTAGCCTCATCATGCATGACTTGTACAAGCAAACCCACAGCAAACTTCAGGTTACCTGCAGGTGTCATCAAAGCAATGATGCCCTGCCAGAACTGGATAATTCATAGAGTTGCAGTATCAAATTCTGTAGTGGCAAAAGGTTTAACAATTTACTGCCTGCCAATATGGCGTTTGCCTTCTAAGACAACAGTGCCTGCTGCTGTTCAAAATTGTGGCTGTGTGCCTCTGCTTAGTGCCGTGCAAGCTGCAGATCAATGCAGGGGTGCAAAGCATGGTCATGGACATACCATGGCAGGCTGCCAATGAAGGCCCCTGCTTTGAGCCCCAAACATCCGCGCCTTCTCATAATCCGGGATCGCCCCAAGCATCCTGCTGCTTGACACCCAAGGCACAGCGACTGGGTGCCTGAGCAGTAATTTGATTTCACACAGAGGGGCTGGAAGGGGGGCCCGCCTGGGGTTACCTGGGAGCAACTCAGCCCAAGCCACAGGTAGATGCAGCAGATTCTCCTGCACACAGTCTTGGCTGATGTGTAGAGTGCAGTTGCATGCCAAACCTATGCATATAGATGATGTTTGGTCATATGGCTGACAGTTGAATGCACCCCAGGCACGCACCAGCAACGTTGCAACGTTGCTGCTGCTCAGCTCTGGCCTTGCGTGCTCAGTTGCTGCAGAGGGCATGCTGCTCCTCCTCTGCAGGCCATTAGGGGATGAGGTGAAGGGGTCAGTCAAGGGGGACTCTGCTGGTGGGGTGTGTAGGATTTGAGACTTCAATGGTGAACGGCAGGTGTTGTGGTTGTCAGCTTGACAAGGAGGCCGGGCAGGGGTGCAAGATTGAGGACGCCTGGTTGGTGTTATGTCCCAAAGTTGTTACTGAGGCAACGGGGGTTGATGAGCAGAGTGAGAGGGTGAGTGCTGTCTGTCATAAGAAAGTTGACTCTTACCGCCTATGTGGTCAAGGATTCACAGATGACACTGAAGGCTCAGGCAAGGCAGTCAAGCTGTACCGGTGGGAGTGTGGTGGCTTGGTTGTGGTGTGCAGCTGCAAGTGCAAGAAAAGGATGCAGCTCTGCTGCCTGGTGTTGTGAGCTTCGGCCACCTGCTGCAGCAAACAGCAGGGTCAGACTCATTTTGAGTGCAAGGATAAGGCAAGCTGATGCTAGTTGTGAGTGTCATGAAAGAGCTGGCATGCACTTGCTTATGTGCCACATTGAAACAGAGCTTCACTGTTGTTGACACATTGTACTGCAGAGCATCAATCAGCTGCAGCTGCTGTTCTAAGATCCTTACTGCAGCAACAATATAACGGCTACAATAAAGCACCTGTGCAATCGCATGCTTATCAGTCACGAAGATACACATCTGGCATGCCTTAACAAATATGCGGCATGAGGCGTGTACAACTTCCTTTGGTGTAACACGATGCAACAGTTTGTTCGTTTCATGACAGGCACCATACCTAGCTCTGTGTGCCATAGTGTAGCTGCTTCTACTGATTCTCACTGCAGGTGTCAATGCGGCATCTACATGACCAGGACAGCGTAAGGACAGCGTACACAGCTTGACATGCTTTTTGTGGTAGCTCCAAAGCACCATGGCCAAGGTGCCTTGCAACCCTCAGCAGCATCATTGTGCCATATGCTACAAGGACAAAGGAAGAACAGATCTCATGCTTGCGGTAGCACGAAGCTTGTCAGCTGGACTTTGTCAAGCTTGAGACATTTGGTCAGGAAGTGGGTCAAGAATTCAGAAGTCTGACGATGTTGACCAATCTCGTGAATCTGGATACGCGAAATGGCAGTCTCGAGGCACGTGAAAGCAGATTTCCCGATGCAACCTGTCGACCTGATGCGGCATCGCCTTCTGGAGTGGCATACCTGGCTGTCGAGGTACGAACTGTTTGCGCGTCCCGTCTGTATGTTCACGAAATGGTGTTTCACGCCTTGGATAAGGGTTTCGCCAACAAGATGCCCAGATCGCGGCTGCTGAAGGCATAATGCCACCCGGCTGGTGTCTTAGGCATTGCAAATAGGTGAGGAATTTGTGCCAACGTGCTTACGCGGAGTTGGGGCATTGACAGGCTTCCCAAAAAAGCTGTGAATCTGAGATCACATGACCTATGTCATGTCAAGCAGAACCGCAAGCCTGTTGCCTTGCCTGTAGCTCGGCAGTCTTTGACTATCTGACGCGATATGGGTTGACTGTAACGAGACTCTACAATGCAGCGTGTCCATCGGCAGTAAGCCCTGCCGTCCAACCCCCAGCTCCTGTTGGCTTCCTCAGCTTCACAAGCGTTGACGCACTGCAAGCTAACAGCACAGCAGATTCATCTTCTGAGCTGGCTTCAAATAGCAATTGTCAGCTTTGTATCTATCTACCGAGCTGAGCTCACGCTGCCGGTTTGGCACCATGTACGACGGCAACACGAGAAACGGCTATGGTAGCGGCTATGGACCCCACGTCTCGGTCACCATACCGCCAGAAGAGCAGGACGACCTTGAACGGGACGAAGTATACACTGGTGGCCTCGCCTCGCAGGACGTCAGTGC
>JAABUO010009098.1_pt1 | contig 11141 bp, 17 predicted proteins | sample 5559291 | NCBI WGS metagenome assembly JAABUO01 (sample SAMN10711878, study PRJNA513372) | rock metagenome | isolation source: Antarctica rocks | place: Antarctica: Victoria Land, Finger Mt sud | reverse complement strand
AACACTTGTGCACGGACCAAATGGAACCTTTGTCGGTGAGGACGAGCTAGGCAACCGTTACTATGAAAACAACAACAACCAAATAGGTTAGTGCTCATATTTGAAAAAATTGTCACAAGCTTACAGATAACTGTCACAAGCCTACAAATATCAGTGCCCATCTTGATACAGCAAGCTGGACACACTACGGTGGCATGGTTTGTGCAGGCAGGCACAGATGGGTGGTGTATAAGGATCTGACTTGGCCCCTGGGTCAGGAGGCTACCTCCATCTGCCCTGACTGGCATGGTGATGATTGTTGCATGCAACTTGACCAGCTTCAGTTGACATTCAAATGCCTTTCTTCTCAGTCCTTGCTGTTTTGCCTGCAGGCTGGATACATTGCCTTTATGATGTTCCCCCTTCACATGTAAGTACTGCATGTGCTGCTGACGTGTTTGTGCAGCATGAAGTCAATTGCAGGACGTCATTTGAGAGTGCCTGTTGCAGAGAGATTTCAAGCGTCCAATCTATGCACTGAAGCACAAGCCAAATAAGTCAGGTAGTGACCAAGGATACTTTCCTAAGGGGTCTTGGTTTAATCCTGAAAAGAGGAACTGGAAGAAGATGCAGTACTGGCAGCCACCAAAGCAGGATGGAATCGTACCGCCAAATGCTTAAATGGGTACAATTTGGTCTTCAGCATACGTGCAGCATGCTGTCCTTACAGTCACTTTAGTATGCAGCTGGTATGACCTTATGCTGCTTCATAAGCAGTCTTTGTTTATTACTATTACTTGATCAATTAGATAGTTGTTTGCAGCCTTGACAGGCATGCAGCCTGCAAAGCTGACTGCTCTGTGTCCTTCATCCACGCTTTTTGAATTTGATGACTGTCATGTCTGCCTGCCAGCTAGCTGCAAGATAATTGCGGTCACTTCCACAGTTTTCTTGCTATCAACAAGGTCAAGAACCATACTCACAGGCAACTAACTCACCCCAAATTTGAGTCTGTACCAAACAGTGTTTCCTTGATAGATTGGATCTCAGATACACTTTCCCAAGGATACACTAATCTGCAGAGCTTGGTAAAATGCCAAGCAGTGTTTGAGAGATGACTGTAATATGATTAAGCCTATTGCAATTCAAGCCCATGCACTGTTGTTGTGGCGGATGTTGTAGAACGACGTTGTTGAATGCTGATAGATGTGTCCTGTACACATGTGTCAATGCAGGATTGGGGTGTTCATTTGTTAGAAACGGGGAAAGGCTTCTTTCCGGATTCAGCTGACAGAAGCCTGAATCGCATCTACTGTTGATGCATGACAAGAAAACATGCAACACCACGCTTCACGGACTCCAAGCTAACTGCGTGACTTGTGCTTTCAGCCCAAAGGCATGTTCAGACCCTGGTAAGCGTGCACGGTCTGTGCATCTGGGTCTTTGCTTGACAGAGGTTGTTGTAACTAGTACATATGCTGTTCACCAGCCATGGCCATGTCAACCAGGCAGCTGGGTCAGATAAGTGAACAGTTGCTACACGAATTCAGCTGCGCAGTCAACTGAATCGGGTTCCTGCTGTGTCTCGGCCCTCACTCGAGTTCTGGGCGCGTGCCTGCGGGTCGCAATTGACGTAGCCTGTGGTTCTGATTGGCTTGTCCAAGTAGCTAAACGAAAAGCATGTTTTCGAAAGGCTGCGAAGGTGTACCTCCATTTTCTCGATGCGTTCAAGAGTCACTGACTTCAATGGCAGTATCTTGGGTTTGCACAGAACCTCTGTGAGTTGTCCTTTCTCTGAGACAACAAGACCAGCTTTGGGCAGAACTTCCTGGAGCTTTTGTGGCGGTGGCATTGAGTCAGAGCACAATCAGGGGCGATGCCAGTATATGCGCAGTGATCTGGGCTTTGAAACTGCAAAACGCATTCAAACTGATACGTGTCCCGCATACGCCAACACGTATGCCAAAGGGGTGTGACGCATGGCGTATGCGCAACACGATGTGTCCAACAAGTGTGGTGTTTCAAATGCGTGAGTTTGCCAATGCATGGACTCTGCACTGAAAGCAGCTCAAACGCTGGGATGCAGACAAATTTCGGCTTTACGTGTATTGCAACTGCATGATCATGGCATGGAGACAAACGCCTCAGTCATGCATGTCATCGTCACTGATGACTATGGCTTACTCAGTAGTACTAGTACTCTCGAGTCATAAATGTTGCAAACGAAGTATTTCAAGAAATGAAGTACCGTGCACATCATGCACAGACAGCCAAAATCAAGTCGTCAACAATGGTGCCAATCAAACTTCTACATACTCTGCCATGCAGATGCTTTGACGTAAAACTGAGAAGGTGGTCAACTGAGATTTTATGACAGACTTGCATCTGGACTTGCTTGTTGCATTGTAAAGTTCCGGAACCTTCCCCGGAACTGAATGATGAATGGCAGGTCGATCGAGGGGGGTAGCTGTCGACATCATTCGGCATTACTGACTGGGGTTGTGGCACTGACACTTCCGCATCAGGCGGCTTCGCATGGGCGACATTCAGCGCTGTCAGTAGATTTCAGCGATGTTCTTGCCAAGCTTGGGGAGAGCAGCCGGGCAGGCCCTGGGGTCTGCTTTGGCCAGAAGAGCCGGCTCCGCTGCGTACCAAGTACGACTGCAGTGCTGATCTGCGCAAGCAACCTGCATACCACCGGCGGCATCAGCTGATTTGACTTGTGTTACATACAGCTGTCAGAGGCGTCGAGACCCCTGAGGACCGGGCCCTTCGACCTGAGAGCTTTTAGGTCAGTACCACAGCCTGCATGCGTTACCACACTTCTGTTGGTCACACTTCTAGTTCCGGTCTGATGGGTTACTGCCTCAATGCAGTGCCAGTGCGGCCAGCCATGCAAGCGGAGGAGGCGACATCATTGGTATCGACTTGGGAACAACCAACTCTTGTGTGGCTGTCATGGAGGGCAAGGTGAACATCAGCACCCAGTGTCCGTCCCAGAATGCAGCCTGTGTTAGCTGCAAGCAATTCCAGAAACTAGAACTCATGTCATGACCAACATGAAGCTTCTGGGAAGATGCAGTTGCTGATGCAACATTTGCTTTTTGCAGAGCCCCAAAGTCATTGAGAATGCTGAAGGTGCTCGCACCACCCCCTCAGTGGTGGCATTCACAGATAAGAAGGAGAGATTGGTTGGGCTGCCAGCTAAGCGACAGGTGTGTATATGAGTGGGACAACCAATGACAATCTTTGACACCCTTGCCAACCTTGCCGACCTCTGCTGTATCTTGTCGCATAGCACAGCTGATATTGCACCCTATGCACAACAGACAAGTTCTGCCAAGGTGTGATCGGCAAGCACCAAGGTTCTGCACTGACATGATGTACCTTCATTTGCAGTCTGTCACAAACCCTCTGAACACCGTGTATGCCACTAAGAGGTTGATAGGGCGCCAGTATGATGACCCACAGACACAGAAGGAGCTCAAGGTAGGCAGTTTGTACCCATGGCAATTCAAAAATTCTCAGGCCACCATACTGTCGTTTTGTGTAACAATGGAATGCATGTAATGGCATAGTGTACATGCACAATGGGTTGTTTGCTGGCACTTTCTGGCGCACATGCGCCCATCTGCTTGCAATGTGCAGTTTTGGCTAAGCTCTTTCTTGGCGGTCTCTCAGTGTTCCCCAGCAGGGTTGCTTTCTTTTTGTTCACTCTGCAACATAGGCAGCAACAGCTTCAGATTGGTCCATGGACATTATGTGCTGTCAGTCCCTGTCATGCTGTCACCCAACATGCATGCTTGCTGATGCCGAAGCCCATGGTGCTACTGATGTAGCACACATCATATAGCTGCTTCTTGACAAGAGCTCACAATACTGCCTGTTACCTTTCTTGCTGTAGATCGCTTCTTACAAGATTGTCAAGCACACTGTTTTAGCTGCATGCTGTGCTGTAGATGGTTCCATACAAGATCATCAAGCACACCAATGGTGATGCATGGGTTGAGGCCGGCGGTCAACGCTACTCCCCTAGTCAGATTGGAGCCTTTGTCCTCACTAAGATGAGGGAAACCGCAGGTATGCACATCATACACTCTTCTTCAAACTCACACCATCAGGACCTCGTCATAATCTTTGCAAAAGTGGGTTTGATCCGGGTTCCATTCATTGTTCTGCTCAAGACTCTTTGCCTGCCCACCCACATGCATGTCATGCTGTGCTACCCATGGTCACAGTGCAGCTGGCTTGAAGGTGTCATTACACACAAGGACTTTGAGTGTGCATCTGCATATCATCATTGGTATGTATACAAGCTGGTCTTGGAGGCTGATAGACTCAAAGGCCAGAAACTGCAAAGCATGCCATCCTGGGTGAGCAGCCAACAACTGCTACTTCTCACATCACAATTATGCATATAGCCCACTGCAGACAGTTGTATGAGAAGCCAGTCTAGACTGCAACCAACTTTCATTACAAACACTCAATTGGCATCACGCCGGCAGAACTCAATATATTGCAACCTTTGCACCCACATGCATTGGTCAAGCCATGAGGTGTTGTCACACGCTGTATGAAACGAATGCAGAGTGAAGGGATGCATAGTAGTGGCTTTACCAATGATGTGTACAGTCCAAATGAAGCTCATATCGTGCCTTGCGCAAGACAGACTGCTTTTGAGAGACAAGACTTGTCTTGCACGTACCTAGCTCATCATGAGCTGGAAAGCGTTTTAATCATTATCATTATTATTATCATCATTATTATTTTGGTGCCTGCAGAGTCCTACCTAGGGCGATCAGTCAGCAAGGCAGTCATCACTGTGCCTGCATACTTCAATGACTCACAGCGGCAGGCGACTAAGGACGCCGGCCGCATTGCTGGTCTGGATGTGCAGCGAATCATCAATGAGCCCACAGCAGCAGCACTGAGCTATGGCGCCAACAACAAGGAGGGCTTGTTTGCTGTGTATGATCTGGGTGGCGGCACCTTTGATGTGTCCATTCTGGAGATCTCAGGTCAGCTGGTTCTGCCACAGACACCTGGATGAATCGAGGTCTTGCTGCCTTTGTTGCCTTTGCTGCTTCCTTCACACAGGCACTTGAGTGTATTGTGCAAATCTGCTGTCACTGTGCCTCCTGTGACTCTGTTACAACTGCCCAAAACTTCTGCATGACAAGGTACATTTCACATTCATCACTTTGCAAAGTTGCAAGCCACAGGTCATTGCCACCGAGCACCTGCAAGCTGTGTGGAGCTGCAATATCTGACAGCTTTGAGGCTTACCACGCTTGATTGTGAGTGCCTGACTTAACTGACGTCGTCTGCAGGCGGTGTGTTTGAGGTGAAGGCCACCAATGGTGACACCTTCCTGGGTGGAGAAGACTTTGACAATGCTCTCTTGAACTACATGGTGCAGCAATTCAAGTCTGACCAGGTCAGCAAGCAAGGCCTTCTTAGTAGTGCTATGCCTTTTTTGAGCTACATTCGTGTACACCAATGCTGTGCATGCTCAGAACTGCCTTTGCAGAATTTGCAGCTTCGCAGGAATGGAGCAACTGAGCATGGTGTTGGTTTTTAGGTTGGCAAGCATGGCCCTCTCAGTATGCATAGCTTATGTGTTTTTGTGCATAGTCTTAGGCTGTGTGTGAAAGGCTCACATGTGCCTCATCCCAACTTCTGAGCATGTTGTCAATCTGGCATAAGTATTTGTGCTGCACCTTATTGCCTGTTGATTATCTGGGTGCAGCATACCAGTACTTTAGACCTGTGTCAGCTGACGAATTCAGGGCCAAAGCACTGTGGTTCACTGTGTTATTGTAATAAAATACAATCATATGGTAAGAATACTTCAGTCCAAGATACGATCATGATTTTAGCGGCCAGTAACTCCTTATTCTCAGCAGACACAGGCCTAAATCAATCATCAGGATATGTTTACAACACCCTGCAGGTGCCAGGACAGCTATGTGTTTCCCATGTCAGCTGATCAGCAAGTCTGAGTGCATGTATGTGTGTGTGCAGGGCATTGACCTCAGCAAGGACAAGCTGGCCATCCAGCGGCTGAGGGAAGCTGCAGAGAAGGCCAAGTGCGAGCTCAGCTCAGCCACTCAGACAGACATCAACCTGCCCTTCATCACAGCTGACGCCTCAGGCGCCAAGCACATGAGCATGAACATCACCAGAGCCAAGTAAGTCCCTCCTGCGCTCAACTGGCACAGACTGCACTGCACACAGATCGCATGTGCACACAGCATTTTATGTTCTGGGGATAAGGAGGTGGGCAGGCAGGCACGCGAAGCAGTGTTTCAACTTTAGCTGTGGCACGTAGCCAACACTGTGTGCTGGATCAAACAGCAGCAATGAGTACCAGTATAGCAAATAGACTGCATGACCTCAATGCATCACAATCCCATCTCAGTACAAAGTGTACATGCGTAGCGTCTTGTCAATGTCGTTTTCCACCACGAATATAACCATATGCATGTTCAAGGGGTACAACTATGTCATGACAAGCTTTTTGCTGACATTTATGATTTGTGGTACTCGTGTAAGAACAGGAGCTTTGCTGCCATTGACTTGTTTTGTGCAAGTCTGTTCATAGTCATATTGCGATTCTTCAGTTATGTTATGCTGTTTACAAAGCTCATGCATAACCTGATGTCACCTTGCCATGTGGTTTTGGAAGCTTTGGTGGGTGGGTGGTCTGTTGAAACACACACTGTTTGTCAAGCTCATGCATGCAACTGATGCAACCATGCCATGTGGGTACAGAAGCTTGGTGGGTGACCTGTCAAATCATACACTGTTTGTTAAGCCCATGTATGGACAGGATGCCATCATGCTGTGCAGGTTTGAAAGCTTGGTGCGTGACTTGCTGAAGCTTTTTTAAGCATACACTAAACATACACTGTATGTCAAGCTCATGTCTGGAATGCATGTTGTGCAGGTTTGAGAGCTTGGTGGGTGACCTGTTGAACCGCACACAGCAGCCTTGCAGAGACTGCATGAAGGATGCCGGTGTGGCTGCCACAGACATCAATGAAGTGCTGCTGGTCGGAGGCATGACCAGGATGCCCCGGGTCAGTCCACTTCCCACTGTTCAGTTCTTGCTGTGCTGCCTCTCAGCTTTGTCTCACTCAGCCCCACCCTTTATGCTGCGTGTGTGGCAGAAGCTGACCGATGTGTCAAAACATATTGACGATGCTGGTGCTTGCAATTATTGCATACGCTGCTTTGAAGGCTGGGATCTTTTGCAGATAGCTTTTCTCTATACACTAGGAAGGCTTTGAGCTTGCAGCAGGTGCCTCAACACAGCATTTTTGTTTTTACGTTTTTCTGTATCCTCTCAAAAAGCAAAGGAAAAAAAGCAAGCAATGCTGCCCTGATCTGTCTACAGACCATTTTTGTGACCCTGTCTGTGTAAGCACAGGTAAGCAACATTGTGAAGGATCTGTTCAAGAAGGAGCCCTCTCGTGGAGTGAACCCTGACGAGGTGGTTGCTTCTGGCGCCGCCATCCAAGGAGGTGTGATGAAGGGAGATGTGACTGACCTGCTGCTGCTGGATGTGACCCCCCTGTCTCTGGGTATTGAGACCCTTGGTGGTGTCTTCACACGTCTGATTAGCAGGTAAAGCATGCTGCTGGTCTGGATGAGCGGTCAGATAAGCTGGATGAGCGGGTTGTCAGAACTGGCACAACAGTACTTTTGGGACTGCAGTATGTGTGTCTGCTGCTTACTTCATGATGTGGTCATGATGTGCATGCAAAGCCGTGTGATGTGAAGTCCACCATGGATCTGCCAGCATTTCAGGAGCCTGTCTGCAGCTGTGCATAGTGAATAGTTTCGCTTCAGGAGTTTGCGGTGTTTGAAGTACATGACATCAGCAAATTGCTCAGTAGCCACATGTGATCACAGACAGACAGGCTCCTCATATGCCCTCCCAAGCAGCGCGCAACATTGTTGCTTGTCCACTTTATTGCAGGTTCTCCATGCATATTTGAGAGTACAGGAACATTTTCAGCACAGTTTGGTTTTTCCATCTGAGAGTTTAGTGCATGCAAGCTGACACCTTGTTCTGCCAAATTTGCAGGAACACAACCATTCCAACCAAGAAGTCTCAGACCTTCAGCACAGCTGCTGACAACCAGACCCAAGTGGGCATCAAGGTGCTCCAGGGCGAGCGTGAAATGGCTGCAGACAACAAGCAGCTAGGCCAGTTCGAGTTGGTGGGCATCCCCCCCTCCCCCCGGGGTATGCCCCAGATCGAGGTCACATTCGACATTGATGCCAATGGCATTGTTCATGTGTCTGCCAAGGACAAGGCAACCAGCAAGGAGCAGAGCATCAGGATTGCATCTTCTGGAGGTCTATCTGAGGACCAGATTCAGAACATGGTTCGGGAAGCTGAGGCCAATGCTGAGAAAGACAAGACGGTGAGTGTGCCTGCCTTGTCAGCATGTGCTAGCCTGCTTGCAGTGTGCTGTTAGCCAGAGCAAACGCAGGATGAGATTGGTCTGCTGTGTACATGTACAGGCATTCAGAGTGATCAGTCTGTTCATTGTGTAAGCATATACAGTGAGCAGAAAATATCGGCATGGGTATAAACACAATGCGCTGGTCTTCCTGCCAGGCAGCATGATTTGCAAACCTGGCTATGCTGTGAGCCTTGTGATGTCCTGATACAGAGGAAGGCATCAATTGAGGCCAAGAATGAGGCTGAGACTCAGATCTACAGCGCTGAGAGCAGTCTGCGTGAGTACAAGGACAAGCTGCCTCAGAATGTTGTAGACAACATCAACACCGAGATCAGCAATGTGCGCAGCTCTTTGGAGAGCGAAGATGCCGAAGAGATCCGTAGCAAGGTTAGTACAGCCAAGTCTGGTTTTGCATTTGGTCTATGCAATGCCAGCTGTTGCGTGTGAAGTCAATATGGCCAACTGCTACATTAATTATCTGGCACCATCTACAGCTGGCAACCCACTATCTCTGTGCAAGCCGCAATGTGATTTCATGATCAACTCTCTCAGCATATACAATTGCGGTCCCTGTGTTGTGTATGTGCCGTATTTTGTGGAGGGCAAGATAGACTGGAAACGCTTTAAACGGCGAGTGCTGCTTTGCAAATAGCAAACATCTGGCATTTATTGGACTGCAGGTGCAAGCACTGCAGCAGGCTGTCATCAAGATCGGTGAGCACCTGTCAGGCAAGGGCGGTGCTGGTGGCGAGCAGCCAGAGGGTGAGCAGAAACAGGGCGCTGAGTATGATGCTGATGTCAAGGGTGACAAGAAGGAAGAGCAGAAGTGACTTTCGTCCTCAGTGTGCCTTTGAGACAGCATTACAAATAAGCAGGGCTTGACTCATTGAATGAATACGTACCATGCAGGATGGCTGCAGCGTTTGTTTAAGCAACAGATGTATGATAGTAGTCTTGCAACAAAAGAAGAGTTGCTCTGCAGTGGCTTTGCGGTGCATTATATTTGGGTGCTACACTTGTCACTGGGCATGACATTTCCTTGGCTTGTGTAGAATGCTGCTGTGTAGCTGACCCAGACCCATTGGCAGCCTCAGGGTCATTCGTTCCGATGGCTAACTACATTCGGTGAGCAGCGGCTCTCCAAAAGCTGCTAGGTACAGACTACTACATTACACGCAGAATCTTTGCTGGCAGCAGGACAACATTGCCACGGGGTGCATGTGGTCCACAGCAGCCTCAGCAAAGGTGATAGATTATACAGGGATGAAAGAATAAAGGTAGCATATAACAGACACAACCGTCGGAGTTCGTCACAATGCTTCATTTGTGTGAATGCTGACAGAATTTCCTGCTGCAATCAAATTGCATCATGCATTATGACGCTATGGGGCATTCCCCAGCACTTGTACCCCAGGAAATCTGCAAGCCAGCAGATTCCCTCTGTCTCCAGCCCGACAAATCCTTGTCTGTGCCACTCAGAGCCTACAATGTTGGCTACCGGGAACACCACACCATCTCGGTGCACTGAGGCCTTCACCCATAGCATGGTTCCCCCTACACTGTTGAGCTGCAGTACCAACAGAACATCATGCTGTGCACAGGACTTGCACAAGACAAGATGCCCAAGTGCAGATTATGTTGCAAGTTGTGCAAAGTTGCTCAGTCTTCTCTGCTAATGCAGCAGTAACTGCTCCTGAAGTTGGGTGCAAGACAGCCTGCCACGGAAATCCTCGAGTATCACAATCGCACTGAATGGTCAGCTGTGATGGTCTGCTTGTCACCTGAACAAACTCGGACTTATTCTGCGCAAGCTCATCCAGGAACTTTATGTCTCCATGCCTGTTCTGCTTTGTTTTCTGTGGAAAGCTTCTCCCTGCTGCAATCTGGAACACACAGAAGACAATTAAACGGCATTCAGACACAGTCCAAGGGTGCATGCTGTAGTCATGACTTATGGCAAAGGAGCTATCAGATGTGCAAAATGACAGCAAAGTTAGCCTCAGTTTGTGCCACTTAATGATGGTCATGACAGAGAACAGCAAAGCCAGGAAATCAAAGATGTGTACAACAAGCACTGTTGACACAATGCAGTCATGCATCATAGACACTACGTGCACAGAAATACCTCTATCAGCTCATCCTGCTCTGGCCGTGAAACGGACCCTGCATACAAGTTTGCACGCATATGAGCGCCAGGTTCTGAGTGGGCAGACAGACAGACAGGCAGACAGACAGATTGAGAGGCAGACAGGCAGAGCAAAAAAGACACACATACAGACCCCACAAAATTCCACATAAGATCATGACATATACCCCTTCAAATGTTGTCAACCACATCTAGCAACTGGGGTGCTACAAGCACATCTCATCACTTGCTGTAACGCAACATAAGCAGCACTGACCTTGAAAAACATTGTAATCAAAATACCATTGCTTCTGCCGCCATCTTGGCCAACTCTTGTCATAAAAATAACAGCTGGGCGTGATGATGTCTAGGTTGCTGGCAATCATTTTTGGGAGCATATCTTGTGGTGCTGCAATGATGTCAGAGTCTATCCACAGCACAGCATCTTCCTGCTCCAGTGCACTGCAAACAGAAAGCATTGAAATGTATAGCATGTTGCTGTCATGTGGGTGACCTGGCAGATTACAACCCAATACAAGCAGAAGCAGCCTGACTTGTCT
>JAABUO010009097.1_pt1 | contig 11142 bp, 12 predicted proteins | sample 5559291 | NCBI WGS metagenome assembly JAABUO01 (sample SAMN10711878, study PRJNA513372) | rock metagenome | isolation source: Antarctica rocks | place: Antarctica: Victoria Land, Finger Mt sud | reverse complement strand
CAGCTGCTGGAGTTCATGTGGCTTGCAGCAGGCCTGGCATGCTCTGCCAGAATGAGCAAGAAGGGGACCCTGGAACTGGAACCTGCCAAGGGTGCTGGCAAACAGAGGAGAGGCCACCTTCAGCAAGCCTGAGCTGACTGCCATGGCTGTCGCTTTAGACTGAGGTGCATGAAGGTCATCGGAAGTGCGCGACATCGCGCGAGGGCTACTTTGACCTGCTAGGAAGTCGGGCAAGGCCTCGGGACCAACCCAGGACGTGAGCGAGGAGCATTGTTGAACCCGAGCCAACAGGGTGGGTTCGCGACCACTCCACGAAGGAAGAATCACGCCTCAGGGATGGAGGAAGGCTCTGAAGGGGGTTGGTGAACGTGGAACGGGACCACTGCAAACGTCAGCAGTGCCAAGAAAAACAGCCTGTGAGTCTGCAGTTTCCAGCGTGATGTCGGCCCGACCAAGGGCTTGAGCAGGGTTCGCCACATAGCACATACAAAGGATCCCAGCAGGAATCCCAGGAAGACGACTGCAGCACAGTAGGGTACTCACCATCATCGACCAAGCAGGCGCCCTTGGCCAAAACAAACAAACTGGCTACAAGAGCAGCAATCGCAATAGCAAGATTGCGGTCTCAACCATCCACGTGGAGTCCCAGCAGCCCTTGAGGCGGTTTGTACCATAAAAGCCCATCTGGGCCCAGGTGGGCTTTTATGGTACAAACCGCCTCAAGTGCTACCATCACCACCGAGACCCAAGCAGCCCTGACCATAATGTCAGGCAGAACGCTGTTTGCCACCAGAATAAGTAATTGTGCAGGTTTGCTTGCTGTAGGAGATACAGTGGCCGCTGTGCTGAAACTCAAGACAGCAAATCCTTCTGCTGCTTTTGCTTAACAGGGCGGAAGCAGCCTGTTCAGCCCTTCTTGAAGGGCCCTCGCTCTGTACGCAGTCCGTGTACTTGGCAGCTTTTGGCTCTGTTTGCCAGACCAGACAAGCGATCGGTCAAAGCGCCTTAGCATAAGCAGTTAGAACTGCTGCCATAATTAATTTACAGCGCACTTGCCGACGGAGACATGCGATCTCGAGACCGAGCGGCGGGGGCTTCCATCAACCCGCAGGTAGACTGAGCCCCGCGCCTATGATACAACGTATACAGCCTCGCCTGCTGGCACCACTGAAAAGCTCAGTCTGTGCTCATTCTTGATTGCTGTCTGGCGCAGGCAAGAGCCGCGCACCTTGAAGTTCACGCCAAGTACGGTCGGGATATCTTAGGTTTGCGAGCAGCTCAGGCAAGTCTGCTTGCTCTATCGTCGGTGGAATGGACGCTGCTCATGTGACCGAGCCAGTTTGGCCAGAAGGAAATGTACCTTGGACGACGTTGGGTGACTTGACTTGATTGTTGCAGTGGGAAGGCAGCAATCGTGTCCACGGTCCCAAGTTGTACGGGCCACCATCACATCTCTCACTGAACAATCACATCACAGCGCATCACATCAACCCAGTGGACTTCCGGCATCTTGCAGGCCCAACACACCAGTATCAAAAACAGAAGGAGGCTGCTTTCTCAAGGGTGATCTGCTCTACCTGTTTGTGCTGCCTGTGTGAGTGACACAGCACTCAGCTGCTGTTTTGATGGCTGTACAGGGAGATGCTACCACAGGCTGGAATTTTGCTACAACAGTGGACCATCGCAACCTCAAGCAACAGCTTTCCAGCAGTCTTGCAAACAGCATCAAGAGCACTCGCGAACAGATTGTAGCCCTGAAACAGTACCAGACACCAGCTCAACACTCTGCAGCTGTTGCTGAAAAGGTCAGGGCTGCAAGATCTGCGGCAGCCTTGCAGCTAGCAGCTTTGGAAGCAAAGTATGGCAAGGATGGGGCAGCAGAGATGCAGCGCATTGCCAACATGCATCCTGTTGGTATCAAGCGCAAGCATCAGGTGATGTCAAGATTGTATCTGCATGTCACAGCTTTGAGGATGGACGATGAGTTGAAGAACTATTGCATGACCAGCAGCAGCAGGCTTTGTACGTCCAGAATCCACCAAAAGTCTCCGTTTGCTTTGTTGTTGAAATGCAGCAGAGCAAAGTTCATCGCAAGCCTGACAGCTGCATGTTTGCTGATCTCATTACATCTTTCATCCTTGATCAAAAAGCAATAATGGAAAGCTGACTTCAGATTTGAGCAGGCTGCTTTGACCCGATGATTGCACTCCAATCCGCCTCGCTGTCACTAAAATTGCAGGCCACCAAGCACGACCTTCAGGCAGTTGCAGAGCTGGATGATCCACAAAATTTATCTGACACTGGGTACATCACATGATGGCTTTGAGATGTAGGCATGACTGTGTGTCATCAACCAGCTGCAGCTCTCTTGCAGTCATGACAGCAGATCTGGAGATCCAATGCTGATTTGCCTTTGCGCCACGATAAGGCTTGTTGGCTTGAGGCATCAAGTTTGGCCACTAGGTCCTGTTGCACATGCATAATTAGCAAATGGTGCTTTAAAGTTTGTGCACTTCGTCTGACATCTGCTTGTTTCATCTACCGTGCTGCCTTTAACATTGGTCGTTCAATTCAATAACTCATATTTGCGCGACCTCGATGAATAAACATGTAAAGTATTTTTATCGTCCACGACTTGCGTTTAAAAACTAAAAAATGTGGGTTTTAGAGTGCGAAAAGCAGTGCTCTATGTCTGTTGCTTTGCATAGTATCAACACAGTCATCATGCCTTGTTGATCAACACATGAGTGAGATGCAATCTAAGCTGAATGGATATCCTTTTAACCAAGCACATACTTCGTTGCCTTGTGTTGCCGACTCGAATTGTAATCATTAAAAGTATTCCGTTTGGTGGGTCGGCACCAAAGATAGTCCATTAAAGTTTAACCATTAAATTGCGCAGAAGGTCGTCCGCGATATGCCGAGGGGTCGCGACCCTAACTAGAAGCCGACCAACATTAAAGGCAGTACGGTAGTTTGACCGTACTGCTAGATGACAGTCCTTGACATAATTGGTCAAAGCCATGGTCCACCACAAGTGAATCAACACAAACACATATCTTCCGCTTTGACTACTGTCTATATGTCTTAGCTATCATGCTGCTGCATCTAGCTACTATCTTCATGCAGATGATGCAACAACAGATGGCATTGATGCACAATTCAAAAGTGCTGCACACAGCAAGTCATTAAGCTAGAGTCCTGCCAGGCGATCTGCTCCGTGTTGAGGATGCCGCATCCGAAACAGCTTCATTATCTATCCTGACATCACTTAATGAGATACTGCCTGCTGCTGCGGCCTTTCCAGTGTCTCCTACTGCCTCATATGGTTGAGCCTGCCATCGGTCCTTGAGGCTTGTGACAAGATTCGTTTTCCTGACTACTAAAGCTACCGCACAGACAATGATCAGCATGGCCCCAACCGCAGCGGCACCTTCGGCTGCAACCCTGTACACACTATCAGGAAGTGAGCCCTGTTGTGTATTCAAGATCTTCTGAAGCGGTTCTGGGGCATTTTCTGGGGCATTCTGGGGTATTTGGGCATGGGTTTTTTATTCAACTTGCAGACATGCTGAACCATGCAAAGGAGACTTGGCATGCATGGCTGTACATGCAACTTCAGCAAGAATTGTTGGAGCGGCTGCTGCCAACTAGGACTTTTGTGTGTTGCAGCTCCTACAGGGCTAGGGGCCTGGAAGCTGGCTGCTGGAAGCTCAAGTAGCATCTGCTTCTGTATGTTTGTGTACGTATATGTCTACACATATGCATGTACAGGTATATGCATATACACACATAGCTCAATGTAGCTCACTGTTGAGGGAAGCATTTTACCTGCTGGTGAAGATTGCTGCAGCAGAGTATACAGAACCTGAGCTGCCATTGTTGCTGACTTCAGACTCAAGTACATCGTCTTCTTGTCCAGGGCGGCTGCCAGGGTTGAATGAGGGCTCTACTAGGGTTGTCACTGGGATGGGCGCTGCTGTTGACTCACATGCTGGCAGCATTGCCCTGTTCACCACACAGCAGCATGCTTTTGAACTAAGCATCATCAGTCAGAGACAACAGAGCAAAAACTGCTGCAGGCAACATCTGTCTTGCAGTACAAATTGAGAGCAGGGCAGGGCAGGGCAGGGCAAGGCAGGGCAAGGCAGGGCAGGGCAAGGCAGGGCACTGCAGGCAAGGACAAGGCAGGATAGAAGCTGAGACCAAACTCAACAACCACGTTTTGACACAGCAAGGAACAAGATGCACAGCATGCACAGTGGCCAGATCCAGCCGAGCTATGCTATAACGTTTGCGGCACAGCACAGAAGCAATGGCAGGTCAGCAGGCATCGTTGAACTCTCAGGACAGGTTCTGTTGTTCTCGAGTATTTGCCAAGCAGCTGCTGACCTGGCTTCCTCAATGAGTGAGGGGTCACATGGGTCCAGCACAAGCTCCCCTGTGCCAATCTCTTGGCAGGGAGCAGCCCCAAAGCCTACCCTGTTGTTACGCCGGTCATACTGCATCACAGTCATGCACCACATCACTGACTGTTTGCAGCAGCCAGATCTAAAGGTTTTGACAAACCTGAAAATGGTAAGAAAATTGGAGCAAATAAAAAATGAAAAGGAAGAGACTTGAGTGATTTGAGTAATTCGATCAATAGAAAAGCTGGCATCAGAAAATCATGCATGCATTGTTGATTTGGCGTAGAAGCAATGAGCGAGCACAATGTGATGCAGAGATGCAGCATGGCGCTGCGCAGAAATAGCTGCTGATGGCTTGACGTAGTCATTTGTTTCACTCATTCATCAAGTACATGTCTTCCCCTGGGGTCAGATACATACAGTACTTGACATAGTCATTCAATCTTTCATTCATTAAGTGTGTGTCTTCCCCGAAGGTCAGGTAAATATAGTCCTGAGCAGCTCCCTATACGAGGTCCTGGTTGACAGTCGACGCATCAACAGACCAATGACCCAGGCAACAGTCAAAGACTGCAACACCAGCGACATGACCACACGTCAGTGCAAACGTACAAGACTGCACTGCATAGACACAGCTACAGATGGCATGACCAAACCAAGTATTACCAATTTTTTCTGATAAAAGCTTTCTGTTATCATTTTTTCCTGTCATCAATTTTTTGTGGTATCATATTTTTCTGATAAAAGGTTTATATTATTTGTCTAGGTAGCTCAGTTGCTTAGAGCAGAGGGCTGCAAATCCTTGTGTCAAAAGCTCATATCATCCTCTAGACAAGGAACACAGATGTGCATCACCATTGTTTTGTTTCGGTCATCAAAGAACGGATGTTTTGTGTGAAGGTTTCAAATGTTTCCAATGTGTGTGCCAGCTATGCAGAGGGAGCACTGACCTGTACGAGTGTATCTCTGAAGGTGATGCCCCCCAGGAGGGTGCCTGAGCCCCCATTGTTGAAGACCCCAATGCAGAAGGCGTTGGTGTGCATGAACAGGTAGTTCAGGGGGGGTATGCTGAAAGTTGTGCCCTGCACAACATACTCAGCACAGTCATATATCAGGCAAGGCCAGACTGCCTGTCACATAAGTTATAACTATGAGAGTGATGTGAAGTATGTTTGAATTGCTGTCACAAGCATAAATTAATAGTTGGTTCAGGGGCAAGATGCTGAAGATTATGCCCTGCGGTCGAAACCAAGCTGAACAGTCTGAATGTAATGTCAACTTGCTTGCATGACTAAAGTTTGAACCCTGACGCTGCAGGTCTCAGCTGGTAGGCAGAAAGCTTATTACGTAAAAGATTTCCAACTAATAACAAATTGTTGTCAAATGGAGCCTTAGAGTGTCCAGAATTGTCCAGTCTCTTTCTGGATGCTTGCTGGCTTGAAGGTTTGACATGATTCCAAAAACCCTGCACCTTGGCATTTATGTATTTGCTGTTTTCACAATCTGGCTGCTGGAAGTCATTCAGCTGGTACTTTCGGATTAGCTGTTTCATGATTAAGGCCTGCAAGAGACCAAACTGGCACACAGGCTCACCTCAAAGTACAGATCCACTGTTGGAAAGAACTCTTTCAGCTGGTCTGGGTGACTAGCATCTGGGGCGCCCCCAAAGCAGCTGTCAGGGTACCTGGGGTCCGGCCCGGGAATGGTTTGCAGGCCATGACTCAAGGCAAAGTCAGACACGTGCTGATGGAACTGGTCATAGGCTTGTGAGGGAAGATAAGTGAAGGTCGTGCCGCTGTCTAGAACTGTCCCATACCCAATGTCGTACAAGCCCTGCAGAACCAAATGCGGTTTGTGATGCAGAAACATCATGTTATGTTCCCAGAAACGCCTGATTTATAATGTATGTCTAATGTCAGAAGCGCCTGGGGACTGGTGTCAGGCGTTTCTACTTTAAAGGGAGATATGTTGGCTAGGCTTGAGTCAGATGCACACGTGGCATGCATGGGGCCTGTGAAGTGTGTTTTGCAAGTTTGTGCCCATCAAGAGGAAGCCTGAGTAGAGGCTGTTCAGTGCAACAGGAAGTGAGTGAGCGGCCAAGCAACACACTTAGAAGACCGTTGTGCAAATGTCGTGCTTGGGCAAATGTCTGCACAAGTGAAACGCTTGATGATACACTCTTGAATCTGAAACACATTGAGCAAGCAAGCAAGCAGAGGGTTGTATGAGCATGCATGAAAAATCATTTGCATGCATGGGCTTGCAAGGTTCACAGCATGGAAGCAAGCAAACGGTCTAGTCCCCACGCAACGCTCATCATCAAACATGACTCTGATGCGACGCACACAGGCTCAAACGCCCTCACCTGGTCTACAGGCAAAATGGTGCCATCGACTCCAATATTTTGCAGGCGTGCTAAATAATAATGGGGGTGCACAGCAGAGAAGACAAGTGGTGTGTACTGCAGCTCCACGTTGAAAGTAGCTGGGGGCACATCTCCCAACATGAGAGCTCCATTGCCTTCGACGCCTCCAAAGCAAAGGGAGAAGACATCCTCTATGGCTTCAGCACCAGCCAACTGCAGGCGTGCAAAGCTAGGGTACATTGTACTGCAGGAGTCAGCCTCAATAAGTTCAGCGGTCAAAAAAAGAGAACATGCTACAGCGCCAGCCAACTATAGGCATGAGGAATGTGTGCAAATTATGTCGTTGGAAAATAGCCTTGATATTTTCAGAGGATCGGGGAGGAGACATCGTCTGTTGCTGCAGCGCCAGCCACCTGCAGGCATGAGAAACTGGTGTACACTCACACCAACCTATAATCTTGCAGGAGAACAGGGAGGACGTGTCTGAGGATACTCCAGCACAAGCCAACTGCAGGCATGAGAAGCTTGTGCACATTGCTTTACTGGAAACACCCTTGATACTATTAAAGCAAAGGGAGAAAGCAGCCTGTGTTGCTTTAGCAATAGCTAACTGCAAGCATGAGAAGCTTATGTACATCAAAATACTGGAGACAGCCTCAAAGCCTTCAGAAGCACAAGGAGAAAGGCTTTTGGGTTGCTGTAGCTCCAGCACCAGCACCAGTAAGCTTGTTTGAATTGTACCGCTGAAGACAGCATCAAAAGCGTCACCAGCTGAGTTCTAGCACAGCAACCTTATTTACATTGTATAGCTGAAAAACAGCCTTGAGAGCTGGCTGGAGTGATTTTTCAGATGCACAAGGAGGAAACACTTTCTGCTGCTCCAGCTCCAGCCCAAGGCAGCATGCAGATCATGTTGACAACAGGCCAGTCACACAGCTTAGCTATGGCTGACAGAGACTGGAGTCAATGAAGCAATACATGTGTGTCATACAAGGTCAGCCTCAACATGGGATGTGACCTCAGCACTACAAGCAAAATCTTGCTTGTTAAGGGCAGATGGTGCGCTGCATCACATGTAGACAGCCTGGTGCACAAGCATGCCAATGGTCCAAAACAGATAGGACGCAAGGACATGAAAAGGCTCTGTTGGCATGTGTGACGGCATGTGCGTACAAGATGCAGCACATCTTCAACCGGCGTGTAGAGAAACAGGGCATCCTTTGCAACAGTGTGTGCTCAGCATGTCGAGCAAATTATCTCAGTAAGAGTCCTAGCTGAAGTTTCTGAACACCCCACAAGTCTGTCACCTCAGCTTGTGTACAACATCCATTCAGGAGGTCACAGAAGGGGGGGGGGGAGCCATGTTTCACACACTTGTCCTCCATATACAGCGTCACTGGACAAGTGGCTTAATCGTTGGTTTCTTTTCACTTCTCATGAAGCAGTTATACTGACAGTATGGCAGACTGACAGACCTGATTGATGACAGAAACTTCGCTGTTGCCCAGTCCCATGATGCCGTCAGCTTCCTGTGAGAAGATCTCTCCAGTCTCTAGGGTTTCACAGCCAAACACCACGGGAGAGGTCCCTCCCAAAAGCTGCAGCTCATCCTGGATCAGATTGCCGGAGCTGCTGCTCTGTTCAGCTGCAGGCACAACAGAACATGTGGTGGTTTTGTTACAATACTGCGTTTGTGTTGTCTCAGCGATGATGGTACATCAGCGTTGTTGAGCACAGATCTGCCTGAGTTTGAGGCGCAAAAATGGACACAGGAGAGCTGTGGGTTGTTGAAGACCTGATGGCCCAAGTGCTGCTGTGTCCAGCTGCAAGCGTGGAGCAATAGCAGCAACATGTGTAGCATGACCCTAGGTGGTAGGTAATCAGCAAATGAGTGTGTGCATCCTCATGGCTGATTTGACATCAGAACTGCGGGTACATGACAATGCTTATTTTGGCGTTTCAAGAGTGTCAGTACAACATGTCACCACAACATCTGGCCATGCCCAGTGCTCTCACTTCCACAGCAGTCGCGTGTTGCAGCAATTGTCCTGGCCCTTTGCTAGTGCGCTCTGCTTTCATGAGCTTGAAACACCAACAGTGCACATGAAAACCATTTTCAAATCTCAGCATAAGTTTTGGTTTTGGTTTTGGTTAAATTGTGTGTAACTGAGTTGACTCTTGATACGCTGCGCAACTCCTGTCAAGCTTGCTATTAGTCATCAGGCTGAGTTGAGGCTGCAGGCAATCCTTTTCAGCTTTGCTGCATTCGCATGGCAGAGTGTCTAGACGGCTCATGCATCACTATGGTAAACATCAGGCTGCATCTCATGAATTGTTGTTGAAGCGTACACTGCTGCCTGCACTGATGGTGTCAGGCAGAATAGGATGTTCTGTGCACATCATGGGCTGTCCTTTTGACTGCATGAGCTGCTCACAGAGATTAAAGACAGGCTGTGTGTGCAGCAGCTATGTGCACTGCGCAGACATGCAACAGGTTGTATCAGAAGCAGACACTTTTGCGAGCAGATGCTCACCATAGTTGCGGACATATGAGCACTGGCCTTGTGCAGCACATGAGCATGCTGGGCTCCCACATAAGCATCTGGGATCCCCACAAAAAATCTCTACTGAGGTGGACGATCCAGCAGGATCAAAGGCAGCATCCTGCAGTGAACAGCAAAAGGAACTGGATCTGGATTGACAGAGTGCTTGGGCGCTTGTGACAAACACGTAGAGCCTTTGTCCATGCACACATGACATGCAGGTCAGGCAGCCAGTTTGCTTATGAATAACACTTATACATAACAAGGCTTGCTGGCAATGGTTGCACTGAACGCACCGCATGATGAGACCCACACTGGTCTCCGCACTGAGCGCATGGCACATATGTTATGGTGCTTCCAGTGTCAACAATGACTTCAAAGCTTTTAGCAGGCGTTCCAAGCTGCAGTGTCGCATAGAAGTACCTGCATGCATGCATGTCTCACGATGAGACAACCCAAAGGTGAAAGCTGTAGACGGTTACAGACACACAGATACATCCGCACCCGTAATCCCTCACAGCGCCATGCAATGGTATTGTGGCATTCTGCAACAAATCGCGCGAATGCAACCCTCCGTCCCGGCGCTTGATCGGGAGCAAGACGCCCCCGTGGGCGCTCCGCAACGCCGAAGCCAAGCAAGCCAAAACGCAAGCAAGCACCCGCGCGAATCTATTGCACGCGCCTCGTCGCAACTGCATCTGGTCTGATATGCTCTAAGTGATCATTGCTTAAAATTGCGTCGACATGAGTTCAGGCAGCAAGCATAAGAGGTAGACTAGGTATTAGGCGGATCTGTAACGCTGCCTCCATGACAGTTACAGTCCTGAGTGCCAGCATCGGATCATGCCAGGCAGTTGAGACCTCGATGCAAAGAGTAAATGAAGCTTGGGACGTACAAGACAGGTGGCTCCCGCCTTCCGCAACTCTATGCCAGTCTTTGCATGTTGAAACATTGCCACGGAGACTCTCACGGACAGCGTACGCTCAACTGTCGTACAGCCATTCCTGTACAGTCTTCTTCTTGATCCTCCACATCAAGCACAATGCTATGCTGCTGCAGCTAATGCTGAGTTGCTGATGCTGACAAATCAAACATGTAGAACAAGAAATAAATATCATGCAGTCAAGCACCACATGTCGTTGTCGCACTGAACAGGTGCAAAACCTTACCTGTGGAGTCTCAGCTGCAAAGCAAAAGACTCAGGTGGCTAGGTCATGTTTTCAGGATGCCTGATGATAGATTGCCTAGAAAGCTTTTGTTTGGTGAAGTTAAGGGGCTTCGTCCACCTGGCCGCCCTATGTCTAGTTTCCATGATGTTGCATTATGTGACTGTCAAAACTGTCGTATTGGTAGGCCATACAGGGATGCACAAGACAGGATGCTCTGGAGAGACAAGACTTGTCCTGCACGTACCTCATCATGAGCTGGAAAGCATGAAAACTATTATTACATTAAGCATCACATGGCAATCACAATTTGCCTAAAAATATTAATCAAGCTCCTCCACCAATAATGATCACACCAAGGCTGATCAAAACTATGAATATCAGGGCGATGAACAGCCACTGCACGGGGCCCCTTCTGTCAGGTGGGTCTGCAGGGTGGCGTGGTGGTAAGGGTTTACAGGCAGGGCAGATCCAATCAAGCTGCATCCACACCAGGCTTGTGACAACCACTGCCAGGAACATGTCCACAGCATAATGCTGGTGGGTCATTGGAGCCTGCATGCAAACAAGACGTGTCGTAGGTGGCATGATATGGACACTGATGGATACCTAGCAGCAGGGATGCCTGGCTTTGGTTACTGACAGACAAACAGATACA
>JAABUO010009096.1_pt1 | contig 11145 bp, 14 predicted proteins | sample 5559291 | NCBI WGS metagenome assembly JAABUO01 (sample SAMN10711878, study PRJNA513372) | rock metagenome | isolation source: Antarctica rocks | place: Antarctica: Victoria Land, Finger Mt sud | reverse complement strand
AAGATGCCCAAGGGCCTTTTGCAGCTGTCCCTGCGCCCCATCCTGGTCAACCTGGCCTATCACAACAAGCTGAAGCTGCCTTTGTTGAAGGGCTTGGCGAGGCTGCTGCAGTTGCTGGCTAGTTGGTTCAATGTCACTCTTGGTACGTCCTTTGTCCTCTGTACGTGTTCCAGCTAAATGATCAGGGCTCCTACATGTGTTTGAACCCTCATTCTGGGTATGTGTTGTCTTGTCTCGAATAATCAGCCTGGGTTTTCGGTCTGTGTGTGATCCAGCAAAGTGCTACATACCTGCTGTTTGTGCCAGAATCAATTTCTAGGTAAGTCACGTGTTACTTCAAATTATCATTGGCATTTTGGATCTGTTTCTGGCCAAGGAAGTCTCCCAATATCTGTGCAAATTTCAGGATGTGTGCCTCAATATATCATTGCCGGAATTCATGTCCACGTCCGCCAGATAGGAATTGTATAGCATAGCCATGTCGCATATGGCTTGGACATTGCATGCACATCCAAACATATCCAATGGCTATAAGGGTGCAAACCTGTACTCACATACTCTGCGCCTCTTTCAGCGCTGTCTTCTGCTTTTTGGCAGGCGAGAAGCTGATTGAGCACCTGAAGAAGTGGCTGGACACCACAAAGCTGCTGGAGACGCCCCACAGCTGGGAGCCCGGCCAGGAATCTGACATTGCAGCAGCCATTCTGGAGCTGTTTCACTTGCTGCCACAGCAAGCCTCAAAGTTCCTGGAGACTCAGGGGGTAAGCGGCAACAACCCAACTGCTTTGCATTGCAGTGTACCAGCTCTCCTCAAGTGTCAACATTGTATATATGTTCAAAAAGCTACATGGCCTTCCTGGGTACATAAAGACCTCTCTCCACAGAGGTCCTGGCCATTCTGGGAACCTCAGCCGCAACAATGCAATTTTGCTTACCTCATTGACCAGCCAGCTCTGCAGACTTGTCCTGTTTTGAGCAAAAGCTGCAGAGGTGCCTGTGCTCACACACACTTCATGAGATATGTTCACGTGCCAGGCTGAGCACTACGCTGCCTGTGCGTTGGCTACTGTATAATCTCAAATGTAAAGGTCACTGCGCAGGAGAGACCCGGGCTGGTGGTGCTGACAATTGAACTGGAAGGGGCTTTAGCACAGATGCCCGGCAGCTTGAGCCCCAGCCGCATGTGGTCCCCCTACCGCCAGCCCCTTGCCAAGTTCCTCAACAAATACTCAGCAGATGTAAGCCAATCAGTCTTTGGCAGTTGGTGCGTTTCAGCGCTTGAAGCTATTTTGGTTCTTGATCACATTCATGGTATTGTCACGCCTGCACTGCTGTATGATCTTGCGCTGTCTTCCAGACATGCAATTCATCAGCATGTGCTGAGTATGCAGCAAACATCTTTCATGTGGCGATCATTGTTCTATGCTCAAGTGCTCAGCACCTGGCCCATGGGAAATGTAACAGTATTTGTGAAGAAAAGAAAGAGATGAGCATCTGACTTGTGTGACACAGGCCATCAACTACTTTCTGGAGCCGACCAGGCTGCAGAACACCAGCTACTTCTGGCGCTTCCTGGACATCATCAAGTCTCCCACTGGCAAGCCTCTGCTAGACCAGCTGGCCGCCTCCACAGACAAGCTGGTAGGTCACACAATGTTGTGAAACATGCATACAATCCGTTCATACATATTGTGCAGCTATGCAACAGACAAGCTGGCAGGTCACATAATGTTGTGAAACATGCATACAAGCCGTTCCACACATATTGTGCAGCTATGCTACAGACAAGCTGGTAGGTCACACAATGTTGTGAAACATGCACGCAGGCCACTATACACATATTGTGCAGCTCCCTTGTGGATGCAACATGGCAAACTTGTGCACCCTTGCCTCGCAATCTTGGTTTGTATAGTGTGCAGCTATGCTGTCTCAAGCAATGCGTTCTCTGCAATGCTCTCCACGGAAGAACAGGCTATAAGACAGTCCAGATGTGATCATGAGTGCTGTTGAATGTCAACACCTTGCATGCGGCATTGCTCATGCTCACTGTCCAAGCATGTATGTGCTGCATGCAAATTGACAGAATTGCCCAGCAGTGATGTGCCCTTCTCCGGCAGGTTGCAATCTTCAAGGGCCCTGGCGAGTCCAAAGGCCCTGTGCCCACAAGCCATGAAGCAGCCCAGTTTGACTGCATCCATCTGCTGAGAGTCATGGTGAAGCTGCTGCCCACCTGGTTGCCTGACGCCCTCTTTGAGGTGTTGCAAGCCCGTTGGAACTCTCGCCAGAGGCTCACCAGGTGCCAAGTGAACTTTAGTCTAGTGTTCACAACCCTGAACCTCAAATCCTCAAACCTACAATGCATAAGGAGCATCTTTCCTTATTGTACTTTGCAAGCCAAGTATCTTACTCATGATCGGGTTCAACTTGAACTGCATGTCGCATGTGCAAGTTCCTCACAGGCTCATCAGTTGCCAAAGGTCATATTTTTGTCTTTGACCTTGCAAATTAAGCACCACAGTGACACAATCAAGCAAAACTTCACACTGCGTGTTGCGCTTGAAGTCTGGATAGAGGACTGCGGTGTTACTGCGTGTATCTGCAGCCAACATACCACTGCAATGCACATCTGCAAACCTGGCAGGCAGTGTCCAAGACAGCCACCCATACAGCTTGTCGCAAGGCAAACATATCCAGGCAGAAACACGCTCAAGTGGTGTCTTAACTTACTCATGCTTTGCTGTGATTTGTAAAGCTGCCTGTAGACTAATCAATGCTGTAACTTATGATGCATATGATCTGAAAGCATATGCAATGCATGACCTAGTCATTGCAAGAAGAAACTGGCCCAGCAAGGTAGGATGTAGTGGGTGCTGTTTTCAGGATTGCACAAGAGGAGCACCTGCAGCGCCACCAACTGCTGGAGACTCGCCGCATTGCCAAGTGCTACCTGAACTACATCAGCAACCACAGGGACAGAGTGCAGCCCCTCTTTGAACTGCTGACTGTGGTCAGTCACAAGACGCGCTGCGACTACACCTTTGTCAAGGATTTCTATGTGGACCTGGTCGCTGACAAGTACACTGTGGAAGAGAAGAAGAAGGTCAGTCTTGTTCACTTGGCTTGTGTCACTCCCACCGTACTTGATGCTTGGAATCTTGACCGGACCAGGCATGTATTGCTGTAGTTCATACTTTCTGCATTGTGTCACATGTTGCTAGAGCTGTGCGTAAAAGACTATACGCAGCCTGAAACATCTGCATATGCTCGTTCAAGTCACAACAGCACAGGTCTGAGTGCTAGTGCACATTTTTTCACCTTCAGGATCACAGGTTTCACCAATGCATTGCTCATGCAGCATAAAGCGCATGCTTGAGCTCATACTGCTTGGTCTCAACAGGTGTTGGCGCACTTTTTGACAAGCTTCAAGGTGTACAATGCAACGCTGGTGAACAGCACAAGCAGAGAGGAGGTGGGTGACCAGCTGGCGTATGCCATGAAGCTCATCATCATCCCACTGCTGAGCCGGTCCTTTGAGCTGGGGCAGCATGAGATTGTTGGGGACGCCACTGTCGACAGCATGGTCAAGGACATGTTTGATCCTGCAGAAGAAGTGCAAGGTGAGGTGGCTCCAGGAGCAATTCAAGGTATCCTGGAATTCATTATTATTATTATTACTATTATTATTATTATTATTACTACTATTACTATTGTTATTATTATTGTTATTATTATTATTCATTCAAGGTATCCTGGAATGCTCACACAGATAGCAGTCAACAGCAAGAGCAACTTAGCAAGTCGGCTGCAGTCAGAAACCCAGCAAGCTCAGCTACAACCACAGTAGTATGTAACCAACACATCATCACGCTGTACTCAATTCTGCGTCTGCATATGCAGGCAAGTATTCAGATGCAATCAACGTGGAGCTGCTTCAAATGGCAACACTGCTGATGCGAAATTTGCCCAACAGCATGGCTACACACCGCAAGGAGCTCATAAAGTTTGGCTGGAACCACCTGAAGAGGGAGGAGTCCAGCAACAAATACCATGCCTTCCTTAATGTGTGCCATTTTCTGGAGGCGTACCAAGCCCCTGAGAAAATAGTCCTTCAGGTAAGCTGCGCAAAGCATGTGGCATTTCAGAGAGGACGGCCGGGAGCTTGCATTCCTGACACATACATGTCCAGACCAAAGTTGTATGTCCCCTCAGCAGTTTTTTGCTGTGTAATTGGTTTTTGCATGTACATACCATTCTGCCCACAGTCAAATTAGTGGCAAGCATGGGTTTTGTATCATACCATATTGGAAGTGACCACACCTGCCACTGTTGCCATACTAAAAGTGACCATACCTGCTACTGTTGAAAGCTTCACAAAGCCCAAACCCACACTTATAGTGCTGTTGTGCCGCCACAGGTCTTTGTTGCACTGTTGCGCATCAGCCAGCCAGATGGGCGCAGGGCCATCATACGGCAAGCCCTGGACGTGCTGACGCCTGCCCTAGTCAGGCGCTTGCCCCAGGGCGAGAACCGCTACCCCATCTGGATCAGGTGGGACCTCACATCTGTCCTGTGTCAAACTGAAGTGTCACCTTGCAGCAATTAGAACCTTCCAGTGCTCCGGCCTTGATTGCATTGCAATGCAGCTGGGTGAAGGCTGTCGTCTGTCTGGTTGTCCAAAGATTCCTGTGTGACCCTGGTACTTGCTCTGCCAGCTTGCTGCAGAGCAAACAAAACAAGCTGCAGTAAGTAGCAACAAGTCACAAGGGTAGTCTGCAGTGATGCATGCCACTTTTTGGTGATGAGAGTGCAGTCCTCATGACATCATTAGCAAATAGCAAACATCAAAGTTGACTACATTTTTGATGATGTCATGACAACCGCGCTCTCTTCTGCCAAAGATCATCATACAGGGCTGCTGATTGCTCCTGTGACTTGTTGCTACTTATTGCAGCTTGTCTGTTGCTTGTTACTGAAGCAGCGTGAGCTTGATTGTCCATCCCATGCAGTAATGCAAAGCTGGTCTCGTCGGCATCGTGCTGCTTTGATGACACGCCTGTGTTTGCAGATACACAAAGAAGATTCTGGTGGAGGAGGGTCACAGCATGAACCACCTGACACACATCTGGCAGCTTGTTGTACGCCATGAGCAGTTGTTCAAACACCTCCAGGCAAGTACCCCAGTGAATGCAGCAATGGGATGGACTCTTGCATTTGTTTCTGGTGCTGAAATTGTTTTCTTGTGTCATCCCAGCATGATTGCCCCACATCATCTTGTGTTTTGCTGTGAATACACTTTGAAGTAGTTGAGCAGCAGCTTGCTGTCTGCTTACTGGCAATGTGTGATGAGTCAGCGCTTGGCAGAGAAATTACTGGCAATTTAGCAAGTGCCAAAGCTGAGCTACTGCCACTGTGACCACATTCATTGCCTGTGCATCCGAGTCCGGTGGTGGCGCCTTGGCCCTAACAGGCAGTAGAGGAATGGAAGGAAAACGTTGTGTATCTGGCAAATGCAGGGCGCAGTTTGTGCCCCAGATGGTGAACAGCCTCACCAAGCTGGGAATGGCTCAGGGCGGCAGCAATTTGGAGAACAGGAGCCTGGCCATTGACTTGTGTGGGGTGATGGTGCTGTGGGAGGAGCGCCGCATCAAGGAGTTGCAGTCAGGGGCTACGCAGGTGTGCAGTCTCACAAATTCTGTTACAAATGCTCTGGCTCCTTGAACAATGCACTTTGCCCAGCCTTGTAAAGGATTATGTGCTTTATGTTGAAAGTGGTGGGCTGGACTTTGCATGTCTTGCTTTGGGCCTGATCATGTCGACAATGCCGCTGAGAAAATTCTTGTCCAGCTACAGAGTCAAGACGTTCACGCTTCCAGCCGCAAGAGGTCACGGCCGTCCTCTGCTGAGGCCTCAGCTGTGCCGCCAAAGGAAGAAGCTGAGGAGCTGGGCGAGCCAGCGCGCCAGAGACCCCGCACTGGGGACGCAGCACAGGGGCAGCAGTCTATCGGCACTCTACAGAGCATTGACAGCCTGCAAGCCACCTCTGATGCGACCGGCCAGAGCAGTGCTCCGCCTGCTGTTGCCACAGCTTCCGCCCCAATATCAGTGGACGCGCCTGCTGCAGCTGGTGACGAGAGTGCACCGCCAACTGACCCTGCACAGAATGCTGCCGACACGCAACAGCCTGTTGCTTCCGTTGCCGTTCGGGCACCACCTGGGGCACCCCCGGAAAATGGCGGCAGTTCCGAAGCTGGCAAGCAGGACGAAGTGCATCAGCAGAGTTTGGGTGATCCTGGTGGAGGTGCCAAGGAGGCCGCCGATGCTATGGGAGAAGCGGCTGGTGGCACACAGGGCGATGGGCTGGATGGCAGTCAAAGGGTGGAAGAGCATTTCCAGCCTAGTTTGCCAATGCAGGAAATGGTGGTCAACTTCCTGCTGCGTATGGCATTTGTTATTGGAGGAGACAGGGATCATGATTTGCAGGTGTGACACGCTTGCTCCCTCTGCTTGGGCTAACATGCTGCGTTGTAGGTTTTGCTGTTGTCATCATTATGCTATAGCACACCTCCCATCACCATGCACCTGTACAGCTGTCAGCATGCAGGGGCTGTCACCACGACCCATACCAAGTGCAATTCTGCTTCTCAACATACGTTTGAAAGGCATTTATCCTCGTCTGCTGCCGCTGCAGGCGCTCCTGGCGCACACCAAGACTGTTCTGAGCAAGGCCCTCGGCGTGTGGCCCAAGGCAGCGGTCAAGGTCAACTACATCTCCAAGCTGCTGCAGAACAACGCCCATCACAACCTTGATCCGCCCCCCACCCTGCTGACAGGCTTGGATGTCATGAGCACTCTGGTAGATCTACAGCCACAGAAGATGGTTCAGGTCAGATACACTTCCATGAACCAGCCTGGCGCTGAACTGCACAACAGTTTTGACAGCTGTGCATCCTGTTTGTTGTGTTTGTCTCAGTCGTGCCTGTTCATTGGGCATTTGTGTGCACCCCACGTGATCCCTGATTGCCGTGTCAGCTCCTTCATGCAGCCAAGCATGTGCCGAGCCCATTCCAACGGGCAGTTGCCAACATGTACAGCAATCTGCTGGAGTGAAGCTACCCTGATTTGGCTGATGTAGGAGTGTGGGCAGGAGCTGGTGTTGATGCTGGAACCCTGCTTTGCCAGCAAACACCACCAGATTTCTCAGAGGCTAAGCAAGGTGCTTTTGAAACTGTACCAAGCCATGGGAGAGCCTAAACAGGAGCAGCCCAACCAGCAGCTCATGGTGAGCAAGATGAACAAGCCGTATGTGCATTGTTTGTATCATGTTCACTTTGGCATCATGGCGAGGCAGGGCAACTGATACGTGATGTAATTCCCAGTGGTGGTGCTTTAGACAGCTGATAGGATATCACACCTGCCTGAGCGGACTCCATGAGCTGTGCACACTTTGGAGTCGGCCTTTTTTTTTTTTTTTTTCTTTCTCTTCTTTCTTGGGATTGGCCTGGTGATGCACATATCCATTCCTTCTGTCTCATTCAGCCATAAACATTGCCATATTGTCTGCTGCCAAGATGACGTGCCTGGCATGGCCCTCATTGTGGTTGAAGTCATTGCAGCGGCTGCATCTGTACATGATGCTGCCTGCTGTTGAGGAGAGCAGTGACAATGGTTGTGCAAGCCATGCTGCTGTGCAGGCTGCTCAAAAGCAGGAGCTGTTTTCTGTCAACAAAACAATGCAAGCGCTGCTGTTGTGCAGGCTATCCACCACAAGGTGCACTTCCTCATCAACTCAAGCTTACAGGCCTGTCAGGACAGCAGCAAAGGGCCCATTCAGCCGACAGCCCTTCTTGCTCTCTGCTGCTCCCTTCAGATCTTGGAGGTATGCACGACTTGTCTCTCAACCAGTCATGTCCTGGAGCATTGCAACCACATCTTGATCTGGCTTCAATGCTTAATGCCTCAGCCCCAATTTTGACCGTCTAGCTCCATGACAGCCTTGGTTGATGCAGCATTCACCCAATTCATGACCCTTCATTACCTCCTTAAGCCATATTCTGCCTCTCTTGAAGAACCCACGCATCTTGAGGTGAGACACATGTGGTATCAGAACTCATGTGTGACTGGTTGCTGCCTTGCAGGAACTAGCGACGGCAGTACCAGCGTATGCACACAGGTTCACCACAGAGCTGGTGAAGGTGATGAGGCGCATCTCAGAGGATCACAGCACCCAGAAGGGCTTGTTGCTGGCGCCCATACGCCCTGTGGGGCGCAACCCCAAGTGAGCGCTCATGCAAACGACCTGCTGCCCATGTAAAAGCAAGGCATCCGCCGATCTGTTAGAAACCCGCCACCCATTAGATTGCTCTGCAGAGATGAAGCCTCTGATTTGATGCAACAGTGATATGTTACTGTGTCGTTCGACATATACAATTCTGGGGCAGCGTCTATATTCAAACAGGCCAGCATCTGGGCAGATGCAGCAAATTGCTGTGCGAAGGGGCTGGCTGTGCAAAGGGCCTGGCTGTGCGAAGGGCTGTGCGAAGGGCCTGGCTGTGCAGAACTCTTGGCTCCGACCCTCTGGTGTGAAAGCTGCTCGTTTGCCTGAACCCAACAGTCCCTGGGATGCAGGGCTGAGCCTGTTGAGCCTCTCTTCGGAACCCTGGTCTGGGCCATGTGGCGCTCCCTGAGGCTCACCTTCCGGAAGGTGCTCACCAGCGCAGAGAACAAGAAGCTGTTCCTGCAGACCATGGTGCAGCTGATCACCACTGCCACAGCCAGGCAGACTGACCCAGCACTGCTGCGGGAGTGCCTCACCATTGTGCGGCTGTGGCTGTTGGAACCGGAAAACGGAGGTGGGCAGTGCTGCTGGCACATTACTAGTGCACACTGCTAGTGGCATTATATCCCTTATGGCACAGGAGGCTAGGCCTCCTGACATAGCTGAGGCACTTTCATACAGCTCATTTCTGCAGCCCATGAGGGCCCTTGCATCAGGGATGAATCAAGGAGATCCTATCCTTGTCCCCAATCATATGCCCAGCATGGGATGATCAGACATGCTCGTCCGGTCTCTTTGAGCTAGACCTGACTGCCAGCTGGGACTGCATGTGTCTCTCAGCATGTGGTTTTGGTTCACATCATGTCAGCCTATGATTGTCCATTGCGGAGACAGGGAGTGCCTTCGTCACTTTGAGCCAAAATTTGAATACCAGCTGGAGATATACGCAACTCTCAGCATATGAATTTGCTTCACATTTGAGCATGAAGTCAAACTAATCAGCTCTTTGACATCACTGGCACTTTGGCAGTTGCTGTGTGGTGTCCAGTGTTGTGTGCTGTGTGCAGTGGCACTGACGGACAAGGAGGCAGTGCTCTTCTTGACTAGGCTAGCAGCCTTGGACAATGCCATGGCAGCTGTGGGATCCGCCCGGGAGCAGTGGCAGACCACATTCCTGGACCTGCTGTACACCATGTGCACCAGAGTTGTCCCCCCACACGTATGTTCTGCTCTGCGGGGCCACATCTCAGATCTGCACCCTTCACTGGGCTGATTCGTTCAGCACTCTGTTTGCGCATTGTAGTTACTCCAAGACCCCATCAGTTAGCGGTCTGTTTGACAGTGGACCATGCCAGGCCATCAGGATGTATGTTCTTGATCACATACGTGCCACCTCTGCTGTGGCTGTACTGCATGAGCTGCTGTGCATGCTAGGACTGACTCTCACGTCAGCATCTTGCCAGTGGACCCATCGTGATCGACACATCTACTCGAGGGCTGCATCTTTGAACCAGCCCCAAGCTAGTTGAGACAAAGCCCCTGCGTGAGCAGCTTGCATGTCCAGATCCTTGTGGCATGCAACCAGACACTTAGTGTTCCTGTCAGCAGTGAATGATTCACTGCGCCAGACAAGAACAGCTTCAGACAGATCAGGTGGAGCTGACCCATACACTAAGCCTGTGCGCATCAGATTGCATCAGCCAGCCAACTTCATCTTTCTTAATATTCTAGCTGCCATCTTCTGCAGTTCAACTGCAGTTCGACTAACCTTGGGCTATGATGTCAGACCTTTGTCAGAGAGCCTTCAACAAGCTTCACATTCTTGCTACCATGTCTTTGCTGTGACTGACCTTGGCAGGTGCACTTGATGCAGGGTGAACAGCTTCAGACAGACGCATTCGACAAGGTAGAGATGACCTACGGTTTAGGCCTGAGGGCGTCAGACCCCGTCACCAGGGACAAGTTCTACAAGCTGTGGAACAAGGTCATTCCGCCGTCCCTATTTGAGCGCTTGAAGCACGTCATTCTGGTCCAGACCTGGGAGGAAATGGGGAACAACTTCTGGCTGAAGCAGGCAGTGGTGAGTGCGCTTGCTGCCTTTACCAACTGCAGTTCTTGCAGTTGTGTGTGAAGCAGGCATTGGCAATTGCCGTTGTTGCCTTTCCCAACTGCTGATTTTTGCTGTCACGTGCTTCCGCAGTGTCTGGCAGGCTGATTTAACACTCTCATCCAGTGCTACCACCACTTGATCATGTTCACGACAGTCCCAACAGTTTGCCCTCGGTCTGGCTCGCTGCTTTTGTATATGTGGCTGACATTCAGCGATCAGCTTTTGTTGGATCCTGAAGAACTGACTTTGAGCTGAGAAGTGATGCATACTTGTCTTTCACTCATTTTGCATACTTCAAGCAGAGTATACTCAATGGTAATGGTGGTGCTCTGCAAACAATGCCATGCGCAATACTTAAGAGAGGCCCACGGTGGATGTGCGCTTGCTTGACAAGCTTGGTTCAACTTCTTTCTGGTCAAGTCAGTAACATCTGAGCGATGCTTATATTTTTGTCACTGTCGCTGTTGAAGTCACAATCCCTTCTATTGCAAGTACTCGTACCTGCATCCTTTCTTTGAAATTATAGCCAGCAGCACATTCTAAGCTGCAAAAACAGCCAATGACCTACAAATCATTTGTTGAAAAGGACACATTACATTGGAATACCGTAAGGTGAGGTACAATATACGTATTGAACATTGGAATTGCTTTTCTGCAGGATCTTCTGTTGGCCATCCTGGTTGACAAGGAGCCCATCAAGCTGGCCCCCAGCTCCTCACAGATCCCTGCCCTGCTCGCCAAAACCAAGCAGAACATCTTC
>JAABUO010009094.1_pt1 | contig 11147 bp, 7 predicted proteins | sample 5559291 | NCBI WGS metagenome assembly JAABUO01 (sample SAMN10711878, study PRJNA513372) | rock metagenome | isolation source: Antarctica rocks | place: Antarctica: Victoria Land, Finger Mt sud | reverse complement strand
GGTGCTTCCACTCGTCGCGCAGCTTTGCCCGCACATGCGCGACCGCGTCTTTGCTTGGTGTGATCAGCAGCTTGTACCCCGTCGCCGTGGTACTGACTTTGTAGTGCTTGACGTGATAGCCGAGGAAGTCGTTGGAGCGGGCTCGCAGCGTCGTTGGCACACCCACTGCGCAACCATACGACGCGATCCGCTGTAGCCCTGGGCTTGGATATCCTTCCACAGGCGGACACCATCGTGGCAGCCCTCAGCCCAGCGCCGTTCGAGATAGGCCACGTAGGGGAGCAGGTGACTGGGTTGGCGCCGATGGGGCGCGCGCTCGGGGAAGACATCCGCCGTGACGTAGCGCCGCACCGTGGCCCGTCCCATCTGGAGATGCCGCGCGATCTGCAGGAGCGGCATCCCCTGTGCATGGAGGGCACGCACGGCGGCGTAGCGTTCCTGGCGCTGCTCCCGCCGCGCCTGACGCGCCACCTGCTCGTGCGGTGAGCGACGCACCGGGGGCACGCGATCCATCGCCTCCGGGAGCGTGATGTCCTGCCATTGCGCGCGATGCGCATCAAGGACGCGTTCTGCGGCCTCCCGCAGATTGCGCAACACGTGCCACCGATCCGCGACTTGCACCGCTTGCCGCGCTCCCTCGGTGATGCCGCGTGCGTACTCGGTCGCGCGGTCACGGCTCACGATCTCAATCTGCGGCTGCTGGTCTAACCACGCCGCAAGGGTCGGGGCGGTGCGATCCGGCAGGAGATCGATGATCTTGTGCTCTTCCAGGTCGGCGATGACCGTTCCATAGCGCTGCCGACGACGTAGCGCGAAATCGTCGACCCCGATGACGCGCGGTGGGACAAGCACGGGGATCTCCACGCAATGAATCAGGCGGCGCAGCGTGGCTGCGCTCACGCGGAGGCGCAAGCGCGCGATGAGGCGCGCTCCTGCCTCGCCTCCCAGGGCGAACGCTACCGCGCGTACGATCTCCTGAGCACGGATCGTGCGGCGTGCATACGGGAGCAGCAGGTGCGGCAAGCGCTCGGTGAACACGCGGCGGCGACAGTCGCGGACGGCACACCGAAAGCGTCGGACACGTAGGATGAGGCGCAGGGTCAAGGCGCCCCAGGGCAGGTCGGTGGCCTGCCGCTGATACTGGCTATGGAGGCGGGATGAGGCGGTCGCGCATAGCGGGCAGGCGGCGGACGGGGCGAGAGCGGTAAGCGTGACGGTGAGCACGTCGCCGTCCGCCTCCATATCTTCAACATGGAGGCCATCCTGGAGCGGCAACACGCTGCTGGGAATGTGCATAGGTGTGATCTTCATACCCGTGTTGTAGCATGCGCCTCCGATCATTGCACCAAAAGTGACGGAGACCCGTTTGTCAAGACACTGAAGAGGGGCTAAAAAAGGTGGGAGATGTCGTTTGACCGCCTACAGAAAGTGCTCCCAGACGTAGTTGCCGAGCAGCTGGGCCTCGCGCGTGAGGGCGATGCGCTCGGGGGTGACCGACAGGAGCCCTTGCGCCTGGAGCAAAGCGAGCTCGCCCGGCCAGAGGTCGCACGGGTCGGCGCCGTGCTGGCGGCGGTAGACGGCGCGCTCGACGCCGTCGATGAGCCGCAAGCCGAAGATCATGCCGTCCGAGCGGGCGCGCGTCGCGTCGATGACCTCCACGGTCGCTGCCGGGTCCTCGCCCGCCTCGATGCGCCGCAGGTAGCCGGCCAGCCCGCGCACGTTGCCGCGGCGCTCTCCGTCATAGTAGCCGTGCGCCGAAACGCCGAAGCCCAGGTAGGGCGTCTGCACCCAGTAGGCCGCATTGTGGCGCGACTCCCAGCCGGGCTTCGCCCAGTTGGAGATCTCGTAGTGCCTGTAGCCGCGCGCGGCCATGTGGTCGCGCGCCCACTCGTACATCTCGGCCGCGCGGTCGTCGTTGGGGACCGTGAGCTCGCCGCGCCGGAGCGCGCGCACCAGCGGCGTGCCGTCCTCGGGGATGAGACCGTAGAGCGAGTAGTGCGGCAGGTCGAGATCCACGAGGCGGCGCAGCGTGTCCTGCCAATCGGCGAGGTCTTGGCCAGGCAGGGCGAAGATGAGGTCGCCGCTCAGGTTGTCGAAGCCGCGGCGGCGCGCCAGCGCGAAGGCCTCGAGGGCCTCTGTGGCGGAGTGGATGCGGCCGAGCGTGCGCAGGATGCCGTCGTTGAGGCTCTGCACGCCGAAGGAGAGGCGGTTGACGCCGGCGGCCCGGATGGCGTTTAGTCGCGCCGCGTCGAGCGTCCCCGGGTTGCACTCCATGGTGACCTCGGCGGCCGGGTCGAGCCTGAAGTGCGCGCGGACGGCGTCGAGCAGGCGAGCCAGCCCCTCGGGCGGCAGCAGGCTGGGCGTGCCGCCGCCGAGGAAGATGGTCTGCGCGGGCGGCCGCCCGAGGGGGCCGGCGCGGCGGCGCATCTCGGTCTCGACCGCGGCGACGTAGGCCGGCATCTGCTCGTCCTGCCCCGTGAAGGTGGCGAAGTCGCAGTAGATGCAGCGCTTCTGGCAAAATGGGACGTGGATGTAGATGCTGAGCGGACGCCCTTGGTACTGCGGCATGGCCAGGGAAGGCGCGCCCCCGGTAGTGGCCGGGGAATGTGATGGGGTTGTGGTGATGGACATAATAGTGGCGTCGGGTAATCCTGGTAAGCGGCGAGAGTTCGAGGAAATCTTTGCCCTGTACGGGGCGGGCGCGGGGGCGGGTGCGGGCGTGCGCGGCATACGGCTGGTGAGCCCGTCAGAGCGGGGGGACATCGCGGTCGACGAGACGGGGCGTACCTACCTCGCGAACGCGCGGCTCAAGGCGCGCGCCTACGCCTCCCAGTATAACACTCCGGCGCTCGGCGACGACTCCGGCCTGGCCGTCGACGCCCTGGACGGCGCGCCGGGCCTCTACACCGCGCGCTTCGGCGGCCCCGGCTTGAGCGCCCGGGAGCGCGTGTCGCTGCTGCTGGAAAAGCTGGCGGGCGTGCCCGAGGGGCGGCGCGGCGCGCACTTCGAGTGCGCCCTCTACCTGGCCTACCCGGACGGCGCGGGCGGCGTGGGCGGCGCGGGCGGCGCGGGCATCGCCGCGCACGGCCGCGTCTTCGGGCGCATCGCCGAGAGGCCAAGCGGCGACGAGGGCTTCGGCTACGACCCGATTTTCCTGTTGCCGCGCCTCGGCCTGACCATGGCCGAGCTACCGCCTGACGAGAAACATCGCCTGAGCCACCGGGGGCGCGCCGTGCGGCATCTGTTAGGACGCTTGCTATCGGGCTATCGAGCTATCGGAGGAACGGTCGCGGACCGGGCGTAACATGGTACACTATTAAGTACACGTGGTCAGATTCTCTCCTCTCAACACCCGCCCCCCCAAGCCTCTTGCACGGCCGTCGCTCGCTGTGGAGACGCGCGAGATCATGCGCGCCCACGGCCTGCGCCCGCGCAAGGAGCTCGGCCAAAACTTCCTGATCGACCGCGCCGCGCTCGACGCCGTCGCTGACGCGGCGCGCGTGCGGCCGGGTGAGACGGTGCTGGAGATCGGCCCGGGCATCGGGACGCTCACCGGCGAGCTCGCGGCGCGCGGCGCCGACGTGGTCGCCGTCGAGCTCGACGAGAACATGGCGCGGGTCGTGGAGGCGCGCGCCGTGGCGCGGCGCAACGTGCGGGTCGTGCGAGGCAACATCCTGCACCTGGACCTTGCGACCATAGCGCCGCCCGACCGGCCCTACAAAGTGGTGGCCAACATCCCCTACTACATCACGGCCCCGATTCTGCGCCTGTTCCTGGAGACGTCCCACAAGCCCACGTCGATCGTCCTGATGATCCAGCGTGAGGTCGCCGAGCGCCTGGCCGCGACCGGCGCGGCGCCGGGGGACCGCCTGAGTATCCTGGGCGTGACCACGCAGTTCTACGCCCGGGTCGAGGTCGTGCGGGTCGTGCCGGCCGCGGCGTTCATGCCGCCCCCCGAGGTCGAATCGGCCATCGTGCGGCTCACGCCGCACGCGACGCCGCGCCTCGCGGTCGACGACCCGGCGCGCTTCTTCGCGCTGGTCAAGGCGGGCTTTGGCGAGAAACGCAAGCAGTTGCACAACGCGCTCGTGCGCGGGCTGCCGCACATCCCCGCGGCCGATGTGGACGCCGCGCTGGCTTCTTGCGGGATCGAGCGGACGCGGCGCGCCGAGACGCTGAACCTCGACGAGTGGGGCACACTCTATGCACAGCTAGCCCCGCGGTTGGGCAAGGGGACGGGGACGGGGACGGGGACGACGCGATGAAGATGGTGGTGGGCCTCGGTAATCCCGGGCGGCAGTACGTGGGCACGCGGCACAACGTGGGCTTCATGGCGGTCGACGAGTTGGCCGCGCGCCACGGCGCGCCCGCGTTCAAGGAGCAGATGGGCGCGCTGACGGCCAAGGCGCGCGTCGGCGACGCCGACGCGTTGCTGGTCAAGCCCCAGACGTTCATGAACCTATCAGGCGAGGCGGTGGGGCGGCTGTGGCGCTGGCACAAACTGGCGCTCGAGGACGTGATCGTAGTCTCTGACGACATGGATCTGCCCTTCGGCAAGCTGCGGCTGCGCGAGCGCGGCAGCGCCGGCGGGCACAACGGCCTCAAGTCTCTTTTCGCGCACCTGCAATCGCAGGAGGTTGCGCGACTCAAAATCGGTGTGGGCCGGCCGGACGAGCGCGACGCGATCGACCACGTGCTCTCGCCCTTCATGCCTGCCGAGCGCGAGGAGTTGCCCATCCTGCTCGGCCACGCCGCCGACGCCGTCGAGCTCGCGCTGCGCGAGGGCGTCGTTCCCGCCATGAATATGATCAATCCATCGCCCAACGGCGGAAAGTCTACCCAGAAGGTCAATGCCTAAAGATTGCGATCTCTGCGGCGTCACGTCGCTGCTGACGGCCGAGCCGCACCTCAAGGAGCTGGCGGACGGGCTGCGGCGCAAGGGGTCCGCGCGCGTGTACGGCCTGCCGTCCGCCGCGCACGTGGCCGTGACCGCCGCGCTCGGCCGCGCCCTCGACGTGCCGGTGCTGCTCGTGACCGCCTACCCCGATCGCGCGCTGCAGCTCGCGGACGAGTTGCCCGCGTGGCTCGGCGCACGGCATCAGGCGCGCCTCTTCCCGGCGCTCGACGCCCTGCCCTACGATCGGGCCGAGCCGGAGCACGGCCTGATGCAGCAGCGTCTGGCCGCGCTGCGCGCGCTCGGTCGCGCCCCCGAGGCGGGGACGGGGGCGGGGGCGCCAGCGCCGGCGCTGCCGGTGGTGGTCGCCCCGGCGCGCGCGCTGCTGCAGCCCTTGATGGACCCCGCGCGCTTCCAGGGCCTCAGCGCCTTCTACAAAGTCGGTCAACGCTTTGCCATCGCGGCCGAGTTGGCCCGCTGGGAGCGCAGCGGCTACAGGGCTGTCGCCACCGTGGCGGCGCAGGGCGAGTACGCGCGGCGCGGCGGCATCGTCGACGTGTTCCCGGGCGACGCGGCCGAGCCCGTGCGCATCGAGCTGTTCGGCGACGAGATCGACTCCCTGCGACGCTTCGACCCCGAGTCGCAGCGCTCGACCGCGCGCGTCGAGTCGCTCACCGTGACGGCCGTGCGCGGGCACGGTCCCGGCGCGAGCGAGGACGCCGTAAAGGCGTTGCGCGCCCTCGACGACGGCGCCATGCTCCCGCACACCCGCGAGCAATGGGAAGACGACCTCGTGGCGCTCGAGAATGGCCTCCTGCCCGCTGGCGCGGAGGTGTTCGCGCCCTACCTGGACCCCGACCCCGCCTCGCTGATCGACTATCTGCCGTCGCGCGCGCTGATCCTCGTCGACGAGCCGGACGCCTGCGCCGAGGCGATGGACGACCTGTTCGGCCAGGCGCGCGAGATCCGCGCCGAGCTGGAGGGACGCGGAGAGTTGCCGCGCGGGCTGCGCGACGCTCTGCTGGCCCCGGACGCCATACGCGCGCAACTCTCCGCGTCGCTGCGCGTCGAGCTGTGGACGCGTGGGCTGCCCGGGGCGCTCGCGGGCCAGGGGGCGGACCTGCCTCTGCACGATTGGGGCGAGGGGCGCGTCTTCGCGCCCGCGCTGACCTACGCCGGCCGCCTGCGCAACTTTCTCGACGACACGCTGGAGCTGCGCCGGGAGGCGGGGCGCGGTGGCGCGCCGGGGCGGGTGGTGGTCGCCTCGCTGCAGAGCGCGCGCCTGGCCGAGCTCTATGACGAGCGCGGCGAGTCGATCGCCGTCGCCGCGTCTATCGCCGCGGAGCCCACGCGGGGGACCTTGTCGCTGGCGCAGGGCTCGCTCCTGGAGGGCTGGCAGGCCCCCGCGCTCGGCCTCCACGTGTTCGGCGACGCCGAGGTCTTCGGCTGGAGCAAGCCCGCGCCGGCGGCCCGCTTCAAGCGCGAGGCGACCGTCAACGTCGGCCTCGACTACAAGCCGGGCGACTACGTGGTGCACATCGAGCACGGCATTGGCCGCTTCGACGGGGTGGTCAAGCGCGTCGCCGGCGGCGTGGAGCGCGAGTACCTGGAGCTGCAGTTCGCCGGGACCGACAAGCTGTTCGTGCCGACCGACCAGCTCGACCGTGTGACGCGCTACGTCGGCATGGGCGAGGGCGCGCCTGCCCTGAGCCGCCTGGGCACGGCCGAGTGGACGCGCGCCAAGGCCAGGGTCAAGGAGTCCGTGGCCAGGATAGCGCGCGAGTTGCTCGACCTGTACTCGTTCCGCGAGAAGGCCCGGGGCCACGTCTACGCGGCGGACGGCACGTGGCAGCGGGAGATGGAGGCGGCCTTCCCCTACGAGGAAACGCGCGACCAGCGCCGCGCCATCCTGGACGTCAAGCGCGACATGGAGTCGGCCAAGCCGATGGATCGCCTCGTCTGCGGCGACGTCGGCTACGGTAAAACCGAGGTGGCCCTGCGCGCCGCCTTCAAGGCCGTGCTCGACGGCGTACAGGTCGCCATCCTCGTGCCGACCACGATCCTGGCGCAGCAGCACTACGAAAACTTCAGCCGCCGCATGGAAGCCTTCCCGGTGCGCCTGGCCGTGCTCAGCCGCTTCCAGTCGCGCGCGCAGCTCAAGGAGACCGTGACCAGGGTGGCCGGCGGCGAGATCGACATCGTGGTGGGCACGCACCGCCTCTTGCAGAAGGACGTGCGGTTCAAGAACCTGGGCCTGGTGATCATCGACGAGGAGCAGCGCTTCGGCGTCAGGCACAAAGAGTACCTCAAGCAGTTGAGGCGACAGGTCGACGTGCTGACGCTCACGGCGACGCCGATCCCGCGGTCGCTGCACATGGCGCTGGTGGGGGTGCGCGACATGAGCGTGATCGAGACGCCGCCCGAGGGGCGTCTGCCTATCCGCACCTACCTGCAGCCGTTCGACGAGTACCACATGCGCGAGGCCATCCTGCGCGAGCTCGACCGCGGCGGCCAGGTCTACGTCGTGCACAACAAGGTGCAGACGATCCAGGCCATGGCCGAGCGGCTGCGCCGGCTCGTGCCGGAGGCGCGCATCGCCATCGGGCACGGGCAGATGCCCGAGGACGAACTGGAAAAGGTGATGGAAGACTTCGCGCGCAAGGATTATGAGATCCTTGTCTGCTCCTCGATCATCGAGAACGGCCTGGACATCCCCAACGTGAACACCATGATCGTCAACGACGCGCCCAACTTCGGGCTGGCGCAGCTCTACCAGCTGCGCGGGCGCATCGGGCGCGGCTCGGTGCGCGCCTACGCCTACCTCCTGTATCGGCGCGACGCGCGCCTGACGCGCACCGCCGAGCAGCGACTGCGCGCGATCTTCGAGTCGACCGAGCTCGGCGCGGGCTTCAAGATCGCCATGAAGGACCTGGAGATCCGCGGGGCGGGCAACCTGCTCGGACCCGAGCAGAGCGGGACGATGGCCTCGGTCGGCTTCGACCTGTACAGCAAGCTGCTGGCGCAGGCGATCGGGGAGCGCAAGGGCGAGGGGCCGGAGCAGGAGCGCGCGCCCGTCGCGCTCAGCCTGCCGCTGGCGATGTACATCCCCGCGGACTACGTGGAGGCCGAGAGCCCGCGTCTCGATCTATACCGGCGCATCGCCGGCATGGAGGACCCGGACGCCCTGGCGGAGCTCGACGACGAGGTGCGCGACCGCTTCGGCCCGACGCCCGAGCCGGTCGACAACCTGCTGTACTTCGCTCGGATCAAGGCCCTGGCCGCGCGGGCCGGCCTCATCGGCCTCTCACTCGACGACGCGACACTGACGGTGCGGGGCGACGAGGACACGGTGTTCGACCGCGTCGCGCTCTACAATCGCTTCGGTGGCGAGGCCAGGATCGTGCGCGGTGTGCTGCGCGTCCCGCGGGGCAAGCTGGGAACAGAGTGGCGTGGTACGCTTACGGCTATATTGGAAGAGACGATCGCGGCGAATAAGCGGGCAGTCCCCAACCGCGAGCCGTCCCCGGCCCTGGCCGGTGCCGCCATCAAGTAGACATAATATATCTGGTACACTGAGGACTGCGCTAAGCATCGCGGCCCGACGGGAGCTATCGAAACAATGGCAAAGAAACTGGTGATCGTGGAATCGCCGTCAAAGGCGAAAACGATCAAGAAATTCCTGGGGTCCGACTATGACGTGCGCGCGTCGGTCGGGCACGTGATCGACCTGCCCGCCAAGGGGCTGGGCATCAACGTGCGCAAGCGCTTCGCCCCGCGCTACGAGATCATCAAGGGCAAAGAGGGCGTGCTGGCCGAGTTGCGCGCCGCGAGCCGCGACGCCGAGGAGGTCTTCCTCGCGCCCGACCCCGACCGCGAGGGCGAGGCCATCGCCTGGCACCTGGCCAACGCGCTCGACGCGCCCACGGCCAAGCGCGCCGTCTTCAACGAGATCACCAAGAGCGCCGTGCAGCAGGGCATCGCCGAGCCGCGCGAGATCAACACCGACCTCGTCAACGCGCAGCAGGCGCGGCGCATCCTCGACCGGCTCGTCGGCTACAAGATCAGCCCGATCCTGTGGCGCAAGGTGGTGGGGAACACCAGCGCCGGGCGCGTGCAGAGCGTAGCCTTGCGCCTGGTCTGCGACCGCGAGGAAGAGGTCCGCGCCTTTGTGTCCCGAGAGTACTGGACGGTGACGGCGCGCCTGAGTAAGGGGCGTGGCAAGGCCTTCGAGGCCGAGCTCGTGGCGCGGCTGCGCGACGGCGAGCGCGAGGCGCTGTCCATCGCATCGGGCGACGAGGCCAACAAGTTGAAGACAGAGTTGGAGACGGCGTCGCCGGTGGTGACGGAGGTGGCGAAGCGCACGCAGCGGCGGCAGGCCCCGCTCCCCTACACCACGAGCACGCTGCAGCAGGACGCCTCGACGCGGCTGCGCTACTCGCCCAAGAAGACGATGAGCCTGGCGCAAGAGCTCTACGAAGGCGTCGACCTGGGGGAGCGCGGGACACAGGGTCTCATCACCTACATGCGCACAGACTCGACGCGCATCGCCGAGGAGGCCGTCGTGGCCGCTCACGCCCTGATCGCGGCGCGCCACGGTAAGAAGTACATCTCGTCCGGCCCGAAGGCGACGAAGAAGGCCGGCGCGGCCGTGCAGGACGCGCACGAGGCCGTGCGCCCGACCGACGTGACCATCGCGCCGGAGGACATCAAAGAGTATCTCGGCGCCGACCAGTTCAAGCTCTACAGCCTGGTCTGGCAGCGCTTCGTGGCCAGCCAGATGGCCGCGGCGGTGCTGGAGACGGTGACGGTGGAGGCCAGGGCAGGCGAGCTCGCGCTGCGCGCCGGCGGCTCGACCGTGGCCTTCGACGGCTTCTACGCGGTGTGGGCGCGCGAGGGTGACAAGGACGCCAGGATGCCCGAGGTGGCCGAGGGCGACGCCCTGGCTCTTCAAGGGGTCGAGGTGGGGCAGCACTGGACGCAGGGGCCGCAGCGATACACCGAGGCCAGCCTGATCAAGGAGATGGAGGAGAAGGGCATCGGCCGGCCCAGCACCTACGTGCCGACCCTGGTGACGATTCAGAAGCGCAAGTACGTGGCGCTCGAGCAGCGCCGTTTCGTCCCGCTCTGGCTCGGCGAGACGGTCAACAACCTGATGAAGACGTACTTCCCCGACATCGTCGACGTGTCGTTCACGGCGGAGATGGAGCGCGGCCTGGACAGGGTCGAGGACGGCTCGCGGGAGTGGGTCGGCCTCCTGGGCTCGTTCTACGACGAGTTCAAGGGCACACTCAGCGCGGCCGAGGAGTGCATCGACCGCGTCGAGAAGCCCGTGGAGGAGACCGACCAGGTTTGCCCGGACTGTGGCCACCCTATAGTGATCAAGATGGGGCGCTACGGGCGCTTCCTGTCCTGCTCCAACTATCCCGAGTGCAAGCACGCCGAGCAGCTGCTCACGCGCATCGGGCTGCCGTGCCCCAACGGCTGTGGCGGCGACGTGATCGAGCGCCGCACCAAGCGCGGGCGCACCTTCTACGGCTGCAGCGCCTACCCGGCGTGCACGTTCGCGTCGTGGGATCGACCCTTACCGGAGCCTTGCCCCGAGTGCGGCGGCCTGCAGGTCGCTCTCGGCGGGCGGCAGGCCGGCAAGACCAAGTGCTCCGCCTGCGGGCGCATCGGCGAGGCGGCGGGCGAGGGCGCCGAGCCCGCCGCGCTCACGCCCCCGGCGAGCGCGGCCCCCGCGGCAGACCTGCCGGGGTCGGAGTTTATGCCGGTGGTGGACACGCGAGAGCCGGTCGGGGCCGGCGCGTCGTAATATAGGGATGGACGAGCGGTCAAAGAATCATCGGGAGGAGGCGTCGGTGTCGGGCATAAAAGCGACGACCATCCTGGCCCTGCGGCGCGACGGCCGGTCCGCGATGGTGGGCGACGGGCAGGTGACGATGGGCGACGTGGTTATGAAGCACGGCGCGCGCAAGATTCGCCGCCTGCACAACGATACGATCATCGCTGGCTTCGCCGGCAGCGTCGCCGACGGGCTGACGCTGGTGGACCGCTTCGAGGCGCGCCTCGAGCAGTCGGGCGGACGCGTGCGTCGCGCCGCCGTGGAACTAGCGAAGGAATGGCGGGGCGACCGCTTCCTGCGCCAGCTGGAGGCGGAGTTGCTCGTGGTCAGCGGCGACGAGATACTCGTCATCCACGGCAACGGGGACGTCATCGAGCCCGACGAGAACGTTGCCGCGATCGGCTCGGGCGG
>JAABUO010009093.1_pt1 | contig 11147 bp, 10 predicted proteins | sample 5559291 | NCBI WGS metagenome assembly JAABUO01 (sample SAMN10711878, study PRJNA513372) | rock metagenome | isolation source: Antarctica rocks | place: Antarctica: Victoria Land, Finger Mt sud | reverse complement strand
CAGCAGCTCGCTGCGGGCGCAGGTGCGTCCATGAGCCTGCATCAGGTATTCGAGTAACGCAAACTCCTTAACCGTCAGCTCGACCGGTAGTCCGCAGACCGTCACTTTGTGAAGAATCCGATTCAGCTCGATTTCGCCTGCGCGCAGGATTGCATCTGCAAACTGCTCGCGACGGCGCAGCAGAGCGCGGCAACGCGCGGTCAACTCACAGTAGCTGAACGGCTTCAGGAGGCAATCGTCGGCCCCCAGGTCGAGACAGCGCACCCTGTCTGCGAGCTCGTGGCGACCGGTCAGAACCAGCACAGACATGCCTTTAATTCCGCCGTTCAGCTCTGCGAGCACTTCAATCCCATCCTTGTGTGGCAGACCTAGGTCGAGGACCATCAAGTCTGGCTGAAAGCTCCAAGCCATTTCCAAGGCTGCCTGTCCGTCATCCGCCAACCTGACCTCGTGACCTTCCAGGGTCAAACCCTTCTGCAGAAACTTACCCAGTGCAGCATCGTCTTCCACAATTAGGACCCGCATTTCTGTGACCTCCGTCAATTCGACGTCCCACGCTCGAACCTAAATCCGAGTCCGCTGCGCTCCGGTGGTTACTAATTCGGGGGTGCGTGATTACCTTCGCCCCGAAGCCACGCGGGCACAAGGACTTTCTCCTGTGTCCGCAATTGGGAAATCCGTTTCAGGAATGGTCGGCCCATTCCGGTCACTGCATCGGTTACGTAAGTGCAACTTGTGTGCCACGCGGGCGGACCACTGGACCGAAGCGTCAGCAGAATAAAAACCTTGCACTTCGCTTTTTATTCGCTAGAATGCACCTTATGGCCATCACACGGCGGCAAAAAGAAGTCATTGATTTTCTGTCCGGATTTACCCAAAAGAATGGATACTCGCCTTCTTACGAGGAGATTGCCTCGGGTCTGGGGCTCAGCTCGCTGGCAACCGTACACAAACACATCACAAACCTGCAGAACAAGGGCATGCTGCAGCGTGCTCACAATCGAAGCCGGTCGATCGATGTGCTTCCCGCGCGACCTGCCAAGAAGACGTCTGAGCGTCTGCCCTTGATGGGCAGAATCGCAGCCGGACAACCGGTTGAAGCGATAGAAACCGCTGAGTCGATCTCGCTGGGGGACATCATAGGGAACCGCGAGGTCTTCGCTCTCGAGGTGCGTGGCGACTCCATGCGCGACGAACACATCGTCTCGGGCGACTACGTCCTGGTGGAGCGAACCCGCACCGCCCGCGAAGGCGATATCGTGGTCGCGCTTATTGATGGCGCCGATGCAACCCTGAAGCGGTTCTATCGCGAAGGCAGCATGATCCGGCTGCAGCCTTCGAATGCTGAGATGAACCCAATCTACGCTGCAGCGGCGAATGTAGACATCCAGGGAAAGGTACTCGGCGTCCTGCGTAAATACTCCTGACAAATCAGGGAACCAGGCCTGAGCGTCCTGCGTACTGCTCCATGCCGCGCCACCTTTTTGTGCACAGGAGTTCGCATGCTTATCCGATCCGCTTTAGCTCTCGCCCTTCTGGCTGGGTCCGCCCATGCGGCAGATTTTAGCCGATCGCTCACAGTTGGAAATTCTCCCGACCTGTATGTCTCAAACGGGTCTGGAGACATTCACATCTTCGCCGGGTCTGATACGCAAGTTCACATCCAGGCGCACGTGTCTTCCAACTGGCAGTTGTTTGGCAGTAATGCTGAAGATCGTATTCACCGAATCGAGAGGAATCCGCCTATCCGGCAGAGCGGAAACGAGATTCGCGTGGGGGACATCGCAGCCGAAGACCGCAGCGTGTTCAACAACATCACGATCGACTACGAGATCTCGGTACCGCGCTCCACAGCCCTGAATCTGCACAGCGGGTCGGGCGACCTTCGCGTCGACGGCGTCGGCCGATTTTTGAAGGCCCAAACCGGGTCGGGGCCTGTTCGCGCCTTTGGGGTCTCGGGATCCGCCGATCTGCATACCGGCTCCGGCGATATCGAGCTTGAAGAACAGGCAGAGGCCGAAGTGCAGGCGGTGACTGGATCGGGTTCCATCCGCATCCGCGGGCTGGATGGCAAGCTGACCGCCCGGACAGGTTCGGGCGATATCGACGCCTCCGGCAAAGTTATTGCTGGAGCGCACCTGCAATCGGGCTCGGGATCGATTCACGTGCATGCGGGTGCCGATGCGCACTACAGTGTCGATGCGTCTACGGGCTCCGGATCGATCCGCGTGGCGGGCAACGAAGACGCGGAACATCACCATATCTCCAGGCCGGTCAACGGCGGCGGACCCCTGGTGGAAGCACGTACAGGTTCAGGGGACATCGAGATCGACTAAGACAGGCTTGGCACCCATGGATGAAAGTTTCTTTCAACTATTCTTGAATCATGCCCGTTCCGCGCCTGCTGGTATTTGACCTTGATGGAACCCTGATCGACTCGCGTATTGACCTTGCCAATTCGATCAACGCCATGCTGGCGCATTACGGCAGACCGCAGCTTGCTCCAGACACGATCGCGGGCTATATCGGTGAGGGAGCCGGAGTTCTGGTGCGCCGTTCTCTTGCGCACGCCCATTTGATTGCCGGAGAACCCGATCCCCATGACGACGCGTTCGTCGAAGAGGCGCTCGTCTGGTTCATCAATTTTTACCGTGTTCACAAGCTTGATTTCACTTATGTTTACGAGGGTGTGGACGCAGCTCTGCGCCAGATACGCGAGCGGCATCCGAAGATCCTAATGGCCGTGCTCACAAACAAGCCCGTCATTCCTTCTCGGGCCATCTGCACGCATTTCGGCTTCGATGAGTTCTTCTTCCGGGTCTATGGAGGCAATTCGTTCGCCACTAAGAAGCCGCATCCGGAGGGTCTGCTACGTTTAATGGCCGACGGGTGCATTCTGTACGGCGCGCCGGTCCTGCCCGCGGAGACAGTCATGGTGGGCGATTCAAACATTGACGTGGAGACCGCGCGCGCATGCGGAGCAAGAGCGCTCGGCTGCAGCTTTGGCCTCGCGCCAGAGGCGCTCGCGCTCTCTCGGCCAGACCAGACTGTCGCGCATGCCAGCGGGTGGCCCTCAGCCCTCGGCCTCTAACAGAATGTCTACGGCAGACCGAGCGCGTGAACTACGTTCTGATCGACGTGGGTTCCCTGCGCGTCCTTGGTCACCATACCGAACGAGCTCTGATAATCCCACATGGCCCAACCGATATGCCGCGCTTCAAGGGCCGTTCTCATATCAGCAATCCACTGGGCACGTGCGCCTGCGGGAGCATACGCCCGGTACACGCCGAACTCGCCGCAATACAGCGGAACGCCGTTTCTTTGCCCACTCTGTCGCGGCGTCCAGTTCCGCACCCATGCGCGCTTCGTTCCAATGATCCATACCATAGCGCTGCACCTCCAGGCGCATGCGTGCATCCGGCTCCTGGCTGGCAACAGACTGAACGTTTTCGGGTGTGGACGGGTAGGGCACGCCGCGCAGGAACACCCACGCCTGCGAGCCCCACGTCGCACCCTGATGGGTAAACCACATTGGGTTGTAATCATGGAAGTTGTAGATCACGTCCGGGTCGCTGACCGGTTCGAGCTCGAGAAGCCGTTCAATGGGGCTGTAGTTCGAAGCGGTCGCGATGATGGTGTGATGGGGAGCGACCGAGCGAATCCTGGCTACCGTATCGGCCTGAATTCCCTGCCAGCGGAACGAGCCGATCGTCGGCTCGTTCAAAATTTCGAAGAAGACCTTTTCCGGGTCCGACGCCGCATAGTGCTGCGCAAAGTTCTGCCAGAATGCTTCGAAGCGGGCAACGCCGTCCTTGCCACTTGCGAGCTTCAGCTTGAAATCATCTTCAGGGTGCATATCTAAAATGACGTTTAAGCCGGCTGCGTTCAACTGCTGCACGATGTGATCGATGCGCGCAATCACGTAGGGCTTCAGGGTGCCGCCCTGGGCGTCGGCAATCACCCAGGCGGGATCGATGCTCAGACGGACATGGTCGAAGCCCAGGCGCTTGATCAAGGCAAAATCAGACGTGTTGACAAAGTTGTCCAGCCGCTCCGGTGAGTGGTCTTGCGTCTGCGCGTACCACATGCTCAGGTTAATTCCGCGCCGCAGATGTTGTGCCCGCTCGACGCGAGTTTTCGATCAGCCTGTCCGCTGGCCTGCACTGCCATGCCCAGCATTAACGTCACCACACCTGCACTCCAACCTCGCAGCATTCGTCTCCCCTTTTCTTGTGGTGCAGCGTCTTGCAACTGATTGCCCTAGGCTTCAAACCCTCGATTCCAATGGCTGATGACGCGTGTACTACGTTCCCAGCCCAGCACACTGACGCTGCCTGTCCCCAACGCGAACGACTGGCCCCCGCGAGCCTCCAATCCGATCCAGCGCGCTGCCAGGATACGCAGGATGTGGGCGTGGGCGAAGAGTGCGACCTTGGCCTTTCCATCCAACCCAGCAAGTGCAGCTTCAATGACGCGATCGGCGCGCTCACCCACCTGCTGCAGCGCCTCGCCACCCAGGATTTCTCTCGTCCACACACTCCACTGGGGGTCGTTGTATTGCTCACGCATCTGCCTGGTCGACTTGCCTTCGCTCTCGCCGTAATCCCACTCCGATAAATCAGGCTGAATCTCGGCTTGTGCACCAAATCCGGCAATCGCGCAGGTTTCGCGCGCACGCTGCATCGGACTCACCAGCACCTTTGCGAAGCTGGTCTGCTTCAAAAAGTCTCGCAGTTCCTCGGCTCTTTGGCGGCCGTGGTCAGTGAGCGGAATGTCTGTCGTGCTCGTGTGTGCGCCGCTCAGGCTCCATTCCGTCTCTCCATGCCGCACCAGCCAGAGTTCCACACCCATGCCTGCTCTCCGCTCTCTTTTTACACCCTACACCGTTTGGTCTGCCTGGAAGGTGTGTGCCTTATTCTGTAAGGATGGACTTCCAATTAAGTACGCCGTACAAGCCACAGGGCGACCAGCCTCGCGCGATTGCGGAGCTTGTCGCCGGGCTCGCGGCCGGCGAAAAAGATCAGGTGCTGCTGGGTGTAACCGGCTCCGGCAAGACTTTTACCATGGCAAAAATTATCGAGCAGGTGCAGCGTCCCGCTCTGATTCTTGCGCACAACAAGACTCTGGCGGCCCAGCTCTACCACGAGTTCAAGCATTTCTTTCCAACCAATGCCGTTGAATACTTCGTTTCCTACTACGACTACTATCAGCCCGAAGCTTACATTCCATCCGGCGACCTGTTCATCGAAAAGGAATCGACCATTAACGAAGAGCTGGACAAACTTCGTCTGAGCGCCACCCGCAGTTTGTTCGAGCGGCGCGATGCCATCATCGTAAGTTCTGTGTCGTGCATCTATGGTCTGGGATCGCCCGAGGCGTACTACGGCATGTTGCTGCTGCTCGAGAAAGGTCAGAAGATTCGGCGCGAAGATATTACCCGGCGGCTAGTTGAAATTCTTTATGACCGCAACGACGTCGACTTCCGTCGCGGCACTTTTCGGGTACGCGGAGACATTATCGAGGTCTATCCCACCTACGATGAGAACGCATACCGGATCGAGCTCTTCGGAGATGAAATCGATTCCCTTTCGCAGATTGACCCGCTTTTCGGAACGGTCAGGCAGAAGTACTCCCGCCTTCCCATCTACCCGAAGTCACACTATGTGGTGCTGCCGGAGCGGAAGAAATCTGCCACGGAATCCATCCTGACCGAGATGGAGTGGTGGGAGAAGGAACTAGAGGTTCAGGGGCGCCTGGTAGAGTCACAACGCATCCATCAACGCACACGGTTTGATCTGGAGATGATCAAGTCAGTGGGTTACTGCCATGGAATCGAGAATTACTCTCGCCACTTCTCGGGTCGCTTGCCGGGCGAGCCTCCACCTACCCTGCTCGACTACTTTCCGCGCGACTTTCTCCTGTTCATCGATGAGTCGCACGTAACCGTTCCGCAGATCCATGGCATGTGGCACGGCGACCGTTCGCGCAAGCAGAACCTGGTCGATTACGGCTTTCGTCTGCCCTCGGCAATGGACAATCGCCCGCTGAAATTTGAGGAGTTTGAAGGCCGCACCGGACAGATCGTCTACGTCTCCGCCACTCCGGGACCATACGAACTCACTAAATCCGCAGGCGTGGTGGTGGAGCAAATCATCCGTCCGACCGGTCTGGTCGATCCTCAGATTGAAATTCGTCCGGTCAAAGGACAGATCGATGACCTGCTGGCTGAAATTCGTGACCGCGTCGCGCTCGATCAGCGCGTGCTCGTCACAACGTTGACTAAACGAATGTCCGAAGATCTCGCCAACTATTACACCGAGGTTGGCGTTCGCTGCCGGTACATGCATTCGGAGATTGAAACGCTGGAACGCATCAAGCTGCTGCGCGATCTGCGCAAGGGCGAGTACGACGTTCTGATCGGCATCAACCTGCTGCGCGAAGGTCTCGATCTGCCCGAGGTTTCGCTGGTTGCGATTCTCGACGCCGACAAGGAAGGCTTTCTGCGCTCACAGGGATCTTTAATCCAAACGATCGGGCGCGCCGCCCGTCATCTCGAAGGCCGTGCAATTCTCTACGCCGATAAGATGACCGACTCCATGCGGCGCGCCATCGACGAAACCGATCGCCGCCGCGAGAAGCAGGAGGCCTACAACGAAGAGCACGGCATCACGCCAGCTTCCATCATCAGTGCGATCAACATGGGACTCGCTGGAATTCTGAAGGCGGATTACGCCGACCTGACCGACGAAGCGGAAGGTATACCCGACTTCTCGACACAAGCTGAGCTCGATGTTTACATCAGCAAACTCGAGTCCGACATGCGGGAAGCCGCCAAGAAGTTTGAGTTCGAGAAAGCCGCGAAGCTGCGGGATACGGTCAAAGAACTCCGCACAAAGGAGTTCCTCTTCAGTTGAACGATCAGGCTATCAGTATGTCGGCACCTTACCCTCGTCACGGAACCGTCTGCCAAGTCGAAGGCCCGGCAGAGTCTCCTTCCAACTGACCGGGCTCACGCGTTGTACCCGCGATGCCCGCGACAATCAGCTTGAATCCAGAATTCTTCGGCATCGTAAGTGCGAACCGCTGCAGATCGCCTGTGATCTCTGCATTTTCGGCTGGCGAGGTGCTGTAGAACATAACGCACTTAGCACCTTCAACTATCGGAGGATGCTGAAGACACAATGACGCCAGCGGAGTCCATTCACGAGGCAGATGGGGGAACCAGGTCGGATAGAGCATTGCCAACCCGACGTCATGTCGCCTGGTGACATCGTCGAGCCAGGCAGCGGTTTTACTTCTCTGCTGCGATGCCTCCACGGATGCGAGACCAAAGACATCCAGAACATAAGCTCCACTTGTACGCTGATAGCTGACCCAGCCGATATCGTTGACAGCGTAATTTCCGTTGTAGAAACCCGCAACAAAGCGGTGCATCTGGTACTGCTGGTAATAGACCTCAGATGCGGCCGCAGAGGTCATCCGCGTCGCATACAAAAACGGAGCCGCGACGAACGTAAGCGCCAAGGCGAAAAAGCCAAAAAGGAATGCACGTCCTTCAGCCAGGATTTTCATACAAACCAGCGTGAGGAAAATCAACATATACACCTCGTACCGGAAGAACCAGCCAAACCTGCCAATCAGCAAATGCGCTCCCGCAGCCAGAGTCACGCCCCACAAGGCGAAACGCCTCTCCCTTGTTCGAGCGCTCCAGGCGAGCCCGATAAACGTGAAGAAGAACACGACCATGGCATAGCGCATCGGTTCGCTTACCGCACTGCTGAATCCGGCCTTGAACATGTTCGCGATTCGGCGCAACGTATCAGGATTCTGGTAAACATTCCCTTTGACCAGCACCGACATCGGCAGCACCGGCAAACCGTGCTCGCGCAAAAACACGGAAAACGCAATCAGTGGCGCAAGACTCAGCCCGAACACAACCGCCGCCTTCTTCCAAGAGCGCTGCCCCCACAACGCGATGCAGACAGCGACGGTAAGGGCCAGACCCTCGTACCGAACCGCCGGCGACAGAACCGCTGCTACCAGGCACCATATTGGAATCGGTCTGCCCCGCAGCGCCTCGATGACGCCAATCGCGCAGCCGATCGCGAGCAGCACCTGCAACGTATGTTCCATACCCAACAGAGTCAGGCTGGGAAGGTTGGCTACAAAAATCAACAAGACGCAGGTGACTGCCTGCTTCCACCAGTTCATCGCGCCGTGCTCATCCTGCTGAGGAGGATAGCGATCGACGGTCCAGGCGATTAGCGCAGCGGCCACCGAACCGAAGAGAATGTTCCACAGCAGAGGAAGATACGGATGGAATTTTGTGCTAACAAACGGTACCAGTAGGATAGGCCAAAGAATACTCGAAGACGGCGAAGAATACTCCTGCGGGTTCAATCCGTAATGACCGTGGGCTATGTTTTCGGCCAAGGCCAGGTGAATATAAGGATCATCCAGCGCATAGGTGAAGTGACCGGCATTCCGCCGCTTGATGTTGGCGAACAACGCGAACACCACGATCAAATAGACCACAATACTGAATACGGCCAACCGCCGAAAGGTTCTTGCGTTGGCTATCAAAACTCCGTCGACCGCATCTATTCCTTCTTCACCATTGCTGGGCACTGTGTCCTCGGGGAAGCTGATGCGAGTTTAGGGCAGAGATTTGCGCGTGCTCCCGCAAATTTAGCGTATTCCGCCCCATGTACCGGAGTCCGCGCGCAACGTCGAGATAGCCCTGGTGTGGACCCCACGGCAAGAACGGCAGTGTCCAAATTGTCGAGTAAAGAAATAATGCCAGAGCCGAGGCATATCGAAGTGGTCGTTCGAGAGGTTTAATGGGGGCAGCCTTGCCCTCTGCCTCGTGCTCGATCATCAGCAGCATCAGCATAAGGCACATCGCTTGCATATGGATCCAGCGACCCCAGTCCATGCCACTATAGAGCAAGACTGCGGTCGCGCCTAAAGCAAGTGATGTGCTCCAAAAAGTTACCATTACTGCTCGATGCAATCCATCGCGACGATAAAACACAATGAGTTGCGCGAACAATGGGGCAAACGTAGGAATTGCGAGTAATCCATAGAAGCGTGCGAAGTGAAAGTTGTGCAGAGTAGGAAAAAATACAGCTCGCGCCTGCGGAAGGGTCGCCTGAAGCCACTCGATGGATCCGCTACAAACTGAGCTAGGATCATCCACCGGGAAATAGGTGAATTTGCCCCCAACAGAGCTACAGATAGCTTGCGCCGTCGCAACTGACCCCGGATGCGAATAAACGGCAATCAGGGACACTAACCCAAGGATCAGAGGCGCCGCACAGATTTTAAGTGCTCGCACGCCGCCGCAAATTGCAACGGCGGCAAAGAAATATGGGGTACCCACCAGCAAAGCCTCATGCGATAGGGTCAATCCTACCGCGATGATGGTCAACAAGGCACTTAGTCGCAGATCGCTAAGCTGGCGAAATTGAAGTACATAGATAACCAAGGCTAAAGCGGCAAAGAGCAGAATCTCCTTGCGAAAACCGGCTGAGTAATCGAGCACTGAGAACTCCAGCGTTGCCGGAGATAAAAATACCGCCGCGATGAGAAATGTCCACCGGATGCCTTGGACCAGCCGCCATACCAACCACAGAAATAGCACAAAGACGACCGACTGCATGCCATAAACGACCAGATTCAGCGGTATGCGAGTGAGATGACCAATCAGGAGGACTACACTACCTTCTAGTCCACGTCTTACAAATCCTCCGGAGTAGTTGATCAACCAATCGCCGACGATCCACGGGCTAACACCAGATGCCAACCAAAGTTCAAAAGCAAGCGAGTAGACACCAATAAAAATCAGAAAAACAGTGAAGTAGAGATACTGTATTGACTTCAATGCTCCCGTTTCTCCTGGTTTAAAGCGTCCAACTTTCGGACGAGTCGAGAGCACAGAGATATCTGCCCGGCTCCCCCCATCTCGTCTAAATAGCTTCCAAAGCGTATGCGATATCTTAGCATCCGTCACAAAGTAATCGACTGCTCCAACTATAGGCATACGTCTACCGCTGCCAACGGCTTTTTGCAATCAGGTGAATGTCGAAGTATGCCAACCATCAGTTTGCTGCGACCTGTCCTTCGAACTTCGCATACTGGGCCCGGCTGACCAGATGGCGACGAAGTAGATCGTTCGTAGTCCGGTAGGGCCGGTTGGCTACGATCCGGTCTGCCGTATCCGCATCCAGACCGGGCAGCGTCTGCAGGTCATTGCTGCTCGCCGTGTTGATGTTCATGGGTCCATGGTGCGACTTCAGCCCGTCGAAGATTCCCTGCGCCACCGCTTTGGTGTCGCGTGCCGCAGAAGCGGTCGCTACTGCTGTATCGTGACGTATAGCATCTGGATTGGAGTTCGCAGTGGTGCATCCCGCCACACCCAGAACGCCAAATAGAACGACTGCGCTGATCGATTTCATTGCTTCCTCCATCTGTTCAGATGCGTCTTTTTCTGTTTGCGCTTGCGATACCGACAATCCTTGGAGTTCGCATCAGGAGCTAATCACGTTGATCATTACCAATGAGTCCGTCGACCTGACCACGCCGTCTGGAACGATGCGAACCCATATCGTTCGTCCGGTTGCGCCTGGCAGCTATCCTGCCATTCTCTTTTATTCGGAGATCTTCCAGATTACCGGACCCATCCGCCGCACTGCCGCTGCTCTCGCAGGCCATGGATATATCGTGGCCATGCCCGAGGTCTACCACGAGTATGAGGCTGCCGGAACAACGCTCGCGTACGACCAGGCAGGATCAGACCGCGGTAACTTCCTCAAAACGCACAAGCCGCTGGCGGCTTACGACTCCGATACACGCGCTCTGATCGGCTATCTGCGTGCACGGCCCGACTGCACCGGCAAGCTGGGCGCAATGGGAATCTGCATGGGCGGCCATCTGGCGTTTCGAGCCGCTATGGAACCAGAGATCGCCGGGACAGTCTGCTTCTACGCCACCGATATCCATACCGGTACGCTCGGCGAAAGCAAGCACGATGATTCTTTCAGCCGCGCTGCGGAAATCCACGGCGAACTTTTGATGGCCTGGGGACGTCAGGATCCGCATGTTCCGACGCAAGGCCGCATGAAGCTGCTTGCACGTCTCAACGACCT
>JAABUO010009091.1_pt1 | contig 11148 bp, 2 predicted proteins | sample 5559291 | NCBI WGS metagenome assembly JAABUO01 (sample SAMN10711878, study PRJNA513372) | rock metagenome | isolation source: Antarctica rocks | place: Antarctica: Victoria Land, Finger Mt sud | reverse complement strand
GTTTAATGCTCTTTTAAATTATCTTAATGCTATTAATATTATTATACGTAACAATGCATATACTTCGCAAGCATTTATTCTTTAAGCTTGCGAACTAGCTTTTATAAAGCTCATAAAATATTATTTTAAGACGAAAAATAAAGATGAATTAATATATAATCTCGTTATGATTTTAGATTTTACTTAAAAGTTAAAATTATATTAAGATTAAGATGTAAACGAGAACGATGAACATGATTTTAATAAGAATGCTTATTTTTATTACGACAAGTATAAAAAGAAGTTTAAGAATTATCTTCGTCGTTATTATAAAGCAAGAATTATAACTTTAAAACTCGAAACGTAAATGATTAATAATGTTAATTAAATAATGTAATATTATAATGTAGTTAATCATTTATTAATAATGTTATAGCCTGTTATAATAACTACACGAACTTTTCTTTAAAGAAGTTAACGTCGTTCTTCATTTATTAATGAAAATAATTAATATTTTCGCATTAACGCTATTATTAAGAAATCTTTAACATAAAAGTATTAAAGAGATTTAAGATTAACTTAAATAATTAAAGATATTCTTTCATGTTTAATATTCTTTATAAATATTAAACGAATATTCAGTCTTGCGAGAAAGGTTTATCGTTAAGATTAATTATAAATAACTTCAGAATTAATTAAATAAATAATGTTTTTTAAATAATATAATCGTATTAACTTAAATTCTGAAAAGATTATTATTAAAGCGTGAAATATTTATCGTAAAGAAGAAAATGAAGATGCGATTAATGAATTTAATGATTCTTTCAGAGTAAATTTACAAAATGTTTTACGTTTTATTATAGTTTAAATGTTTAATATCATTACATTTAAAGTTACTTTTGCGTTATTAATGTATATAATAAGATAACATACTTACGAAATAATGTAACAAGATAATATAAATGATTAAATGTATTGCGATGCTAAGTAACTTAATTACTTATTAAATATTCTCATTATCGATCATTTTAATTTAATTAATACATTATTTTATTAAATTTTAAGATTATTTATTAATTATTTTATTAATATTATATTTCTTTATTAAATTGTAACACGCTTTGCGTATATTATAAGAAGATTACTGTTTACATGCGTAAAGTATTATATCAGTAAGTGTTATATAACATTAAGAATAATTTAAATGAATAATGTACTTATTAATAAGAAATTTACATAAAAACGTTTCTGTAATCTTTTAAAAAGTAAGTAAAGTTAAAGTTTAAACTTTATAATTTTCATCGCTCATTTTCGAATTAAATTAATTCGTAACAGTCTCATTTCGTAAAATTTCGCGTATTACTCTTTCGAAACAGAGCTTAAATATTAATAAAGTCGCATCTTTTTAATAACGACGAATCTCTCGAAGAGCGATGATTTCTTATTTTTATTTTATTTTTATCTTTATTTATCGTAATAAATTAGTTATTAATTACTTAATGTATTATCTGTTTACATTATCTTTTTAATTTTATTTATCTTACTTCTTAACACGATTTTATTATCTTTCTTTAATTCTTTTTTAACTTAATTTAATGAAAGTTTATTATTACGAGTTAATTTTTTTAAATCATTACGCGATGCGTTTTCGTCTGATTTTTACATTACATTAAGTCTGTTAATAATGCGTAATAAGAAATGCATTATTTAAATGCATTATCTGTTTATTTAATACGAGTCATGATATAAATTAAAATAATTTCTTAACTGATTATGATTTAAAAACTTAAGTACGATGTAAACTAAGATGATTAATGCGATGTAAACTAAAGTAATTATTACGATGTATAATAAAACGACTGAGATAATTAATGCGATATATATTAAGATAATGATTATGTAAATTATAGTACTAAGATTGTAAATGTAATGTTTGCAGCTTTAAAATTGTAAATAAATTTTAACATTCAGTTTTAACTTTAACTTTATTTACGTTTTACATTTATTTTAATTTTAACGATATTTACGCTTTATATTTACTTATTACATTCATTTATTATAATTAAGTACATTATAAAGAAAGAAAAAGCATTTTAACAGCATTATCATGTAAGAAAATTATTATGCATTACTTATATGCATTATTATTAAGACTAATTAAAATCGCAGAATGTTTAATTTATTAATTAAGTCGCAGTTAATTATTAGTAAAAATCGTGTTGTAAAATGAAACAAAGATTAAAAAACTTTTTATATTAAATAAAACGTCGATCGAATAATTCTTTACAAGTAACTTATTAGGCTAAGAAACTGTAAGGTTAGCTTCGTTAACTATTCGCTAGCGCGTTTAAATATAAAAGACGTAAAACATCATAAATTTACTATAATTATACTCAGTTATTATGATATTAATATGTAAAACTAATCGCTAAAAAACTTTAAGAAGATAAGCTTTAGCTTATTTAATATTCTTAACAACTTCATCGTTAACACTTCGCTATTTAATCGTAATAAATCATTCTTAATACGTTATAAGAAACGTTAGCTTATTAAGCGACTCGAGATTATTTAACAAGTCATTTAATCTTATTCTTAATGAGCGCTAACGTCGAGCTAGCGCTTGCTATCATTACAGAAACATTAGCGTTTATTAAAATGCATCAGAAGCGAAGCGAGAAAATATAAAGAATAACACACGAGATATAATCACGAATGATTAAGTAAAGAAAAGTTTACATGATAATGCATTTAAATAATGCATATATGTTTTAAAAGCTAATAGTATGATAGCTTAATGCTTTAAGATTAAACTAATGAAGAAGATAAGAAAGAAGAAGACTGCGAAGCAGACAAATATTAAAGTTATAGCTATAAAGATAGCATCTGAGTTTATTTTTACTGTCGAAGTATATACTTACTATGTTTAATGTAAAAGACGTAACTAATGTGTATGTTAAATTATTACGAATTAAGATGAATTTAATAATATTATGTTTAAATACATAATATTAATAATCGAAATCATTTAATAACGTATTTTATATCATGAAGAACTCGAAGACTTAAAAGTAGTAAATAATTCAGATGCAGTTAATGAATTTAATAAGTTCATGAATACATTTTCTAGCGAGAAAAATGCGACGAATCGTGAAATACTTAATTCATTAACTTTAACTGAGAACGAATTAAAGAATTTAATTAAAGTTAATAATAATGAAATTATAATAAGATATAACAAGATGAGAAATGATACGAAGATGATTAAGAATGAGTATAAGAAAAAAGAGAAGAAGAAGAAAGAGAAGAAGAAGAAAGAGAAGAAGAAGAAAGAAGAGAAGAAAGAAGGGAAAAAGAAGAAGAAGAAGAAGAAGAAAGACGAAGAGAATCATGAGATTATTAAGATTTCAGACTAGTAATAATTTTAATTAATTACATTATTCTCTTGCATTACTCTCTTACATTATCATGTAACAAGTTAAATATTATATCGTTTCATGTTTTAACAAGTCGAGTTAAGAATTCGAGTTAATACTTAATATTAACATTATAAATCGACTCGAATACTTAATATTAACATTATAACTCGTCTCGAATACTTAATATTAACATTATACTTTAAATTAAATACTTAATTTTAAAATCGTGATTCGAATCGAGTCTTAACGAGTCGAGAACTCGATTCGAGCTCGATGTATTAACTCGTCGCGATTAATTTAATCTTTACGAGTTCATGAACTGATCAGTTTAATAACGAAACCTCTCTTGTCGCTATTTTATAAATGAAACAGTATATTCTTTAAATTTCTTTAATCGTTACGTCTTTTTAACGTCTTTAACATCTTAATTGTTTAATCGAAGTAACGAATAATAGTTTAATTATAAAGCGAAAAATACGTGTAATTTTAGCTGATACATTAGTTAAAGATTAAACGAGATTAATAATTACGTTAAAGCTCGAAGTTAAACTCGCTCGCATGATTAAATACTTTTATACTTAAGTCATGTAAAATCTTTTTATCATTAAGTACGATTATTTAGTTCACAACGTAAGACAGATTACATACATTTAAATCATCGTTTTAAAAGTTTACAGACTTTTCGATTACGTTCTCGTTTTTCTCTTCATTAAATATTTTAAAATTAATTCTGTTCTTTTAATTATTATCGTTAACATTTAAAACGATCTCGAATTAATACTGTGTATGGCGTTTAATTCGTGAGTTCAGATTAGTAAATAAGACAGTATCTTTAAGAAGATACTTAATGTTTTTTAAATTAAACTTTTTATTTTATGACTCTGTTTTATTTATTTGCTTTAAAACATTTAATATTCTCTTTACGACTGCTTTTTTAATAGGTTTAAAAGATGAAGAAGTTTAAAAATAATATCTCTCTTTCTCTTAACATGTTAAGTAATAAGAGCTTATTTAACATTAATCGTAATGTTTCGTCTGCGTTCAGTTAACATTATCTTTATAATAATGTTACTTAATGTTTAATAAGTTATAAATAACGTAAAGTGCGATTAAGAAAAAAGTGAAATTATGTAATACGTTTAAAAAATTAAAGTGTATAAGATTTAATGAACTTAAATGACGATTTTTTAAATTTGCTTTAACTTAAGAATGTCGTTTTTTAACGTCTTAACTCGAATAAAAAATTTTAACTTTCTTTACTGCTGAAGTAATAATGATATCACATTTCAGTAACTTTACGACGATCGTCATCTCATCTTTTAATTATATGAATTATGATTCGCATCGTTAAACGCTTAAATGTAACTTTATAATAAGATGTTAAAGTCGTGCTATTCATGAAAACTTTAAACAAAAAGCTTATCTTCGCGACTATATTCGAAAAGCGATTAATAATAATGTGAAAGTTATGTAATCGTTAAATAAGTAAATGTAACACGTTTTAATTAAATTACATGATTAATTAATTTATTAATAATAAATGAATCGTCGTGATTTGCGACGCTTTTATAAAAACGTTTATTATTACATTTTTACGAGTCGCAATAATAAGAGTAATAGACAGATTCGCTTAAAAGCATTATAACTTGCAGTAGGATACTGATTTAGTTAACAGACGCTATAATGCTAAGAGACGATTAGTTATGCTTTTTAAATAAAGAAAATCTTGATTTAATATAAACGATTAATTATTTTAACAAGTTTTAATCGAATTACGAAGACACATATCGTATTTTTATTATAAATTAAGTTATTAAAAATATCTTTATTAATAATTATCGTTCTGTTTAACTGCATCGTTTATTATAAATGTATGAATACATGAAACTTAACGATAAAGACGTAAAAGATTATTATTAACGACGTATATTAATTAATATTCTCTTTTCTTTTAATGAATCATTATTTTCGCGACGAAAAGATTATAACTTTTCATATTTAATGTCGTTTTGTTATTAAGAAACATTTTATTAACTCGAAAGCGACGTTCTTTAATCTTAATAGCTATTATTATATCTCTTATCGAGATAAGAAACGGTTTAAGTTTACGTAATACGAATATATTTAATCGAAACAGATCGATTTAAATTAAATGTTATAAAGAATTTTACATTATTAATAAATACTCGAATCAGTAAAGACAGTAATGTTAAATATTCTTTACTGAGAATTCTCGTGAATATAACGAGCAAGCTCGCTATTAACGATGTTAATAATGCAGTTTAATTAACATTCGTCTTTTTCGTCTTAAAGAACGTTTTTAATATAATTACGAATGTTAATAAACGATTATCGCGAGAAGACTTAACGTGAAGAATATATAAATAATTAAAGATATGACTGAAATGTTTACGATGCAGCTTGTTTACTTATGCTTAAAGCGAAACATGATAAGCGATAAAGATGTAAACAATATTTATTATATCATTTCTTTTAAATCGTTAACATAAATATAATAAAGAATATAAGATAAATAAGCGTGATTTACTAAAAGATAAATAATAGCTTTATTATATTATGATTAAACAATTCATTAACGAGATCTTACTTACTTTATTCGAGTGTATACTTTTTTTAAAAACTTAACTTCGAAGACATTACAGTAATTAATCGTTTACATAAATTCTTATCTTTTAATCGTTTTAATTAAAATCATTCTTATCTTTTATTATAATTAAATAATAATCTTAATTCGAGCTGCGATCATTAAAATTAATCGTTTAATTTAAACTTACATTAGTTTAAAATTTAACATTTTATAATCTTATCTTATCTTATTATCGTACATTTTATATTCTTACTGTATCTTATTACTTCTTTACATTTAACAGCTTAACGTTATCTTACGTCGTTATTTTACGTCTTTTAATAAACATTTTATTACGATATTTAAAGAGAAGTTTAAAGCGATAACGATAAAAAAAGATGCAGCGATTAACGTTATGTATCACACATTTTAAGCGATGAAGCTTAAGAATAATAATTTCATTAATCTCATTTCAGACGATGAGAAAAAGACGTAAAAAGTAAACATAATTAAGTATTATAACATTAAGCCTGTTATCTTTCGAGCTAAGATTGTTTTTAACATTAATGAAGTAATTAAATTAATAATTAATTCGTTTAATGCTTTAAATAATAATCTTTACGTTACTTACAAGATTATAACTGAAATCTTAATGAATTAAGCATTCAGCATTCGCTTCGACATCAAATTATATTAAGTCATATCATCGTTATTCGAAAGCTGTCTTTTAATTTATAACATTTTACATAATTAAATCTTTCGTTTACATTTAAATTCTGACATTCGCGACGTTCTCGTTATGAATTATTTAATCATGTTTTAATCGCGCACTTCATATCTTAAAAATATGTATTTTACATATAATATCGCGAATGTAAAGACTAACGATTTACGTTAAGTAAAATGAATAATTCTTCTTAAATTTACATTTAAATCGGCCTCAGCTCATACTCAGTTAATTTTACTTAAGAATCGTTAAGATTTATTAATTCTTTAAAGTATAAAGAACACACTTAAAAATGTCTTCGATTTATTAAAAAATTACATAATTAAGTTAAATGTCTTCATTTAAACGATTAAATAAGATACATTCATGAATTAGTATCGAAAGTTTAATAACAGTATTAATATAAAGCGAGTTTTTTCAGCATTTAACATGTAATTTAGTCTGTTTAAAATTAATAAGCATATTATTTAAGTAAAATAAGTGACTTTAAAGAATGATTATTTATTTATTTATTTATCGTATCGACGCACTTATCGCGATGATAAAAAATGTTAACTTATTAAAAATTTCTTCAGATTATAGTTAATGAAGGCACAGTAAGCACTTATTACGAAGGCTTAAACATTATCTTACGAGTTACGTGCACTCATTACATTCGCGAGAACAGACAAGAAATATGTTAATTTACTACGTCTTCTCGATTACTTTAATTATTAATTTAATTTAAAGAATTGCTTTAAAGTGAAGTTTAATAATGATAAAAGAACTGCTATCATTCTTATTAAATCGTTTCTTTTCTTTAATACGACGAATGTGAGCGTAGCTTTTTATCGCTTTCTCATTAAGACAAATTAAAGCTTAATTAAGTTACAATTAATGTTTAATCTTCGCGAGCGTAATTAATAAAATAATAACAAGAATGTACTTTAGTATTATCTTTTTAACGAATTAATTATAATCTCAGTTCGTTTAATCATATTTAATAAGCTCGATAAAATTAAACTAGCGATAATTAAAATTCTTAATTCTGCTCATATTAACGAGAAAAAATATGAACATAACGATCGCTTTCGTAATATTATAATAAATCAGAATCTTCGTATTAAATTTACATTAATTCTCTTTAAAGATTTAAATCTTTCGATTACTCTTACCGAGTGAAATATTAAGCTGAATAAGTTTCAGATATTAATCATGTAATATTTTCAGAAACTTTTTAACGATTTTAATCTTATTAAAAAATTCTTTAATATAGAAAAGACATTAATGAATATCATTATTACAATGCTATTTTAAAAGTTAAGCAAGAAAGTTAAAGTTTTAAGCTCGTTTAATAACACAGTTAATATCTTCGTTCTTAAACTGAACGAACAGCTTCAGCGATTAAAAAATAAAGATATTAATTTAACGAATAAGAAGATTATTCGTATTTACTCGCAGTTTACTGAACGTTAAATAATCGCTTAAGACAGTCGCGCGTTTTATTTAGTAAACGACGATTTCGCTTAACGGCGATGAAATATCTCTTATTAGTTATTAAATGTCTTTTATGATTAATTAATATATTTAATTATTAATTAGAGCAAGAAAACTTTATATAACATTAAAGATCGTTAATACAAATTGCATCATGTTAATCTTAACACTTTGCTTTTAAACGTTACGAGTTTAAGCGATCGTTTTATAAATAAGACGTAATTACAGAGTTAATAAACTGAACAGAATAATTAAAATAATAAACAGTACGAGGCATAAGATTCTTCAGTTATATAAATCGATAATGAAGAAATTAATAAGACTTACGAAAATTCTGAAAGCGACGAAAGTTCGAGCGACGAAAGTTTAAGCGATGAAAGTTTAATAAATATGAATTACGACGATCTTAATCGTCGTGTTATACGTTAATTCTTAAAGCGAACTTACGCATTTAAACGTTATTTACTTTAAAGAATTATCGATGTTAAGTTAAATAAGAGAGATAATGAGATTAAGCGCGACGTTCTTATTAAAACTTTTCGCTCGTACTTTTAACGAATTAAGATAAAAAAAATTCTTAATAAGAAAGATTAAGAATTCTTTCAGCGCATCGAGATTAAGCTAAGTATGAATATTTTTAAGCATGACGTGAGCGCTGTTATTTGCATACTGATTAACTTTAACATTACTATGCTGAAAAAATTTAAAGAAAATCATATTATTGTTTAAGAAGTCGCGAGAGTTAAAAACGCAGAGATCTTTATTATTATGACTTATAGTAATGATCTAATGCATTTGTTTAAAGAATAATAAACAACTTTAATCGACGAAAAAAAACATTAAAAATAATTACTTCGCGCATTACATAAACAGAAGCTTATTTAAATAATTAATTACGCTCGAATATTCTTATATTCTTCTTATTAAACAGTATCGCGTAAATTTTATCATAAATAATATCGTATTCACTGTTTAATACAAAGATTAAATGCGTTTCTTAATTAATCTTTTACTTTAACTTAACATAATTATCGTAATCATCGTATTAAGAAGACTTTACGAAATAAAACGATCATTAACATTTCTTAACGTTAATGAAATTAATATAAGAGTCAATGCGTCTTAATTTAAGTAAAATAAGATTAAAGTCATTGTAATAATTAAGCTAGTTAAGGCTTATGCTAAAATTAAAATATCTGTTAAGAACATCGTCATTCTTACGAAATATATTACACAAGTTCAGTTATTAAAGAAAAGCTTAGCCTTAAACTTAAAAGTTTAAGATGTTAAAGCGTATACGATTAATTCTTTTTAAGACGAAGAAGCTTTTATCGTTATTTTATATATAATAAGAATTAAAAAACTTAACTTTATGTTTATTCTTAATCGTTTTCTAATTATCTGCAATCATGCTCGCAACTCGTTTATTATGTTATATAATTTTAATAAACTTTAACACGATTACACTTATAATTTACATATAATACGACATGTTTAAAATCTGTTCTCGATTAAAAAAGTTTACAAAAAATACTTCAGTTAACAAGAATTCATTAATTTTATAAAAACAGAGCGTTAATTTCGAAAGTAAGAGTCATCATAACTTATGATCGAAGCTTATTTAATAAATCTTAAAGAAAAGCAAGAGCATTACGAGAACACGAGCGAAGTTTAAGTAATAATCTTCGCAGAAGAGTAAGAGCATTATTAAGACTCGAGCGAAGTTTAAGTAATAATTCTCGCAGAAAAGCAAGAGCATCATTAAAACTCGAGCGAAGTTTAAGTAATAATTCTCGCAGAAAAGCAAGAGCATCATTAAAACTCGAGCGAAGTTTAAGTAATAATTCTCGCAGAAGAGCAAGAGCATCATTTAAACTCGAGCGAAGTTTAAGTAATAATCTTCGCAGAAAAGTAAGAGCATTATTTAAACTTAAGCGATGTTTAAATAATAATTCTCGTAGAAGAGTAAGAGCATTATTAAAACTCGAGCGAAGTTTAAGTAACAGAATTCATCGCTTAATAAACATGTTTTATAAAAGACGACATTCTTTTTCGAAGTTTAAATTATTTGTTTATTACTAGTTCATATTTATTAAATAAATTAAGATATTAATTACTGTGTAATATACATTAAAATAAAGATATAATAATTTACAAATATAATACACTTTAATTAATAATAAACTAGCTTAGTCTTTAAGCTATTAAGCGTATTATGTGAGCGCAGATCTTTAACGTAAGTTAAAGTAAATTTTTTATGTTTCAGCTTTCATAGTATTACATTCGCTACATGTAACATAACTTAATCTTTTATTCGTTTACTTATTATATTCGATGTGTGTCTTTTAATTTATTCTCATATTTATATTAAGATTAAAGCAATTAACGAGCTTATTAATAATATTCAAAATAAGAACGAGAAGATTATATTTTATATCATGAGTTTTACGAATATACTTATTCTTTACTGAGTAAATAACAGAGTCTTTATCTTTCGTTAATATCGTTCTTAAAAGTTATTATACGTATAACGAAAGAAACATGTTTAACATAATTATTAACGTTTAATTATATAATACTTTTAACTTGTTCTTAAAGTTTCTGTAACTTTAATAAAAAAATTAATGTTTAAATTTAAAGTGATGAACATAATTTAATTATTTTAAAAAGACTCGAAAAAACTGTAACAATATTTAAATATGAAGCTATTACGCTTTATTATTAACATCATTAAATTAATTAATGTTAATTATAATTTATACAAGATTAAGAAACTAGTTCAGATCGACTCGAAATGAATGAAAAAGAATTAAGTATAAATTAAGAAAAGAGTTAATCGTCTTAAATAACATGAAAAGATTATCATTTATAACTTACGCTACGTAAGTTTCGAGATCGAGATGTTAATATACGATAAATAGAATCGTTAAACGCGTTTAATAAAATTAACATTAAAGCTTAAA
>JAABUO010009090.1_pt1 | contig 11148 bp, 9 predicted proteins | sample 5559291 | NCBI WGS metagenome assembly JAABUO01 (sample SAMN10711878, study PRJNA513372) | rock metagenome | isolation source: Antarctica rocks | place: Antarctica: Victoria Land, Finger Mt sud | reverse complement strand
GGACCCGCACCGCAAAGTGCCGCTGCGAAAAGTCTTTGACCCCATTGAATGGGTCCGGCACTGGCAGGGGCGAGACCACTATGATGCCCAAGACGCCCTGCTGCAAGAGGGCGACAGTGCTGTTCCCGAAGTGGCGCTGACGTTTGATGACGGCCCAGACCCGACCTACGGCCCGCAGGTGGCCGCCATTTTGACCGCCAAGCACGTCCCGGCGACGTTCTTTCTGGTCGGAATGCGCGTCAAGCAGTACCCGGAAGTCGCCCGTCTGCTCGCATTGGACGGCTTTGAGCTGGCGAACCACACCTACAACCATCAGGACCTGCCGGCCCTGAAGCCGCACGAGATCGCAAACGAGCTTCGCGTGTGCGACCAGGACATCTACGTTGCGACGGGCCGGCATACCACGCTGATGCGCCCGCCGGGCGTCCAGTACAACGACAAAATGCTCGGCGTCACCAAAGCGCTCGGCTACGTCACCGTGTCCTGGACCGTCGGGGCCAAAGACTACGACAAAGACACGTCGGCGGATTTCATCAAAGAGCGCGTTTTAGACCGCACCGCCCCCGGCGCGATTATTCTGCTCCATCAGGACACCCCCGCGACAGTCGCCGCGCTTCCCGCCATCATTGACGGCCTGCGGGCGCAGGGCTTCCGGTTCGTCACCGTCAGCCAGATGTTGGCAAGGCTTCACGCCAAGCTGCCGACGCCGCCCGTGATGACCTCACAGAAAAAAGCGGAGGGCTAAACCCTCCGCTTCGCTTCTACTCTCTGTCGGCACAGACGCGCACTGTCAGTTTTGCGGAATGCCGAGTGCTTGTGTGATAGCGGTAGCGTCTGACGCTAGAGCCACCTCGCGTGCATCGTTCGGGTCGTCGATATGCCCAGTCTGTCCCTGATACTGTACCGTCTCGCCTGCGGCAATTTCGGAAGTTGTTCCCGTAAATATCGGCAGGTTTTGCACAGGCATCGCTACCGTGAGGTCCTTGAAGAACTGAGCCGTCAGTGCCGACGACACTGTTCCAGTTTGGGTGGGTTCAGACGTAATGCCGCGAGACTGGTTATAGGTCACGCTTCCCGAAGGCCGGAGGCTGATTGAATAGTCGGTGACAGAACCGTATCGGCTAATCACTGCCGGGACGTTGGCAGCGGGAGTTGATACTGCACTTGAAGAATTGCTTGACCCGCCGCAACCAGAGAGAACAACGGGCAATAAAAGCGCAGCACCGACAGCTACTCGCCGCCGCAGCGATAACGGCAGCCTCAAAATTACCATGATAAATGCCTTCCCCATGCTTATACTGAAAGCCAGAAACGGTTTTATTTGCTGCATCAAGTTTAACATGTTTCTTTGAATCCTGCAAGGCAATTTAAGAATGAACCATTTGTGTTCTTCTTCACCTCGCTTGACAAAAAATCTTTCAAATGGGTACACTGGGGAAATCTTTATATAAAGTCGTGCAATGCTGCCGACCAGAAAGTTCCAGAGTCCCATGCCGTCCCTTAAATCTGTCACGCTCAAAGATGTCGCGGAGCGGGCGAAAGTCTCCCAGTCTGTCGTGTCCACGGTTCTCAATGACCGGCAAAATGGGATTTTCGTTTCCGAAGGCACCCGGCTGAACGTGCTGGCAGCGGCGGCGCATCTCGGCTACACGGCGCGGCCTCGGGCACTGCCGCCGGTTCGTAAGCCAAGCCGGCAGGCTGGCACGGAAGCGCAGTCGCATCTGGTGGGGGTTCTTTTAGGACGGCGCTTTGGCGGCTCGCTGTTTACAGACATTTTTTACGGCATCAACGAAACTTTGGCGGCGCAGGAGTATCACCCGCTGATGCTGGACACTTACGCCGAGACCTACAAAAAAGCGGCGGAAAAAGAAGCCGAATGCCTGCGCTATGCCCAGCAAAGCGGGTTCGCTGGGGTGGTGCTGTGGCATGAAGGCGGCCATGCCAACGTAGACTTAATCGAACGACTGCGCCGGGAAATGCCGGTCGTTGCGATTGACCGGCGCGTGCCCGGCGTCGAGCTGGACTTTGCCGGCACGGACAACTTCGACGGCGCGTACCAGGCTACCCGGCACTTGATCGCGCTGGGCCACACCCGCATCGCGCATTTAACCCAGATGGAGACGACCGAAGCGGCTGCCGACCGGCTGCGCGGCTACGAGCAGGCGCTCCGGGACAGCGGCCTGGAGTTCAACCCGCGCAATTTAATCCTGCTGCGCGACGGCGGGCGGCGTTTGGATCCGGACCAGATGCAGGCGCGGTTTGCGGGCCGCGAAGCGCCGACCGCCGTGTTCCTGCTGGCGGACTACTGGGCACCCTCCCTAGTGGCCGAGCTGCGGCATCTTGCCCTGCGCGTGCCGGAAGATGTGGCACTGGTCGGCTTTGATGACGTTGTTCCGCCCGGTCTTGACGATTTGGGCCTGACCACAATGGCCCAGGACTTCAGCGGCATCGGCAAGACGGCAGGCGATCTAATTCTGCGCCGCCTCGCCGACCCGCAGGCAGACTCCGTCAACCAAGTCTTTCCGGCGCGTCTGATCGTCCGCCACTCCTCACTGGGCTTCTCAAAAAGCGCGGAGATGCCTTCTCTTCCCAGCCGGCCGGCCCGCGCCAAGCGAACCCTCGCCGGCGCAGCTTCCTGAGCCTGCTCATTGCCTGAACCCGGTATTTCTGCGGTCTCTTTTCCCGAACTAACACTGCCGACAATGTGTTTTAACCCTGCTTGGGCCAGTAGATTTGTCATCAGTATTTTTCTTGGGAGAACCCGCAATGCCAGCTCGCCTCTTTCTTGGCTACTTTGTCGCGCTTGCCGCCTGTGCCACGACCGCGTTTGCCTCGTTTGGGAGTGACGGTGCGGACGTGCCCGGCAGCTTTGCCGCCGCGCCGCCGTATTCGGGGATGTCGTACCCCGCGCTGTCCTATCCCGCAATTTCCTATCCCGCAATTTCCTACCCAGGGCTGCCTCTGCCTGCCTCCGCATTTCCTGTGCATACGCATAAACTTCTTTCCAAGCATGTCCAGGTTGCCCAGGCCGAATAGGTCAGTCGCGGGCTGAAACAAATTTCGCGTTTTGCTGTCTACTCAGGTATAATGGGAGGTCTTACCGCTTCCCAAGTTCTCCAAAAGAATACCACTGAAGAAGACAGTAACGAGGATGTTTTATGCCCCCCGATGGATGGACTCGCCTGAGATCGAAATTCGCCCCGCATTCCGCCGCCCAGAGCGCGGCGCAGGTGCCGGACGGCGTTGCCACGAAATGCGCCAAGTGCGGCGAAATCTTATTTACCAAAGACTTTGAAAAGAACCTTAAAGTCTGCCCCGTGTGCGGCTTTCACCACAAGCTGACCGCCGAGGAGCGCATCGTGTTCACCGCCGACGCAGGCTCCTGGACGGAGATGTTCACCGAAATCCGCTCGACCAATCCCTTGCCGTTCCCGGACTATGAAGCCAAGCTGGCAAAAGCCGTCGGCGCGACCGGGAGCAACGACAGCTTCCGGGTCGGGCTGGCCCGCATTCAGAGCATTCCCGTGGTGCTGGGCGTCGCCGACTTCCACTTCATGGCCGGCTCGATGGGATCGGTCCACGGCGAAAAAGTGGCGCGGGCGATGGAAGAAGGGATTGCCCGGCGTCTGCCGGTCGTCCTTTTCACGGCCACCGGCGGCGGCGCACGGATGCAGGAGGGCTTGCTGTCCTTGATGCAGATGGCGAAAACGGCGGCTGCCGCCGCCCGCCTCGCGGAAGCCAGGCTGCCGTATATTGTCGTCATGACCGACTCGACAATGGCCGGGGTTCTGGCGTCGTATGCGTCGCTCGGCGACGTGCATCTGGCGGAACCCGGTGCGTTGATTGGGTTTGCCGGAGCGCGTGTCGTGGCCCAGGCGACGGTGCAGAAGCCGCCGGAAGATTACCAGACCGCCGAGTGGCAGATGGTCCACGGCCATATTGATTCGGTCGTGCCGCGCCGCGACCTGCCCCAAACCCTTGCTACGCTTCTGTCGCTGCTCGGCGGCTGCCTTGAGTCTGTCCCCGTTCATGCCCCGGCTCCCCAATCCTACAACGGCAACGGCGCTCATCCCGCACCCGCAGCCCTTGCCGCGCTCGGCTCGGAGGACGCGCATGGCTAACATGAACGTGCTGGACTTCGAGAAGTCCATCGAAGAGCTGAACACCGATCTGTCCAAGCTGCGCCGGATCGTCGAAGACCGGGCGAACCCGCAGAACACGCCGGAGCTTCCCAGCCAGATCGCCGAATACGAAGAGCATCGGGCCGCGCTGTTGTCCCACTTTTTCGGGCATCTGACGCCCTGGGACAAAGTGCTGCTGGCCCGCCATGTCAAGCGGCCTTACACGCTGGACTATGTCGGGGCGATTTTTGAGGACTGGACGGAGCTGCACGGGGACCGTCTCGGGGCCGACGACGGCGCGATTGTCGCGGGTTTTGCCAAATTAGACGGCCTGCCGGTGGCAGTGCTCGGCCATCAAAAAGGGCGCGACTTGAAGCAGCGCCAGTTCCGAAACTTCGGCTCGGCCCGGCCCGAAGGCTTCCGCAAGGCAGGGCGGGTGATGGGTCTCGCCGCGAAGTTCGGCCTGCCCGTTATCACCTTTGTTGACACGGCCGCCGCCGCCGCCGACATTGCCGCCGACGAAGGCGGCATTTCCGAAGCCATCGCTCGGTCCATGTTCGAGATGGCGACTTTGCCCGTGCCGATTGTCTCGGTCATCATCGGTGAAGGCGGCAGCGGCGGCGCTTTAGGCATCGCCGTCGCCGACCGCGTCCTGATGCTGGAACATTCGGTCTACTCGGTTATTCCCCCGGAAGGCTTCGCCGCGATTATTTGGCGCGACCCGACACGCGGCGCGGATGCCGCCGCCGCGCTGAACCTCACAGCCCAGCGGGCGTCCGAGCTTGGCATCATTGACGGCATCATCCCGGAGCCGCTTGGCGGAGCGCACCGCGACTGGGCGGAAGCCGCCGAAAGCGTCAAATCCGCCCTGCTTCGCGAGCTGACCCCGCTGCTGCCGGTCCCCGCACCGACGCTTGTCGCCCGGCGCTACGACAAATTTCGGCACATGGGCCAGTATCTGGAACCGGGCGATTTAGAGCCGGGTGACGGGGAAGCGTAAGGCAGGACAAATATCAAGAAGGGCGAACACAAGGTTCGCGCCCTACATTCTGCGCCCGTAGGGGCGAACCTTGTGTTCGCCCTTGTCCTTTGTGTTCGTCCTGTTCGCCATATTGGTCAACGCCCTGCCCACGATTTTCTGAACTAAACCTATGGCCCTCAAATACCAACGACCACGCGGCACACACGATTTTGTCCCGGAAGCCCCGAAATGGGTTGATGACAGCGCACGCCGCCAGTATCTCGAAGACCAGTTTCGCGGCCTGTGCCGCCTCTATGGCTACGGCGAGGTGCGAACGCCAATCTTTGAAAACACCCAGCTCATCACCCGCTCCGTAGGCGAAGAAACCGACATTGTTTCCAAAGAAATGTACACGTTTGAGACCAAAGGCGGCGACTCGCTGACGCTGCGGCCCGAAAGCACGGCTCCGGTGCTGCGTGCCTATCTGGAGAACTCGCTGCACACGCGCGGCGGCGTGGTCAAGCTGTATTACTGCGCCCAGCACTTTCGGTACGAGCGCCCGCAGGAAGGCCGCTACCGGCAGCATGAGCAGCTTGGCGTGGAAGCGCTCGGCACCGACGACCCCGCTTTAGACGCCGAAGTCATTCAGCTTGCTCTGGCCTTCTTCCGCAACATCGGCATTTCGAGCTTGACGCTCAAGCTGAACTCCGTCGGCTCGGTCGAGTCTCGCGGAACCTACTTAATCGCGCTCAAAGCCTATGTCGAGCCGCACCTAGCGGAGTTCAGCGCGGAAGGCCAGAGCCGATTCGAAAAGAACCCGCTGCGGCTGCTGGATACCAAAAATGCCCGCGAGCTGGAGATACTCGCGGGCGCTCCGCACTTATCCGCCTACTTGACCGAAGAAGAACGCGCCCACCATGCGGCTGTCATGGGCTATTTGACGGACGCGGGAGTGACCTACGAAAACGACCCATTTCTCGTGCGCGGCTTTGATTACTACACCAAGACCGCGTTTGAGATTCAGTCGCCGGATCTCGGCGCACAAAACGCGCTGGGCGGCGGGGGACGCTACAACCAGCTTGTCGAGACCATCGGCGGGCCGCCGACGCCCGGCATCGGCTTTGGCCTCGGGGTGGAGCGGGCGCTGATTGCCTTGCAGGCGCTCGGCGTCGAAATGCCGGCGCTGCCGACGCCGACGGCGTATATTATCACGCTGGGAGACGCCGCAAAGCCTGTCGGAATCAAGCTGCTGGCGAACCTGCGCGGCAGCGGCATTTCCGCCGAGACCGAGTATGGGGGCCGCAGCATGAAAGCGCAGATGCGGGCCGCCGACAAGTCAAAAGCCCGTTTCGCCGTGATCTTAGGCGACGACGAAGTGGCTGCCGGCATGGTCCAGCTCAAAAGCCTGCATGACGGCTGGCAGCATAAAGTTCCCGTCTCTGAAGTGGCCGAATGGCTGTCCGGCGAGTCCCGCCGCCTGCCTGATCCCTCCCCGCTCCCGTCATCTTCCGCAGGCTGACAGGAAACGGTTCCCGGAGCGCCCTAAGCCGGCAAAGTGGGATAATCTGCGCGAACAAAGTATCACTTCTCAAAGAACCTCACCCCGGAACTGTGTTCCGATCCTCTCCTTCAGATAGCAGAGAGTGACAACTTGTTGTCGGGTGAGGTCTTCTTTGTTTAACTCGCCTACAGGCTTGGAACAAACAAATCAGCGCAAGCGTTATAGAAGTGTGAAATATCGAGACGGAGACTTTAACAAAATGAACAACTTTTCGCGTAACCCAAACCAAGTCTATAACCCCTACGCCGCCGGGCAGTCGGTGGGGGCGGCGAATGCCTTGATTCAGCGGGTGTCGTACCTGCTCGTGACGGCGCTGCTCGTGACGGCGGGCGCGGCTTGGTGGGCGTCTGCACACCTGTCGCCGGGGCTGTTTCTGCCGCTGATGCTCGGCACGTTTGCCTGCGTTTTCGGCCTGTCGTTTGCCCGAAATAACCCGAGCCTGAGCCTCGTGCTGCTGTACGGCCTGAGCGTTCTGGAAGGTCTTTTGATGGGACCGCTGCTCGGCATCATCGCCCATAATTACGCTTACGGCGCGGCGGTCATCGGGGAAGCGGCGGTCCTGTCGGCGGTCATTGTCGCGGGCCTCGGCACTTATGTCTGGGTCTCGGGCAAGGACTTCGGCGGCATCGGCAAGTTCCTGATCTTCGCGCTGATTGCGCTGATTGTTGTGGGCTTGGTCCGGTTCTTTATCCCATTTAGTCCCGGCCTGACACTGGTGTATGCCATCGGCGGAGCGTTGATTTTCGGCGGCTTTACGCTGTACGACTTTTCGAATATCAAGTTCCGCTACGGCCCGAACGATTACGTTCTGGCGACGGTCGCGCTTTACTTGGACTTTATCAACTTGTTCTGGTTCCTGGTGCAGATTTTGCTGTCGCTGAGCGGCGGCGGCTCCTCGCGCCGAAACTAAACGCAAGGCAAGAAGCAAGCCCGGTCAGCAATGACCGGGCTTTTTTTGGCAGGAACTAGGCCCCCTGCCGCCGAAACTACCCGCTATGAATACACCGAGCAAAACGCTGGTCGCGCTGGACGTAGACACGGCGCAAAAGGCGCTGGATTTAGCGGCAAAGCTGCGCGGACAAGTGGCGGGTTACAAAGTCGGGCTGGAGCTGATCAACGCCGCGGGCATGGGCCTCTTTGAAGACTTGAAAGCGCAGGCCGGGCCGGATGCGAAAATCTTCTACGACTGCAAGTTCCACGACATCCCCAATACGGTTTTAGGGGCGACGCGGGCGGCGGCAAAACGCGGCATATGGATGCTGAACGTCCATGCGTCCGGCGGCAGCGCTATGATGCAGGCGGCGGTCAAGGGCGCGGCGGAAGGGGCGGACGCTGCCGGTGTCCCGAAGCCGCTGGTCATTGCCGTGTCTGTCTTGACCAGCATCAGCCCGGAAGTTTTGCGCGAGGAGCTGGGCGTGACGCGGCCTTTGACGGAACAAGTTGTCCATCTGGCGCGTCTTGCACAGGACGCCGGCTGCGACGGTCTGGTCGCCTCGCCGCATGAGATTCGCGCCATCAAAGAAGCCTGCGGGCCTGAGTTCGTGCTGGTCATTCCCGGCGTCCGCCCAGCAGGGGCAGAGTTGGGGGACCAGAAGCGGGTGATGACGCCCGGCGAAGCGGTTCAAGCCGGGGCGCATTATATCGTCGTCGGACGTCCCATTACGGCGTCGCCGGACCCTGCGCTGGCTGCCGCCGCCATCAACAAAGAAGTAAGCAATGCGCTGTAATTTTGCAACAACTCTTCTCTCACTCTGCTGGCTAGGCAGCCTCGGGAGCGCTCTGGCGGCGCAGACTGGCCCGCTGCCGGTCAGCGGGCAGCAGGTCACGCTGGCCGGCACGCTCAGGCGCGTTGAGGCCGGGCCGCACACAGCGCTTTTTGCCGGCGATGATGGCCGGCAGTATGTGCTGGATTTGTCGCAGGCCAAGATAACTCTGCCGAGCAGCGTTAGAGCGCCGCTGACGCCGGGGACACGGGGGATCGTTTCGGGGCTGGGAAACACAGACGGCAGCATCACGGTCAGCCGGTTCCAGGCGGCACCTGCGGCTGTCGCAGCCATCCCAATCCCGAGCGTCCCCAAGCCGGTGGACTTCACGGTGCGCGGCACCGTCGAAGTTATAGACCTAGAGCGCGGGGCATTCGTATTGCGGATCAACACGCACACGCGGACGGTCTTTGTGACGCCTGACACGGATGTTTCCGGGCTTCCCGCCGCGAGAACAGGCTTTCCGGTCCAGCCCGGTCAGCGTGTCACCGTCGGCGGCTCGCTTCAACCGGAAGGAACCGTCCTAGCCGGGCTTTTGACCGCCAAAGAAGACGTAAATTACCACACGCTGGGCGACCAGCCAAACCGCATTCTGTTCGGGATCGTCTCGTCCCCGGCCAACAAGTTTGGGCATCGGGACATCAAAATCCGGCTCGCCGACGGCGGCGGCACGGAGACTAAAATCGTAGTGCCGCGCGATATTCCTGTTCGTCGTTCGGGTACTCAAATCTCTGTGTATGACCTGAGCCGCCGCGACCAAGTGCGGGTGACGGGACGCATGAGCGGCACGGATTTCCGTGCGGCCCGCATTGATGTCCTGGCTCCAACTGACGCGGCTCCGACCAATGCGCCTGCGGCAGATACGCCTTCGGCGCGGCCGGGGCTATGACGCCAGCCACTCATCTACCGTGGCAAGCGGCAGGCCGAACAAGTCCGAGATTTCCGGCAGGAAGAACTTGCCGCCCGAAGCATTCAGACCTTTGGCGAGGCTCGGATCATCGCGCAGCGCCTGCTTGACGCCTTTGTTCGCCAGCGCCAGCAGGTAGGGGAACGTCGCGTTGGTCAGGCCATACGTCGAAGTCGCCGGCACTGCGCCGGGGATATTCGCGACGCCGTAATGGATGACGTCGTCCACCGTAAACACCGGCACGGCATGGGTGGTCGGGTGCATCGTTTCAATGCAGCCGCCCTGGTCCACCGCTACGTCCACAATCACTGATCCCGGCTTCATGCGCTTCAAATCCGCCTGCGAGACGAGAATCGGAGCGCGTGCGCCCTTAATTAAGACCGCCCCAATGACCACATCGGCGCTCGGCAAAATCTCCCGAATATGCAACGCATTGGAAAAATATGTCGTCACATTGGCAGGCAGCACGTCGTCCAAATAGCGCAAACGCTCCAAATTGACGTCCATAATCGTGACCGTCGCGCCCATGCCCGCCGCAATTTTCGCCGCGTTAATGCCGACCACGCCGCCGCCCAAGATAACCACCTGGGCCGCCGGAACACCCGGAATGCCGCCCAGCAGAATGCCGCGCCCGCCCTGCGGCTTTTCCAGATACTTCGCTGCTTCCTGCATCGCCATCTTGCCCGCGATCTCGGACATCGGCGTCAAAAGCGGCAGCGTGTGGTCGGGCGCTTCGACGGTCTCATACGCAATGCACGTCGAGCCGCAGGCCATAACCGCTTCCGACAGCGCCCGCGACGCCGCAAAGTGGAAGTAGGTAAACAGAGTTTGGTCGGGCCGCATGTGTTCAATCTCGTCCGGCTGCGGCTCTTTCACCTTGCAGACAATCTCCGCCCGCTCCCAAACGTCCGCCCGGCTGCCGACAATCTCCGCCCCCGCCGCCACATATGCCTCGTCCGGCAGAGAAGTCCCGACCCCCGCGCCCGTCTCCACATAGACCGTATGCCCGGCCTTCGTCAGCGTTTCCACGCCCGACGGCACCACCGCCACGCGGTTCTCATTGTTTTTAACTTCTTTAACAACGCCAATCTTCATACTTGCTCTTTCTCTATAACCATCTCCGAATAGGAACCCCTCTCGCTCGTTCCTCGCTCCCTCCCCTGTTAGGGAAGGGCTAAAGGAGCGCAGACGAAAGGCGCAGGCGCTCCCAGTTTTGGCCTTGTCTTTGTTGCCTAATTCTTTATTGCCCTGCTTTATATTGCCCTTCCCTAACAGGGAAGGGAGCGAGGAATGAGCGGGAGGGGTTCCTCAAATTCAATCAGCGCATAAATGTCTGCCAATGCCAGACTTGTCTCCAGCGACGGTAAGTATATACTGTTTTCCAGTCCTGTCGTTTCCCGAAACTCCCAATGATCGTTTTGGAGGCTGAAATGGAAAATGCGCGGCTCGTCCACCGCCACCAGCACATAATCCGCCAGCGTCGGGATTGTCCGGTAATGGTCGTTCTCGCCCCGGTCATAGCCTTCCGTAGAAGGCAACAAAACTTCCACAACCAGCAGCGGGTTCGTAATCACGTCCGTGCGCCCCTGGTGGTAGCGGCGCGGCCCGCAGACAACCGAGAACGTGTTCATCCCGTCCCCCGTCCGCACCTTCATATCCGACGGATAGACCCGGCACCCACGCGGCACCATCGCGTTGCCGAGCGCCCGCCCGACATTGTTAACAATCGCGTTATGGTCATCCGCCCCGCCCGCCATCGCCCGGATGACGCCTCCGACATACTCCCACCGCCCAAACGCCGTCTGCTCAAACGCAAAGTAGTCGTCTTCGGTATA
>JAABUO010009089.1_pt1 | contig 11149 bp, 2 predicted proteins | sample 5559291 | NCBI WGS metagenome assembly JAABUO01 (sample SAMN10711878, study PRJNA513372) | rock metagenome | isolation source: Antarctica rocks | place: Antarctica: Victoria Land, Finger Mt sud | reverse complement strand
GATTATTTAATTATCGTAAGTTAAACTTTTATTAAAATTATATAAAATTAATTAATATAAATATAATTACTAGAAAATTAAAGCTAAAAAGAAAAGAATTAATCTTTAAAAAACTATTTACTTATATATATTTTTAACTCGAGCGCTAAATTATATATAATTAGCGTAATTATATAATTTAACTTAACATTTAACATGATTTAACTTATTATTTAACATGATTTAATTTAAATTTAGTCTGAATTTAAACTTAAATCGTAACATTATTTCTTTCTTTAAAGAAGCGATGTTTGCATCGCTTAATAAATATTAATATAATTCTTACTTTAATTTTTTATAAAATCTTATTAAGACTTTTATAAATAACGTTTGTAAAACTCGTTAATCATTTCTTTTAAATTTTTAACTTCGTTTTTATTAATATAATATTAATTATTATCTTTATTTAATTCGTATTATTTAATTTTATATTGTAAACGATCTTAATAACGATAAAAATTTAATATATTATTAACGATTTACTTTTCTTTATTATTAATTATTACTAATTTTAAAGAAATTAATATATATAATTTAAGCAGTTTTAAACTAAACACGTTATAAATCTTTATGCTAATAAATAATTACAGACGATAAAAAATGTTAACATAATTAATAACTTAATAAAAATTTAATTACTTATCTTTTAAATCTTTATACGATTAAGTAAATTTTACATTTTAATTAAATAATTAAACTTAATTATTAATCTTGTAATTAACGTTCTTTTAATGTTTATTTATTTAATAACTTATAACTTTTTTACTCTTTTATAGCTGTTTAGTTTTGTACGCTAATAATTTCTTTATTTTATTAATAATATTACTCGTTATAATAGCTTATAAACGCTTACGAGTAAATTCGTAAATGATGATATTTAAATTAAAACTTATACGTAAATAAAAGCTTTTATTAAGATAAAAAAAAGACAGAAAGATTAACGACGAGATATTATTATTATTACTGAATTTTGTTATAAAAATTAAACTAATCGTTAAGTTAAGCTTTAATATTAACATTTTAACTTAACTTAAATACTCGATATTAATACTATAACTCGACTCGAATATTTAATATTAACATCATAACTTAACTTAAATACTTAATTTTAATATTATAACTTAACTTGATATTAATCTCGAGTTAAGTTATAATTTAAATTCTTAACTTAACTCGTTAAGTAATTAAAAATAACGTTAAATGTTAAGATTTACTAGTTTTAAATTTATTACGTCATTATTATTAAAAGATATATAATAATAATTAAAACTATTTTCTCATTTTTTTATATAATCTTTTCGTTATTTACATTATTCTGTTACATTACTAATAATATATATTACAAAATGTTTAATTTTAATAAAATATACGAATTATTAAAATCTTTAATAATTTAATTAATTAATTGTATTACTTTTTTACATTATTCTTTTACATTATTATGTAACAAGTTAAATATTATATCGCTTCATGTCTTAACGAGTTAAGTTAAAAATTTAAATTAATACTTAATCTTAATATTATAACTTAACTTAAATATTTAATATTAATATTATAACTCGACTTAAATACTTAATATTAACATTATAACTTAACTTAAATACTTAATCTTAAAATCGTAACTTAACTCGAGTCTTAACGAGTTAAAAACTCGACTTAAGCTCGATATATTAACCCGTCGCGATTAGTTTAATAAAAATTCATTTAGCTCAGTCATTTTACATATAATTATAATAAATTTAAAGATTTCGTTTAACATTTTAATTTACTCGTTTAATTTAATTATCTGTTTTAAAATAATATGTAGTAAATAAATTAATTTTAATTCTTAATCGTTTATAAATACTTTTTTAAAGAATTAATATAAATTATAATTCTTAATTTAACGTAATTAAATTAAATAAATCGTATAATTAATACACGTTTTATAAAAAAATCTCGATTAGTTTCTTAATAAAGATATTTTAATCGTTTAAATAATAAAGTATATAATAACGTTTCTTTAAGAAATAATTAATGATCATATAAATAACTTTATAATCTTTTAACATAAGTAATTTAGTAATTAAATTTATAATTATATCTTGTTATCGTTATTTAAAAATAAAAATAAAGATTAATAATTCATTTATAACGTTGTAAATAACTTTACTGCGTTAATAATTATAATTAAACTAATTGTTAAGTCGAGTTTTAAGATTAACATTTTAACTCGACTCGAATACTTAATATTAACATCAGAATTTGACTCGAATACTTAATTTTAGCATTATAACTCGACTTAATATTAATCTTAAGTCGAGTTATAATTTAAGTTTTTAATTTAATTCGTTAATAACGTTAAATGTTAAGATTTACTAAAAAAAATCTATTACGTTATTATTATTAAAAGACTTATAGTAATAATTAAAACTATTTCTTTATTTTTTTATATTATCTTTTCGTTATTTATATTATTTTATTAAATTATTAATAATATATATTATAAAATGTTTAATTTTAATAAAACATACGAATTATTAAAATCTTTAATAATTTAACTAATTAATTGCATTACTTTTTTACATTACTCTTTTACATTATTATGTAATTATTAAATATACGACGAGAATTCAGTTATATATAAGTAATAGTAATAATAAACGATTTCGCTAACATATAGCGTGTATATTATATATTTAATATGTAGTTATTAAAGTATATATTAAGAAGTACGATTTGTAACGTACAAAGATATAATGAAAACTTTACATTTAATATTAGTTTTAATAAAAATAACTAATTACGTCGTACGATGTACGTCGTACGATGTAATAACTTTAATATTTAATAGTAATAAGTTAAATATTATATAATCTTAACGAATCGAGTCGAGAATTCAAGTTAATACTCGATATTAACATTATAACTTAATTTAAATACTTAATATTAACATCATAACTTAGCTTAAATACTTAATCTTAAAATCGTGACTTAAATCGAGTTTTAACGAGTTAAAAACTCGACTCGAGCTTAATGTATTAACTCGTTGCGATTAGTTTAATTATGATAATTTTAAATATATTGTTTAATAATAATTACATAATCTTTTTAATAATAATGTTAACGAAGTAAGTTTATTATTTTATTAATTTTAAAATAATTATTAAATAATTAATTATATATCTTCTTTAACATCTTTGTTTAAAGAGTTTTTAAAATTTATAGTAAATTATTTATAATGACTTAAAGAAATTCTTAACATAAATTATTAAGTTTATTTATCTCGTATACATAATTAAACAGATTCATTTTCGTCTTACTTATACGAATCTTAACTTAATTAAAAATAAAAATCATTTAATTATTTAATAATAAGTAATTATTATTATTAAAAAACATTTGAGTAAAAGCGTTAATCTTACTGTTTATTTTTTTAACTTAAAAGATTATTTAAAAGTTAAACTTAAAAAGAATGTTTAAATATTATATTTAACGACGAGTTAATTTCTTATTTTTTATAAAAATTTTTAAAGTTTAATAATTTATAAAGACTTAAATAAACATGTTTAAATGTTTTAGCTTAAAACGTTAATGTTTAAAATAATAAATAATTATTAATAACTTCTTATTATATATATAATAATTGCATTTAATTAAAATCATATTCTTATTATAAAATGTAATTAAGTAAAAAAATTTATTATCGTTATATTACGAAAGAATATCATTAATAATTAAATTTAAAACATTCGTTTTTAATATAAATTATTGTTTTAAATTAAAATGTTTTAAAATTAAAACTTTAATAATCTGTTACTTAAAAGCTTTAAAGATTTATATATACGATTTGCTTTATACGAACGACGAATCTTTTTTAATAAAATGAATTAATAATTTTATTAATTTAAAAAAGTTACGAATAAATCTTTAATAAAAGTTAATAAACTTAATGAATCTTTATATTTCTTTTAAATTAATTAAAGTTAATTACTTAATAATAGCTTTAATTTTCTGTAAGTTTATTCGTAAATTATTATTTAATATTATAACGTTTAAAAAAATAATCTCGTTAACGTTAAATTTACACTTTTTAATATTAATTTATAAGTTAGCTTACTTTAATCGTTTAAGCATTAAATTTATATGTTTTTAATGTTTTTTTTTAATTTAATTATAAATAAAAATGTTATTTAAATATGCTTAATAAAACTCGTTAAAAAAGTTTTATAAAATATTATTAATATATTATTAAAACGTGTTAAAATCGTTAATTAAATTAAAGAAAAGTATTTTATATTTATATAAGCTTAAAGTAATAATAAACGTTATTATATCTTCGCTTTTAAAATATATACGAAGTTTATTAAAAATTATAATAATGTTTAATTAAGTAAAATGTTTACAGCTTATAATCTTTTCTATCATTTCTTTAATTAACGATAAGAAATAACGATTTCGTTTAATTATAACGTTAAGCTTTTAATAATTAATATAAAAGCGTAAGTTTTTATTAATCTTCAGAGTAAATAATACTAATGAGAAATAAGAAATTTTATTAAAAATAATAAAATTCTTTAACAGATTCTCGTTCAGATACTCTTTAATCTTTTAAAGCTTAAAAGAGAACATTTAATAAAATTTACTTTAAGAAAAGATAAAATTATTTATTAACTCGATCTTATAATTATAAAAGCGATGTAACGAAAGCTTATTAATTTGTAATTAATTAAAAATATTTAAATATTCATAATAATTAAGTAAAATCTTTTATTAAAGCTTATTAAGATTTTAAGAAATAATCTTTACGATTAATAAACTAATTTCTTATAATGATAGCAAGCGCTAGCTTAACGATAGCGCTTATTAAAGACAAGGTTAAATGACTTATTAAATAATTTTAAGTCGCTTAATAAGCTAACGTTCTTTATAACGTATTAAGAATGATTTATTACGACTAAATAACGAAATGTTAACGATGAAGTCATTAAGAATATTAAATAAGCTAAAGCTTATTTTCTTAATGTTCTTTAGCGATTATTTTATATATTAATATTATAATAATTAAGTATAATTATAATAAGTTTATTATGCCTTACGTCTTTTATATTTAAACGCGCTAGCGAATAATAAACGAAGTCGATCTTACATTTCTTTTATTTAACATTTTTAATTTAGTACTAATTAATTATTTATATTAATTATAAATAAAGTAAAGATTTAAATATTATATTAACATGTTAATAAATTAAAAAATATTACTTTAATACTATATATAAAAAACGAAGCGTTCGCTTTTTTAAATTTAAGTCGAGCTAAAATTTTGAATATACGAAAAAGAGTAAATTCGAGTTATTTTATACTTGTATAAGATAATAGAACTTTTAACGAAGAATAAGATTTTAATTAAAAGAAGCTTAAAAGTTTAAAAAAAATTTAAATCGTTATTTATGTTTATTTATAATTTATATTAATTTATTTAAAGCTTATTTAATATAATATTATACTATTTTAAATTTACTATTAACATTAATATTAAAAGCTCGCGATGTTTTTAAATAATTAAGTTTAAGTAAATAGCATGTATTATTATAAGATTAACTTCGTTAATTATTCGCTAGCGCGTTTAAATATAAAAGACGTAAAACATAATAAACTTATTATAATTATACTTAGTTATTATAATATTAATATATTAAATTAATCGTTAAAGAATATTAAAAGAATGAGCTTTAACTTATTTAATATTCTTAATAACTTCATCGTTAACACTTCGCTATTTAATCGTAATAAATCATTCTTAATACGTTATAAGAAACGTTAGTTATTAAGCGACTTAAGATCATTTAATAAGTTATCTGATCTTGTTTTTAGTAAGCGTTATTATAAAGCTAGCGCTTGCTATTATTATAATTATCTTTTCTTTTAAAGCATTAATTTTTAGTATAAAGAAGCTATATTAACCTTTTAAAGTAAAGATAATTATTAATCGCGTTTGCTAAGCGCAGCTTTCTAAAGCTCATTAAAAATCTTTTAAATCTCTTTAAGTTAATAAAAGAAAAAGAGTTTTTTAAATGTAATATTCATTATCTTGTAATCGATTATAATTTATAATTTCTTCATGAAATTTATAAGACTGCGATTTTAATTATTATTATTACGATAATTACTAGCGCGCTATCGTTACGAAAACGCTTTTAATGTTTATTTAACATTATTGTTATTATAACGCGTATTTAATGATTATTATATATCACATATAATATTATTATTTCTTTTTTCTTTCTTTTTTTCTCTTTTTCTTTTCACCTTTTAGCTACATACTTTTATATATACTTAATGATAACGAGTAAACGATATAAATGTTAATGTATATTTTTAAGTACATATAAATAAATTTATATGTACTTAAAAATAAGAAGCGAATGATGCACAAACTTATGTATATGTTTTTTAGTATAAATAACACATTATAATCTTAACGATTATATAAATTAATAACGAGATAATGATTACGATTAATATATATACATTTATTAATTTAAGTATAAAGTTAATCTTTTATTTTTTAAAATGCGAAGATTTTCGTGTATAATTTACATTAATAAACGCGAGTACGTACGCGAATTAAATGTTTATAAGTCGTATAAAGCTTAACGTTACGACTTAAATCGTTATATTACGATAAGTTTTATTTCGCTCGCGTTACGATAATTATTAAAAATTATTTAATTTATTAAACGATTTTAAAACGAGACGAAACGCGTTATTCGTGAATTTACTCGCGCAGATTAACATTAACGTGTCATTTTTATTAACGTAAAGAATAAACGAAAAAGATTAATAATAATTATAAAGAAATGACGTCGCGTTAACGAATACATTTTTAACATCGTACATAAAGCTTAACTCGCGATTAAACGTAATTAACGCGAGATTACTTAACTAATTAAGCGTTTAATGAAAAAGAAACGAAAGCGCGATAAAACGTAAACGAAGTATAAAATATTTTAAATTAAGCGCGATAAAGTTAAAAGAATAATGAATAAGACGATAATTAAAAAAATAAAGTAAGAAAAGAATTTAATAATAAGCGAGAAGAATAAAAAGAAGAATGAAAAGAAGAAGAAGAAGAAGAAGAAGCGCGAGATCGTGAAGTCGAATTTTTTAAAAAACGACGTTAACTTATTAAAGATAATTTCTAAACGAGCTTTAGTTTAACGTTCTTAAACATTATTAACAGCTCGAAATTATCGTTTTAATACTTAAATTTCATGTATAAATAAATAAATAAATAAATAAATAAATAAATAAATAAATAAATAAATAAATAAATTAATTAATTAACGTCGTTAATAATTAAACGTTATTATCATAATACTCGCTTACTTATTTCTTTATTATTATTTACGTAACGTTATTTATTTATTAAATTTTTTCTTTAACTTTTAAGTAAGCTTTAACTTTTCTTTAAGTAATCATTAATTATATATATAATTTTAGTTTAATTATTTCATCTTATATTATAACTTCTTCTTACTTTTATTCTTATTTATAATTTTCTTAAATTTTCATTATTTCTTATCGTTAATGAGCTTTAAAGCTTGCATAAGAGCTTTCGTTTTTTAATCGTTTACTTTATTTTAATATAACTTTAGTAACGAAACATAAAAAGTATTATAAATACGATAAATATTAAATAACGTTAGTTAATAAGATTAAGTCTTAATTTTATTCTTCATTCTGAACGAATTAATAAATCTATACGATAATTTCTTATTAAACTTCTTTTGTTTTAAATTTCTAGTTAAGAGCATAATTAAATTATTAATAGTATAAGTTTTAACTTTATAATTACGATTATAATACTTCGTTTATTAAACGATAACGTTAATAAGATACTTTATTAAACGATTTCTTAAATTTTAAAATTATTAAACTCGATCTTTTACGAATGATATTCTTTTTTTAGCGAAATTATTCTTAATCTCGTAATGTATTTTTAAATTATAATCGTACATTAAAAAGAAAGATAAAGCTTTAATAAAGACGTATCGATTATTATTATAAGCATATTTAGTTATTAATAATAAATTAGCTTAACTCGTTTATTTTACGTTAGCGAAAGTACGTAAATAATGCTTTAAGATTTAATTTTATCGCTTAATTAAGTTATTCGTTTGCGAATAAAATGCGATGCTTAATCATCGTCTTATGCGTGCATGATAATATATAATTAATTAAAACGCGCTAATAAAAACAGAGTCTTTATTATTTATTATGTTAACTAACATGTTAAAGCGTAAAATGATTTTCTTAAAAAACACTTTCGTTAATTTTATAACATTAATTCGTGTTGTTATTAATATATATTTAATTATTTTAATATATTAATTTATAATTATAAATATAAAATTATAAACGATTTTATAACGCTTACTTAATAATAAACTCGTAACGAAGTTTATAATTATTTCTTTTCATGACTTCGTAAATATAAATAAGAACTTAAGCTTATTTATAACTTATACTTAAACATTTTAATTCGTTAATAAACGTTACAGATCTTAATATACGAAATTATTTACTTAAAGTAAATAAATTAATAATATTTTCTTCTTAAAAGTTTTAAAGTCTTGTCGATTTTAAAGTGTACAGTTAAGAAATTATTATGATTCTTATTAATAAGCTTCTTTTTAATTATTACATTATCGAGAATATAAAAACGTTCGTTATGTTTAACGAGACTTTTAAAGTTTAAAGCTTAAATTTTATTTCGCTTACGTAAACGATAAGAAGACTTAACGAGTTTAGCACGAACTTTATTCGCTTAATCATCTTTTACTTAAAGCTTATTTATTAAGAACTTTATAAATCTTTATAATCTCTTATAAAGACTTTTAAATACATCTTTAATTTTCTTTTTCGATATGAAAACTTAAATATTAATTAATTAAAATATAGAAGTTAAATTATTTAATATCTTTCGCTTTCTTTACGACAGCGACTTTAATCTGTTTATGTTATTAAGCTAAACTTTTATTAATTAAAATACGAAATTTAATTTATTTACTTCGTTTCGCTCGCTTTACGTCAGCGTTTTTTCGTTTAATAATAGCGTTAGCTTATTTTATAATATTAATAATAATTTAATATTAAAAAGCGATGCTCTTTTATAATTTAAACGTTTAAAAGATTTATTCGCGAGATTTCGTTTACTTAAACGATGAAAGATTTTAAAATCATAAGCAGTTAACTTCAGCGCTCAGCGAGCTTACTTAAAGTTTAGCTCTTTTTACTTCATAAATTTCTTAAGATTATTATGATCTGATTAAATCTTAATAAAATATAAATTATCTTTAAGATAATGTTTTCATTACTTAAAAGCGATTATTATAACTAAGAGCTTTTAATTATAAGTTTTATAATTTTACTTTGTTAATATCATCTTACGCGATTAAAACGTTATTAATCATTAATAATCATTAACATTCTGTTAATTAAGAATATTTATAATTATAAAATTAAAAACATTAATCTTTATTTTAATTCTTTTACTTAAATTATAATGAATAAGAAATAAAGTCGTCATGAAAATATCGCGTAGTTAACGAAAAATCTGCTTCGCTGCATTAAATCATTTAAAAGATTTTAATTTCTTATCGTTTTTATTATCTTTTAACAGATTAATAAGAAACGTTATTATCTTAAAATAACGATGAATAAAGCGTTTATAAAAGTTAACGAAACTTAAAAACATTTAAACTTCGCGATAAGTCTTCGATTTAAATCATTCTTTAATCATTTTAATTTTATTTAAATTCATTTTCATTTCATTTATAAATATTATAAAGTTTAAAAATTTAATCTCATTAATAGCGAATTAACATTTCTTAAAATTAACATATAATTAATAATCTTTTAAACGTTAAAACATTTTTCTTACATGACGTTAATATTACGCTGAATCGTTATTAAAAATTAAGATATTATTTAAATATATTATACAAATAACATTAATTAAGTCTTTTAACGCTTTATTAATATAGGCTTAAAAAGTAGTTAAAACGTTAGCTAACTTAAATAATATAACTTAATATTTAAAATGCTTATAACGCGTACGAAACGTCGTCTTTTATTCATTATCTTGCTTAATTCGTATACGATAATAAACGTTTTTAAGATTTAGCTTATTAAAACATTTAAATTCGTTTAATTAATTTAACGTTTTAATGATTAAAAATAATAAATAATAATTCTTAATCGTAATCGCATTTAAATCTCGATAATTAACGCATAAACGTAACTTATTATTCTTTTTAAACATAAAAAGTATAAAGACTTTTGCTAATAAGACGAAATGCTTAATTTAATCTTTAATTAAAGCATCTTCGAGATAGCGTTAAAGCTTCGTTAACTCTGTTTATAATAAATTATATAAAGACATGAATAACGACTTCGCGCTTTTTATTAAATTAATAACATGATCGTTCTTGTTTTACTTTAATAAAATATTAATCTTTTTCGCATCGCAGACATTCTTAAAATTTATTAATTTCTTTAAAACTTTAAGTAATGTAATTTATTTACTTAACGTCTCTGTAACGTTAGCGTAAATAATTATAAAGATTTCGCTTTACTTAAAAAGACTTTTTAAAAACTTCTGAGATGTTAATACTTTAAGATTTTTAAATTTTATCTTAAAGCGTTAACTTGTTGTCTGCGAATTTATAAGAATTCTCTGATTAATTAATATTAATATATTAAAAATAGCATTAAGCTCGACGTAATTCACAGCGTAAAAAAGAATAATACATTCTTAATATTATTTTCAGAAGTTAATTATATTATATATAAGCTTATAAACGTCGTAATAATAACGATTTTAATCATTAAGAAATTTTAATAGCGATAAAACGACGCGTTTTATTAATTATAATTCTTACTGTATCACGTATGTTTAATTAATTAAATTTAGCTTTACTCTCGAATTAACGAGCTCGAATAATAAACGCTTTTCGTTTAAAAATTTAATTTAATTCTTAATAATAATTAAGTTACGCGTCTTTATTAATCTTTTCTGCTTCGTTTACGCGTTAGCGAAGCTTAATCATTTTTTAAATTTCTATTA
>JAABUO010009088.1_pt1 | contig 11149 bp, 8 predicted proteins | sample 5559291 | NCBI WGS metagenome assembly JAABUO01 (sample SAMN10711878, study PRJNA513372) | rock metagenome | isolation source: Antarctica rocks | place: Antarctica: Victoria Land, Finger Mt sud | reverse complement strand
GACGACAACGGCGTCTGCCGCGGCATCTCGGCCATGAACCTCCGCTCGATGGAGGTCCGGACGTTTCCTGCGGACGCGATCATCATCTGTACAGGCGGCAACGGAGCCATCTTCGGCAAGAGCACCAACTCCGTCGTCTGCACGGGCTCAGCACAATCCGCGCTCTACCAGCAGGGAGCCTTCTACGCCAACGGCGAGTTCATCCAGGTTCATCCGACCGCCATCCCGGGGGAAGACAAGCTCCGCCTGATGAGCGAGTCCGCCCGCGGAGAAGGCGGACGTGTCTGGGTCCCGCGCGACCGCTCGGAAAAGCGCTCTGCCCGCTCGATCCCCGAAGCTGACCGCTACTACTTCCTCGAAGAACGCTACCCCAAGTACGGCAACCTCGTTCCGCGCGACATCGCCACGCGCGAGATATTCAAGATCGTCTACGAAGACAACATGGGCCTCGACGGCCAGCCCATGGTCTACCTCGACCTGACGCACCTGCCCGCCGCGCGCCTCAATAAACTTGAAGGCATTCTCGAAATCTACGAGAAGTTCGTCGGCGATGACCCCCGCGAAGTTCCCATGAAGATCTTTCCCGGCGTGCACTACACCATGGGCGGGCTGTGGGTGGACTTCGAGCAGCAGACCAACATTCCCGGCGTCTTCGCCGCAGGTGAGGCTGACTTCTCGATCCACGGAGCCAACCGCCTCGGGGCCAATTCCCTGCTCTCCTGTATCTACGCCGGCCTGCTCTCGGGGCCCAACGCCGTGGCGTATGCGAAATCGCTTGCGCCACAAACCGGCGACGGTGGCCACGCAGCCGAGCTCAAACGCCAGCAGGAGAAAAACAACCAGCTTCTCTCGTCAACCGGCAGCGAAAACCCTTTCAAGCTCTGGCGCGAGTTGGGCGAGACCATGACCAAGCATGCCACCATCGTCCGTTACAACGCGGGTCTGGATGAAGCTGATGCCAAAATCGTCGAGCTGCTCGCGCGCTACAAGAACATCAACCTGTCTGACAAGAGCCAGTGGGCAAACACCAGCTTCGCGTTCACCCGCCAGCTCAAGAACATGCTTGAGCTCGCACGAGTGATCGTTCAGGGAGCCCGGCAGCGCGACGAAAGCCGCGGAGCCCACTACAAACCCGAATTCCCTGAACGCAACGACGCGCAGTTCCTGAAAACCACCAAGGCCGCCTTCGTCGACGGCGCTCCCCACATAACCTATGAGGACGTAGACACCAGCCACATCGCTCCGCGCCCACGCGTCTATTCGGCAACCGCTTGATTGAAAGCCTGAAGCTATCCAACCGGTCCACGACGTCATCCAAATAAGGTATGAGCTCACTCTCGCCGGATCCGAAAATTACACTGGCCGTCTACATCGGCGCATCGATCTTCTTCCTCGCAATGCTCACCTGGATGTTTGTGTACAACAGGCGCATGAAAGGCGCAAAGCGCGTTGAAGAGTTGAAAGGCCGTCCACCTGCGGATATGGAAGAGGGCATTCTGATCGCAACCCGCGAAAAGGAAGGCCGCCAAATTCCGAAACCCTGAGTCAGACCGTGCTGCCGAGTTTGCCAGGAGTTCATTGGCAGATAAGCAGCAAAATGGGCGCAGCCCCTTAGAGGAAAACGAATGCCGAACGCGACGAGCACCACCGAGCAGACCACCATCCAGGTCGAGATCAAGCGCCAGGCCACGCCGGACGCCCTCGCGCGCACGGAAAAATTTACTATTCCCTACCGGCCCAATATGAACATCACCTCGGTGCTGGGCGAGATCGCCGCGTCTCCTTACACCACGGACGGCAAGGAAACCACCGCCGTCGCTTACGACGCCAATTGCCTTGAGGAGATCTGCGGCTCGTGCGCCATGCTGATCAACGGCAAGGCGCGCATGGCCTGCTCCACGCTGGTTGACAAGCTGGACCAGCCGATTACCCTCGCTCCACTTTCGAAATTCCCCGTGGTTCGCGACCTCGCTGTCGACCGCTCGGTCCTGTTTGAGAACCTGAAAGCTGTCAAAGCCTGGGTTCCAATTGACGGCACGTATTCCCTTGGTGCCGCACCGCGCCAGTTCCCGCAGGTGCAGGAGCAGCGCTACCCACTGTCGAACTGCATCTCCTGCACCATCTGCATGGAGGTCTGCCCACAGTTCAACGACTCTACCAACTTCGTCGGCGCAGCCACTATCGCGCAGGTCAAGCTCTTCAACATGGACCCCGCAGGAGCAGTCCTCAAGTCCGAGCGCCTGCGCGCCCTGGCCGGAGACGGAGGCGTGCAGGAGTGCGGCATGGCCCAGAACTGCGTCGCCGCCTGCCCTAAGCAACTTCCGCTCATCGAAGCCATCTCCGACGTAAGCCGCGACGTAGTCATCCAGCAAGTCAAAGACTTCTTCACTCTCTAACTGAGCTTCTGTACACGTCTCCTCCGTGTTTTGGAGGTCATTCCCGAAGGGAATCTGCGTTTCGCCCGATCGCGTATACCGCAAGACAGTTTGGCAACGTATTTCGTAACTTCTAACGCGGTTTCACAGATTGTGTGTAGAGAACCTGGAAGAGCAAGAACAAACGCAGATTCCCTTCGGGAATGACATCCAGAATGATCGCGAATGACACCAGAACCGGTTGGGAATGACATCCAGAATCAGAGAGCCACTTACTACCTTGCTGCAAACCCGGCTTCCGTTCCTGGAGAGCCGTCATCCTGAACACTGTGAAGAATTGCTGTTTCTCGCCGCACGGATCCACCAGCGCCGGCAAGTCGTTCAGCAAAGAAGAATCAAACTCCCGCACCGCAAACGCCGCATCCATTCGCCTCGCATGCGCACCGCTGATCATGCGCTCATCCATTGCCAGGCCCTGCCCTCACTGCGCTCGCCGAAGACCTCACCGTGCAGCAATTCACCCAGAATCTCCGCCGTCCTCACAGTCGTCATGCCCGAACGGTTGAAGTAAACATTTCCATCTGCGTACGCCACTTCCGCCCGCGTACGGCACGCATCTCCGCCCAACCGCATACGCGTAGCTGTTCCCGCCTGCACGGGCGACGTACCGCCCGCAGGCGGCGATTGCGTGCGATATCCTGCCCTTGAGCCCGCAGATTACGAAACATGAGTACGTGGCTGTGACATCATTCGAAGTTTCGAGGAGTCAAGAGACCAAGTGATTCGCGACCTCATGCACGACGCGCCGATCCAGGCCCAGCACGCCGACGTCTGCATCGTAGGGGCCGGTGCCGCAGGCATCACCCTCGCCGTCGAGCTGCTCCGGCACGGCCGCTCCGTTCTCCTGCTCGAAGGCGGAGGCGGCGAGGTCGAAGATGCCTCGCAGGAGCCTTACCAAAGCGAAATCACCGGCCTCAATCACAATGGAATTCACATCGGCCGCTTCCGCGCTCAAGGCGGCACCACTACCCGCTGGGGCGGACAAATTCTCGAACTCGACGTCCTAGACTTTGCGCCTCGCGCTGCAATTCCGGGCAGCGGCTGGCCTATCTCCAAGTTAGACCTCGCGCCTTTTTATGCGCGGGCAATTGCTCTCGAAGGCCTCTCCAACGCCATGGCACGAGACGAAGATATCTGGTGGCAGATCAAGGTCCCGCCGCCAACTTTCGATGCCTTCGAAACCGCCTTCTCGCGCTGGTGTCCTGAACCCAACTTCGCTCGTCTTCACGGCGAAATCCTCAGAAACCATCCCGCACTCACAGTCTGGCTACACGCGAACGCCGTCAGAATGCACTGGGAAGGCGCACGCTTCCGCTCCATTACCTGCAAGACTCTCTCCGGCATCGAGGCCACCTTTTCCGCCGACCAGTTCGTCTTCGCACTCGGCGGAATCGAGAGTTCGCGCTTTTTCCTTCAACCCGAAGCCGCAGCCGGCCCCTGGAATCGCAGCGGACTGCTGGGCCGTCACTTTCAGGACCACATCGTATGTAGTGCCGCCACCATCGAGGTCACAAACCCAGGCGCATTGCACAACGCCTTCGATAATGTCTTCAGCCGCGGACTCAAATATCAGCCGAAGCTCCATCTAAAGCCAGCCGTGCAACGAAGCGCCAAAACGCTGAACGTAGCCGCCTCAATCTCGTTCAATAGCCGCTACGACGAAGCCCTCGGCCAACTCAAGGCGACCGCACGCCGCCTCCTTAGCGGGCATTGGCGCGAGTCCAGCGTCGCCGACATCCTGCATGCCGCGCGCTACTTCCCTCTGCTTGCCCGGCAGGTGCTGCGCTACAAACTGCATCAGCGCGCCTACAATCCGCCCGAAGCCGCCGTCGGCCTGCTCGTCTACTGCGAGCAGGAACCGGAATCAGCAAGCACCATCACCTTGTCCGATACGCGCGACTCGCTCGGCCTGCTGCGCACTCGAATCAACTGGCAAATCTCGGACCTCGAACTTCACTCCATCCGCACGTTCGTCGAGTACGCTACGGCCGCCCTCAGCCACATAGGCCGCATCACACCCGACCCTCAACTCATGGCCTTGGACCCCGCTTTCAAACAGAAGTGCGGCGACAATTATCACCACATGGGCGGCATGCGCATGGCGGCTTCGCCGGACCACGGCCTGGTCGACCTCAACCTCCGTCTTCACGGGATGGAGAATGGCTATGTCTGTAGCAGCGCCGTCTTCCCTACCTCCGGCTATTCCAATCCCACCCACACGGTTCTCGCGCTCGCCGTGCGTCTGGCAGATCACCTTAAAGCGATTTAGAAACGGGGTCAAGTGTTGGACACAATTGCTTTAGGAAACACGGGACGCTCTACCACCCGCCTTGGCTTCGGATGCTCCAGCATCATGGGCGCGCTCGGCCAGCATGACTCGCTGCGGATGCTCGAAGCAGCATTCGACGCAGGCATTCGGCACTTCGATGTCGCCCCCATGTACGGCTATGGCGAAGCTGAAGTCTGCCTCGGCGAGTTCTTGAGACGGCACCCTCGCCAGTGCACCGTCACCACAAAATTTGGAATTCTGCCCAAAGCCCAGGGCGCCCTCGCATCCATTGCGCGCTCGACGCTGCGCCCGATACTGAGTCGCTTTCCAGGACTCAAGCAGGCCGTTGCTGCGCGACGCGGCGTGCTCGCGCCGAAATCGCTCGGCGTATTGCCGCAACCGGCAAAAGTACCAAATCCAATTTTCAATGCCGTTCAGGCAAAATTCTCGCTTCATCACAGCCTCGCCGTGATGAAAGTGGAACGCATCGACGTCCTTCTGCTCCACGACGTTGCTCCTGCAGACCTCGCCAACGATGATCTTCTCCACTTCCTCCAGCAGAGCGTCGAATCCGGGCTGGTCGGCACGTTTGGAGTCGGCACCGACAGGAGCGAAATTGAACCGCTGCTTTCCAAGCACCCCGCATACTGTCCCGTGACCCAGTACGAATGGTCCGTCTTCAATCCCGTGCCCCCAGCGTCCGATGCTTTCCGCATCCACCATCGATCCCTTACCAACAATTTCCGCGCACTTCACGCCGATCTCGCCGCCGATAGGGACCGCTGCCAACGCTGGTCACAGAGCACAGGCGCCGACCTGGCCGATCCAGCCGTGCTCGCCAGACTGATGCTGAAAGCGGCGTTGCTTCTGAATCCTGAAAGCATCATCCTCTTCTCCTCGAAAAGCCCAAAGCACATCCACGCGAACGTAGCCGACGCAACGGAAACGTCCCTGGCCGCCCCCGCTTTGGAACTCTACCGAGCGATCCACGCGGAGCCCATCTCTTAAACATCGCCAACTCCGCACCAGCTTCCTGCTGTTCGTCTTTGAGCGAATCTGCGGCTGCCCCCGCCTTTACTGTCCCGCCCTGTGGCTGTCATTTTCGAAGAAATCTGGGTCTGCCCTGCCTTTCGCCTAACCCCACCCTTTAGCTGTCATTCCCGAAGGGAATCTGCGTCTGCACTTTGCACCGGCACCCAGTCCTCTGAGCCGCTGCAATGTCCGCTAAACGCACAATAACTCTGTTTATCGGCCCGACCAGTTGACAGCCCAACACCCACAGGCGAAAACTTGACCCAACCAAAAAGGATGGCCCCGCCACAATGAGCGCAAAGTCTTCCGTCAAGTCCGTCGCCCCACCCACCTCAAATAAACACCTCGTCCGCTGGGTCGAAAAGATGGCCGCACTCTGCGAGCCGGATCACATCCACTGGATCGACGGCTCCGACGAAGAGGACGCCTGGCTGAAGCAGGGACTCGTCGATGCCGGCACCTTCCTCAAGCTAGACGAACAGAAATGGCCCGGCTGCTACTACGCCCGCTCCTCGCCGAACGACGTGGCCCGCGTGGAAGACCGCACCTTCATCTGCTCCCTCTCGAAAGACGCCGCCGGCCCCACCAACAACTGGGAAGATCCCTTCGTCATGCGCCGCAAGCTCAAGAGCCTGTTCAGCGGCTGCATGCGCGGACGCACCATGTACGTCATGCCTTTCTCGATGGGCCCCATCGGCTCGCCCATGTCGCAGATCGGCGTCCAGCTCACCGACTCCGCCTACGCAGTGGTCAACATGCGCATCATGGCCCGCATCGGTAAGCCGGTCTACGCAGAGATCGATAAGGATGAGAAACGCGTTGTGCCCTGCCTGCACTCGGTCGGCGCGCCGCTCGCACCCGGCGAACAGGACGTTCCCTGGCCCCAGAACGACACCAAATACATCGTCCACTTTCCTGAGACGCGCGAGATCTGGTCCTACGGCTCCGGCTACGGCGGCAACGCCCTGTTAGGCAAAAAATGCTTCGCCCTCCGCATCGCCTCCAACATCGCCCGCGACGAAGGCTGGATGGCCGAGCACATGCTCATCGTCGGCGTCGAATCGCCCGCCGACGAACAAGGCAAAGTGGAGAAGACCTACGTCGCCGCAGCCTTCCCGTCGGCCTGCGGCAAGACCAACTTCGCTATGATGATTCCCCCCGCCGGGTTCGATGGCTGGAAGGTTCTCACCGTCGGCGACGATATCGCGTGGATCAAACCGGACGAAACCGGCCAGCTACGCGCCATTAATCCCGAAGCCGGCTTCTTCGGCGTCGCTCCCGGCACCAGCGAGCAGACCAATCCGAATGCCATGGCTACCCTGCGCGCCAACTCCATCTTCACCAACGTCGCGCTCGTCGCAAAAAATGGCAAGCCCACCGGTGACATCTGGTGGGAAGGGATGACCGACCAACCGCCTGCGGAAGCAATCGACTGGCGCGGCAATGCCTGGACGCCGCAAAGCAAGACACCCGCCGCCCATCCCAACGGGCGCTTCACCGCACCGGCTTCCCAGTGCCCCACCATCGATCCTTCCTGGGAAGATCCGGAAGGCGTGCTGATCTCCGCCATCATCTTCGGCGGCCGCCGCCCCACCACCATGCCGCTCGTCTACCAGGCCTTCAACTGGTCGTCCGGCGTCTACACCGGCGCAACCATGGGTTCTGAAACCACCGCCGCCGCCGGTGGCGCCATCGGCACCGTCCGCCGCGATCCCATGGCCATGCTGCCCTTCTGCGGCTACCACATGGGCGATTATTTCCGTCACTGGCTGCGCATGCAGCGCAGTCTCACCGCCACCCCGCGCATCTTTCACGTCAACTGGTTCCGTAAAGGTGCGGACGGCAAGTTCCTCTGGCCCGGCTACAGCGAAAATATGCGCGTCCTCAAGTGGGTCGTCGACCGTGTGCGCGGACGCGTGCGCGGGAAGGAAACTCCTATCGGCTGGACCCCCAAGTACAACGACATCCACTGGGACGGCCTCGACTTCTCTTACGAGCAGTTTGCCGAATTGCAAAAGGTCGACCGCGAAGCCTGGAAGAAGGAAGTCATGGGCCACGAAGAGCTCTTCCTCCTGCTCCACGACCATCTCCCACCTGAGATGATCTACGAACGCGAACTCCTCATCTGCCGCCTCTAGCTTCTCTGGTTGTCATCCCCGCAGGGGATCTGCGTTTCCGTCCTGTTAAGCGCACGGCTTCAGCTGAGGTCCGTGCGCCCCGCACAGCCATCCTTGCCGCAACCCGCATCCCACTCCCTGGCACGTTCGCACGCACACCACCAGAGATTGGAATTCAGCATGGCAAACCAGCTCGCACTCGTCACCGGAGCCTCCAGCGGCATCGGTTATAACCTGGCGAAAGTTTTTGCAGAAAATCACTTCGACCTCATCATCGCCTCCGCCGGCGAACGCCTCGAAAAGACTGAAGCCGACTTCAAAGCGCTAGGCGTTCAGGTAACCGCCGTCCACGCCGATCTCGCCACCTACGAAGGCTGCGAAGAGCTCTGGAAGAAGGTTGAAACAGCCGGTCGTCCACTCGATGCCGCCGCGTTGAACGCCGGCGTGGGCCAGGGCGGTCTCTTCGCCGAAACTCCACTCGACAAAGAAATCAATATGATTCGCCTCAACGTAGAAGGCACTGTCCATGTCGCCAAGCACGTCGTCCAGCACATGGTCGATCGCGGGCAAGGCCGCATCCTGATCACCGCCTCCATCGTCAGCGAAATGGTTGCGCCTCGTGAGGCCATCTACGCCGCCTCCAAGGCGTTTGACCTGTCATTCGCCAAGAGTCTTCGGGAAGAACTCGAAGGCACCGGCGTCACCGTCACCGCACTCCAGCCCGGCCCCGTGGACACCGACTTCTTCCATCGCGCCGACATGGACAACACCAAGGTCGGCCAGGAAGGCAAAAAAGAGAACGAACCCTACGACGTAGCCAAACAGGGATTTGACGCTCTGATGAAAGGTGAAAAACACGTCTACGCTGCCGACTGGATAACCAAAGCCGAAGGGGCGCTCGCCAACGTAACGCCCGACAAGCTGAAAGCTGCCATGCACGAGAAGGCCTCCCAGCCGATTGAAAAGTAAGTACGTTGTCCCCGGCACCGTTCTGCTTCAAACAGGGCCCGAGGCTTCGCTGTTTTCTCCACTAAATGCGCATCCTGAAGCGAAAAAGCTTGACTTTCGCCCAGACGAGCGATACCTTGGCCCTAACAGCAAGGCTCCTCGCGTTTCGCGTGAGTTGAGCCAGCTTGACGAAGTCCACCCACTTCGTCGTAGTAAACGGAACAGCCACGCATCAGCCCCCACCGCGCTGCGTGGCTTCCCTTTTTAATTCCCCGCCAACGCGTTATTTCTTTTGTTCCGAAACGCAGATTCCCTTCGGGAATGACAACTAACACTCACGCACACGTCGCAGGAATCTGCTTGTTGCTTTTCTTGCTTTGGCCCTTCTTTGTCATTCCCGGAGGGGATCTGCGTCTGTTTTGCCCTTGCGTTTGCCCTCCCCCAGTACCCAGGCCAGCCTCAAAAAGGCAAACGAATCGTCAGCACAGCCGCATGATTCGCAGTATGAAAGTGCGTCACCGCAATCTGCTCGCCCGCCCCAACCGTAAGACCCAGCCTCCCGCTCTTGCTTCGGGTCAACGGGATCTTGCCCACCACCAGCCCGGGCGTGAGAAATGTCTGGGTCTTTCCGTCGTTCGATCCACCAAGGAAAAACGTCGTATTCGACTCAACTTCTGGCCAGAAAAATCTGCCAACGCCGCGCCGCGCCAGATGATATTGCCCCGCAGTATTCCAGAGCACGCTGCGCCCCAGCTTCTTCGTTCCGGTCACCGGAAGCATCCCGCCTGCCGTGGATGTGACATCGAAACGACCCCAACCTTTCCCGACAGCTAGTGTCGGAGTCACGACCGCGCAGCAGCTTCCGTTGCGGTTCTTTCCTGTCGGCACGCTCGCGCCCAGAAAGGCCGTGACAATCGCATTGCCGCTCTCTTCATTGCGCGAGTAGATGCGCTCCTTCAGCAGAAACGCCAGATCGCCAAACCCGTCGGACTCTCCATTGGACCGGTTGAAGAACGGCGGCACATTCAGAATCACCTCCGTATGCTTCTCCGGAATCGTCTCCAGTCCTTTGGTGTTGCCGTAGTTCCAGATGGCGTAGCCTTTGGTGTTATACGAATGCACAAAGTCAGTGCGGATCTCCTGCTCAAGCCGCGGCGTGACCGTGATGAGCGGCGTGATCCAGTGCGGCTGTTTTTCCTGGGTCTCGGAGACCCGCTTCTGATATCGCGAAAAAAATGTCTCCCGCACCGGCGCATTCGCCTGCGCCCGCGTGCCGTTGGTGACCGTACCCGTTTGCGCAGAAGCCAGGCTAACGCCAGCCAGGATCGAAGCTAATCCGGCCCATCTGAGGCTATTCAACGTTGAAGATGACATGCCGCGATTCTATACGGATTACCACGTCGAATTTTGGCTATTAAGTTCGTTGTCTCCCGGCTTGAACTTCTTCGCGCTATACTCACGCTGCATCTGGACAGGAGCACACACCTTGGCCGAAGTTGACGTTCTTCTGAAACCCCGCGAAGCCGCTTCCGCGCTCAACGTCAGCTATCCCACGCTGAAGCAGTGGATCCTCGCCGGAACAATAAAGTCGATTAAGACGCCCGGAGGCCATCACCGCATCCCGCAGAGCGCCTTGACCCCGATGCTGAAGTCGCGTCCCGCAGGGGCTACCAAAGCCTCACGCGAACGGTTTCGCTCCGTCAGCGGACGCAACCAGCTTGTGGGCCGCATCGCGGAAGTAAAGTTCTCCGGCCTGCTTGCGCAGATCAAGCTCCAGATCGGCGACCAGACCATCACCTCCATCATCACCGCCGAGGCCGCGCGCGAGATGCAGTTGCGTAAGGGCCAGACCGCCGCCGCGTTGATGAAAGCCACTGAGGTCATGATCGTTCGGGTCTGACTGATCGCAGCCCCCATGTCGTGAGCAGGAGATAAACTAGGCTGGTCGCTGCCCCTGTCCATGCCTGGCTCCTCACCCGATCCCCAACCCGCAGACAAACCGGCTGAGCTCACCGCAGCTTCAGGCTTTGCGCCTCTGCGCATCCCGCTCTTCCGCGATCGCTGGATCGCCTCCACCGTATCGAACGTCGGCACCTGGATGCAGGATACGGCCGGCACGTGGCTGATGACTGCCCTCACCGGCTCGCCGCTCCTCATTGCGTTGATGCAGACCGCCGCTTCACTGCCTGTGCTGCTGCTGGGCTTGCTTGCGGGCGCTACTGCCGACATCTACGATCGCCGCAAGCTGCTGATCTTCTGGCAGACCTGGATGCTGGGCTCAGTGACCGTACTTGCCCTCCTTACCTTTTTTGGTCACATCTCGCCCTGGATCCTGCTTTTCTTTACGT
>JAABUO010009082.1_pt1 | contig 11156 bp, 12 predicted proteins | sample 5559291 | NCBI WGS metagenome assembly JAABUO01 (sample SAMN10711878, study PRJNA513372) | rock metagenome | isolation source: Antarctica rocks | place: Antarctica: Victoria Land, Finger Mt sud | reverse complement strand
GCCTGCCGCTCACGGAAGCCCACGCCATGGCGCTGGACGGGCGCATCACCGACGGCGTTTCGATCATTGGTCTGGCGCGGGCGGTGAACGCTTTGAGCAGGTAGGATGCGAGTGGGAACGAGTAGTTGAAAACTACTATGCCTACGGCATTACTGCGTATCTGCTAGGTCAATTGTCCTGCGGACAGAAGACAAAGCCCGGCAATCTTATCTTCTACCCGAAGGGTACTTCTTCTAGCAGATACGCAGTAATGCCGTAGGCATAGTAGTTTTCAACTACTCGTCCTATTACACTCGCTTTCTGTATAATTGACATACATCAGATACTCATGTATAATAGCCTTATCTTGACTACGGGAGCCGCCGATGAACGAAGACCAGGAACTTAAAAAAGGCAGTACGCCCATTCTGATACTCGCCGTCCTCTCCGACAGCCCCCTGCACGGCTACGCCATCGCCCGCGAAATCGAGCGCCGCTGCGCGGATGCCCTGAAAGTCGGCGAAGGGGCGTTGTACCCTGCCTTGCGTGCCTTAGAACGCGAAGGCCTCGTCGAGAGTGCCTGGGAGACCCAGCCGAGCGGCCCCGCCCGGCGCATCTACACCCTCACCGATGCCGGCTCGGCAAAACTCGCCGCGTCGCTCAAATCCTGGCAGCGCTTTTCCAATGCCGTCAACGCCGTTCTTGGTGATACACTTGGAGGAACTCCCCATGTCCAGCCTACCTAACAGCCCTGCCGTCACGGAATGGTTTCAGCGCCTCGAAGCTGCCTGGCGACGAATGCCTGAAGAGGAGCGCACTCGGCAGCGCGAAGAAGTGCAGCAGCATTTAGAGGGCCTAGTTGCCACGAGAGTTGCACAGGGACAGCTAAGTGAAGACGCTTGGAATGACGCGCTGGTACAGCTTGGCGATCCGACGCAAATTGGGCGTAAAATGTATTACGAATGGTCTTTGAGTAGAATGGGAGTCAATGCTGATATGGCAGCGATCGTCTTTGGGATAGGCTGCCATACTCTGTTGCTGTTTGCAGTAAACTACCTCAGATTTTTTGATACCTACTCAATTAACCACCACCAATTTTACCGCCATCCCATCGGCCATATGGTGCTCAGTTACGGAGGAATATTTATCTCTATTGCGATCGGGCGTAAATATCCGATGCAAGCACTAAAAAGCTCATTGTATAGCCCAATTTTTGTAACTGCGTGGTTTTGGCTCTACCTTCGCGCCTCTTTTCCATTCAACCTACCGCTGATGATAGCTCAGATTTTGCCAAGTTACTTGCTGCTGGTAGTAGAATACACGGCAGTTGCCTATCTCGCAAGTGTCACCAAGCACGGCTGGTATCGGCCTTCGTTAGCAGATTTCAAGATCACATTGCCGTCTCGCACAAAGCAGATTAGCCGCTAGGGAAGGATTAAAACAATGCTGAACTCGCATGATAATGAAGAGTTAGACAATTGGTTTCAGCGGCTTAACGCGCCGCTCAAGCACCTGCCTGTGGATGAACGCCGGGAGATGCAAGCCGAAGTGCGGCAGCATTTGGAAGCGTTAGCCGCAGCCAATGAAGAACTGGGCAGTTCGCCGGAGGAAGCCTGGGAACACTCGCTCAATCAGTTTGGCGATCCCGGTAGGTTTGGGCGGCACATGGCTTGGGAGTGGCGGCGGGGGCGGGGATGGGTCAGCCCGGACATGGCGGCGGTGCTGTGCGGCGTCGGTGTTCACGCGGCGGCCTCAGTAGGGCTTGTCGTGCTGTACTGCGTGGTGTGCCTGCTGGATTATTTTTCTGGGGCACGTATCTTGGGGAACGATGCAGGGTGGTTGATGACGCCAGGCTATTTTGTCGGCGTTCCGGCCCTGACCGGCTTCGTGCTGGGGCGCAAGTACCCCCAAAGGGCGCTGACGGGGGCGTTCTACGCGGCCCTGGCGCTGCCGGTTCTCGCGCTTTTGACGGCTTCTATCGCGTCGGCACTGCAAAGCCCCGGCGAGATGTGGAAGAATGTGGTGGAGGTTGCCGCCGTGTGTGCAGACTTGCTTTCGGTGACCTGCGGCGCGGCCTATGTCGCAAGCGCACGGGTGCGGCGAGAATGGTATCGGCCTGCCCGGGCGAACTTTAAGCTGGCGCTGCCGCGTCTTATACGATAGGAGATACGTCTATGAAACTGCTTGCATGTTTGCTTTTGCTGCTCTGCGCTTCGTTGGTTTACGCCGACCCGGCTTCGGACGCGCGGCAGGCGATTGAAGCGCTCTATGCTCAGGCGGATACGGCGGCGATGAGCGGCGACTGGGCCATCTACGAACGCATTTGCATCCCGGACTGCCGCTTTGTTCAGCCGGGGCAGCCGGCACAAACAGTGCCGCAGTTGGAAGCGGTGATGAAGCAGGTTCTGCCGCAGTGGCAGGGCTTAAAAAACCATACAGCCGTAGACACCATTGCGGTGACCGGAAGCACGGCGATTGTCACGAACACGCAGACTACGGACGGCGCGTTCAACGGGCAGCCCTTGCATGATGTCACGCAGAACAAAGATACCTGGACGCTGACGCCGGCGGGCTGGCGGATGTCGCGCTCGGAAGTCGTGTCAGACAAGATGACGCCCGGCGTGCCGCTGCCGACCGACCCGAAGCTGGATGCCGCCGTGGTGTCCCAGGTCAAAGCCGATGCCGTTCCGCTCACGACTGTGGAAGCCGGACACGACAACGCCGATCTTGCCGCCTTCGGCAAGGCAGTCGGCGATGCCCCGGTGGTCGCGCTCGGCGAGGCCAGCCACGGCACCCGCGAGTTCTTCCAAATGAAGCACCGCCTGCTGGAATATCTGGTGACACAAAAGGGCTTTACGGTCTTTGCCCTGGAAGCGAACTGGCCCGAAACCGCCGCCGTAGACCGCTACATCAAGACCGGGCAGGGCGACCCGAAAGCGGCGCTGGCCGGGCTGTATTTCTGGACCTGGAACACGGAAGAAGTGCTGGACATGATTGAGTGGATGCGGGCCTACAACGCCGTGCCCGGCGTCCATCCGACCCTCAGCTTTTCCGGCTTTGACATGCAGACGCCCGGCGTCGCTATGACCAACGTCACGTCTTATCTGCACCATGTCTATCCCGCCGATGCCACGACGGCTGCCGCAAGCTATGCCTCGCTACGCCGCCTCATGGCAGCGCAGAAGCAGGCCCGGAAAGCCGCGACGCCGCTTGCCGCGCCGCCGTCTCCGGCAATCGCCGCCCACTGCCTCAAAGATACGGAGGCCGTCGTGCAGCTTTTTGACGCGCACCAGGCCGAGTGCGTCAAAGCGTCTTCCGCCTCGGCGTTTCAAGATGCGCGGCAGAACGCCGTGATTGTCCAGCAGGCCGCCCGCAAGATGACGCTTTCATTCCAGGACGGCAGCGCGTACCGTGACCGTGCAATGGCGGACAATGTCCGGTGGCTGACCACGCAGAAGTACCCCGGCCAAAAGATCGTTTTATGGGCGCATGACGGCCATGTCGGCGCGTTCACTGCCGGGCATCGGTCTATGGGGTCTTACCTGCGCGAGACCTATGGTTCCAAGCTGTACGCGCTCGGGTTTGCGTTTGACAGCGGGGAAATCCGGGCGGTCAAGATGACCGGCGGCAGGATGTCGGGCCGGGCCGTTCCGCTGCCGGTCTCGCCGGCCCCCGCAGGAACCGGCGACGCGGTGCTGCACGCGACCGCACTGCCGCTGTTCTTTCTGGACTTTCACGCTGTCCCGCCCGGCAGCGTACTCGGCGGCTGGCTGGCCTCCCCGCATCCCTTTCGGATGCCCGGCGCGGCTTGGGACCCGGCGGAAGCCGCCATGTTCGCCCAGCCCGTCGTTCTGCGAACGGCCTACGACGGCCTGATTTATGTGGACGTCAGCCATGCCAGCCGGGAACTGCCCTTTCCGAAACGCACTGCCTCAAGGCCATAGACAGAAAAAGCAGCCATTGCTTCTTTAAATGAGAAGCAATGGCCGCTTTTTGCCGAAGGCTGAGGCTACGGGCTGCTAGTCGGAGCGGGTGTCGGGGTGAAACCTCCGGGATGGTGGAGGGCGGCGCTGCCGGCAACGGCGAAAAAGACAATGTAGCCAATCACGCCAAGAACCAAAATGGCTGTGCCGATCATGCCGCAGATGCGTCCGCCGCTGACTTGTCCCATCTGCGCCGGGGAAACCGTGCCGGACGCCAGGGCGTTGTTACCCAAAATCCAGGCGACGGGGCCTAAGATGGGAATGCAGACAATGCTGGCAATACCCAGCACCAAAATCAGCGTTGCGTTGCTGCTGGACTGGGGCGCTCCGTAAGGCGAGGGAACGCCGGGCTGGGGCGGCCAGGCGGGGGGTGGGGTACTCATGGGGGGCAGGTCTCCTTTGTGGTCTGTCAGTTGCTTAAGTATGCTTACTTGCTGGGATATTCCCCGTTTTGACGCGGCGTAAACAGGACACAAGTTCCCCCATTATTGGGGGCTAGGGGATCCCTACCTTCTCATTCGCCGCTGCCGCGCCAAGTAGTGCGCTTGCAGAACGCTGGGCGGGGTAGGACGCGCGGCCGAGGCTGAGGGCGCAGGGGTGGGGGAATGTCGTGAGCAGTTCGCCAAGCTGCGTATGCAGGCGGCGCACGACCGTCTCGCGGGTCGCGCCGGTGTGCGGCAGCAGGGCGATTAGCTCCTGGGCATCGTAGCGGGCGACTAAATCCGAGCGGCGCATACAGTCTTTGGCGACTTGGGCGATGCGAACAAACAGCGCCGCTTCCGGCAGCTCACCGTTAACGCGCAGACGGATGACTGTGAGTTCTAGCTGATGGCGGCTGGCGCGAGACAGCTCTTCGTTCAGCCGCGCCTCAAAGTAAGAACGGGTGTAGAGGCTGGTCACCGGGTCAACCACCGTCGGCGGAGCATTTTCCGCTTCTTCGGCCAGGGCGTCCGGGCCATGCGCGGCCAGCCGAAGGCGCTTACGCTCGTGCTGCAAAGCGGCTTCGCGGACGGCGTCGCTGCGGAACATCTGCTGCAACTTGCGGGCGGAGTTTTTCAGGATATGGGAAACGTAGTTGTTGGAAACGCCCAAAGCGCGGGCGATGTCGGTCTGGCTGTGGTCTTCGTAGTAGAACGAATACAGCACTTTCTGTTCAATTTCCTTCAAACGAGTCAGTGCATGTTCCAGCACGACTTTGTCTTCTACCGGCAGCTCGGCGCGGGCGGCCTGAGTATTGCTTTCCGCGACCTGCACCCGCGACGATCCGCTTTCCTGGGCTTCATCGAGCGACTGCACGGCGAAGATGGACCGCGTGGCCCGGATGCGGGCGACTTCCGGCTCGCCGAGACCCAGTGCGGCGGCGACTTCGCCGTCGTCCGGCTCGCGCCCCAGCGCGTGCATCAGAGTCTCAGACTCGCGCCGCACTTTCTGGGCCATCTCCTGAAGCCAGGCCGGCTCTTTGATGATTTGGGTGCGGTCCCGCAGAAAGTGCCGCAGGTGGCCGTCAATATGGTGCGTGGCATAGGTAATCAGCTTGACGCCGCGAGCCGGGTCATACTGGTCAATCCCGTGCATCAGGCCGAGAAAGCCCTCCTGCACCAAGTCTTCCAGCGGGACGTTCTGCGTAAAGAACTGCCGGGCCTGCTTCTGGACCAGCGGGCGGAACTGAAGCACCAGAGCGTCCCGCGCCGCCGCCGCGCCGGAACCGCCGGCGTGGTACTCCGCCAGCAGCTTTCTCGCCCGTGTTTCATCGTCCTGCCGGCTCGGCCCGCGCCGGTCCGGCCCGGACCAATTTTCTGTCTCTTTTGCTGTCTCTGTCATCCGCAGGAACCCTCGCCCCGCAGGGCGGGGCTTCTTAGTGAATGGAGCTGACCAGTTTAAAGATCGGCGACATGACCGAAATCGCAATGAAGCCGACCAGAACGCCCATCGAGACGATCAGCAGCGGCTCAATCAGCGACGTCAGCCCCTTGACCATCGCGTCTACCTCGTCGTCGTAAAAGTCGGCGACTTTGCAGAGCATCTCGGACAGCCGGCCCGTCTCTTCGCCGACATCCACCATATGCGTGACCATAGAGGGGAACAGGCCCGACGCCGCCAGCGGCTGGCTGATTTTCGCGCCTTCACGAATGGAAGTCCGGGCATTGGCAATGGCTTCCGCGAGAACCGCATTGCCGGACGTTTCCCCAATGATCTCCAGCGAGCGCATCATGGGAACGCCGGACGCAATCAGCGTGCCGAACGTCCGGCAGAAGCGCGAAATGCTCAGCTTCAGCGACAAATCGCCAAAAATCGGTAGCTTCAGCTTGTACTTATCAATGTTATAGTGGCCCCGTGTGGTCTTGTCGTACTGCTTGAAGCCGATAAACCCGCCGATGCCCATAACTAATACAGTTATGTCGTGCCAGGGCACTTGGAGCCAGTCCCCAACTGCGAACAACGCCAGCGTCACCGGCGGCATCTCAACGTCCATTGACGTAAAGATTTCTTTGAACCGGGGCAGCACGAACATGAACAGCGCGAGGACCATGACTCCGGCAAAGCCCAGGACAATCGTCGGGTACATCATCGCCGACTTAATCTTGCCCTTTATTTCCATTTCCTTTTCCAAGAATCCTGCTAACCGGTCCAAAATGACATCTAAAATACCGCCGATCTCAGCCGCACGGATCATATTAATATATAATTTTGTAAAGGCGTTTGGGTGTTTGGCAATGGCGTCGGTCAGCGACAGGCCGCCTTTGACGTCTTTGCGGGTGGCATTGATGACCATTTTCATGGAATCTTCTTTGGTCTGGCTTTCCAGAATGTCCAGGCACTTGATGATTGGAATGCCCGCGTCAATCATAGTCGCAAACTGCCGGGAAAAAATGACCAGCGTTTGCAGTTTGATTTTTTGGGCCTTGCCGCCCGCCATTTGCAGCTTGAAGCCGGGCTTTGCCTCGCCTAAAGAAACAATATGGAACTGCTGCTCATGCAGCTTTGCCAGCACGACCTGCTCGTTGTCGGCTTCCACTTTGCCTTTGACCATTCGGCCCGCCGGATCAACCGCATCATATGTGAACGTCGCCATGAAAACACCTCCTGCGCTCGCAGACACTCAAACAAAAACGATATATCGTGTCTAGTATCGGCAGAACCGGCAGGAGGCGTTAGGGAGAGCATTGACAGCACACGCTATGCTGCTTATAATGTCGCTATGAACAGCAGCTTAGAGCAGCAGGAAATGTCGCTCACGCGCCGTGTGCGTGACTTGTCTAAAGAAGAGCGGGTAAAGATTATGATGGCAGCGGCGGAGGCGCTTTCCGTCTACTACCGCACCGACCCGGAAGTGCAGGAGTGGCAGGCGTTGGACTGTGAGGATTTTTATGATTTGGAAGCAGCCATGACATGAATGTCACGGCTACCCAGCGCAGACGCTGAGAAGTACCGCTTCGCGGCACTCGGAACAATCTTAATCCTGCGAAGCGGTATTTATAGCGTCCGCGCTGGGTAGCCGTGACATTCATGTCATGGTTCCTAATTTCTCTTTCTACCGCCGCTTCTTCCCAAGCGCTGATCCAACCACCCGTGCCGCGCTTAATCCCGACGCGCCGAAGACGCCGCCGCCGGGGTGGGTGCTGGCGGCAGTGAGAAAAAGGCCGGGGATGGGCGTTTTGTATTCGGCCAGTTCCGGCAGGGGACGGAACGCAAACATCTGGTCCAGGGACATCTCTAAATGCATGACGTTGCCGTTAATCAGCCCCAGCGTCCGCTCTAAATCTAAAGGCGTCTGGATAAAACGCTTCTCAATCGCCCCGCGCATATTCGGCGCGTGGTCGTACAATACTTCGCAGATGGAGTCGGCAACTTCTTCCCGCGTGTCGTCCCACGATAGCCCATCGCGGCGCTTGTAGGGGAAATACTGGGACCATAATTGCACGATATGCTTGCCGGGCGGGGCAATGGAACTATCCAATGCCGTGAACGTCATCGCCAGCACGGCAGGCTTCTTCGACGGATACCCGCCGACATAATCGGCGTAAGCGTCTGTCAAATACTCCGGCGTCGGACACAGCAATTGCATTCCCCGATGCACTAAATTGGGCTGACCGCCGCCGTAGTCGGGCAGCGCGGACGCCGCGCACCGGACCGTCATGCCGAAGCCGTTGCCGACGTTCAGCGCGTCCAGCCGCCGCTCTAAATCCCCCGGCAGGTCTTCCGGCTTTAAGAGCGTCTTAAACGTCGTCAGCACATGGCAGGCCGCAACCACGGCTTTGGCCGAATATGTCTGGCCGCTGACGACAACGCCCGTCGCTTTGCCGTTTTCCATCACGATACGCTCTGCCGGCGCGTCGGTCAGCACCGTGCCGCCCATCGCCTCAAACGCTTTCCGCAGGGCAACCGTCAGCATTCCCGAGCCGCCTTTGGCCCGCTTCGCGCCGGTTTCATGAACGGCGGTGTACCAGGACGCAAACGGCCCCGTTCCCGGCTCCGTCGGCGCGGGACCGGACTGCGCGGCAAGCCAGCCCATCGCCGCCCGCATCTCGGTACTCTCGAACGTCTCTTTAATCAGCCGCCCGTAGCCCGACACAATCATCCGCAGGGCGTCCGCAGTCGAGCGTCCCGGCGACTTGGCGAAGATGACGTGCCGCCCGAAGTTCGCCATCGTCGGCGGCTTCTGGAACGCCTCAAACACGCCCCGCGTGACGGGACTCCAGCGCTTGATAAAGTCTTCATAGGCGACGGCGTCACGCGGCGAGATTTGGGCAATGCTCTGGCACGTCTTCCCTAAATCCCGGTGAAAACAAATCGCCCGTCCGTCCGGCATTGGAAATGCCGCCCATGGGTCCATCTCAATATACTCTAAGCCATACTTCTCTAGCTCTAGGTCTGCCACAATCGGCGTCCGATGGATCATCAAATGCACCGACGACCCCAAATCAATCTTGTAGCCCGGCCAAATCTCCTCCGTGCAGACCGCCCCGCCGACCACGCCCCGCCGTTCTAAGACTAAAACTTTATGCCCGGCCTTCGCCAGATAACACGCGCAGACCAGGCCGTTATGCCCCGCGCCAACCACAATCGCATCGTACTTGTCACTCATAGTTTTTTGTTTTTCTAATGCCTCTATTGTACCTCATGCCTCTATGGTATACTGAGGAAACGATAGGCAGGTATTTGGCGTAGGGTGATAAACTAGATGAGGCATAATAACTTGTTTATCCCTCGCGCTGTTTTGTTTGATTTTGTTTATAGAGGATGACCGTAGATGAATCTTTGCAAATGTGGTTGCGGAATGGCCGTGATTGGAAAGCGTGTATTCGTTAATAAGGAGCATCAGCTAGAATGGATGGTCAAAGGCGGAGCAAAAGCAATGAACGCGCTCCAGCCTGTGGCTGCGAAGGCTAAAGGCGGCAAGATTACCGGAAATCAGGCTGTTGCTAATGGGCGACTGGCGGCTGCATCAAAATTAGGTGCTGAAAAATCACGCGCTATCGCCGCTAAATTCAAGGCCGCAAGAGAATAACCCGCTTCGTACCATGCGTTGAAACGCACGGCTAGTCAGCGCGGACGCTATGAAACACCGCTTCGCGGGGTTAAGATAAATCCATTCAAATTGTTCCGAGTGCCGCGAAGCGGTATCTTCTTAGCATCTTCGCTGATTAGCCGTGCGTTTCAACGCATGGTCCTAAAACAAATTCACACCAAGCCAGGAGGGCGAGCCAATGGGCATCTACAAGGAAGCATTTCAGCATTTTGTCTGGGCGACGCGCAAACGGGAGCCGTTTGTTACAAGCGCGATGGAACCGGCGCTGCATCGGTATCTTTATCAAAAATGTAAAGATATGCGCGTACAGGTTCATGCGCTGAACGGGATGCCGGACCATGTGCATCTTGCCGTCACGCTGCCGGCGACGCTTGCTCCGTCGGACTTCATGCACGATATCAAGGGCGCATCGTCGCATTTTATCAACTGCTTGCCGGAGACAAAGGACTGTCTCTACTGGCAGGACGGCTACGGGTGGCTGACGTTTTCGCTGGACGACCTGCCGCGCATTGTGCATTATGTGGACTGTCAGAAAGAGCATCATGCCACCGGCAGTCTTTTCGCTAAACTAGAACGCGCCGCCGACTGGGAACAACGCCTAACCCAAAAATCCTGATGACTTTTTCCTAACCCCGCGAAGCGGTGTTTTATAGCGTCTGCGCTGACTAGCCGTGCGTTTCAACGCACGGTTCCTAACGCATGATCCTTCTTATCCCTTAACTCCTATGCAAAGCCCTATCACATTTGATCATCCCTGGCTCCTGCTTCTTCTGCCTGCCATTGTCGCGGCCTTTTGGGCCATTGGGCGGCGGTCGTATGCGGGGCTGAATTCCAGCACCGCCCAGCTTGCGCTGATTGTGCGGAGCCTGGCGGCGGCGCTTTTGGTCTGCGCCCTGGCAGGCATCCATACCGTGCAGCGCTCGGACAAGCTGGCGACGATCTTCCTACTAGACGTGTCCAAGTCCGTGCCGCGTGCGGACCAAGCCGCCGGGCGGGAGTATATCAACAAGGCGCTGGCGGGGAAGCGCGGCGGGGACCAGGGCGGGGTGATTGAGTTCGGGCGGACGGCCAATGTAGACGAAGCGCCGTCGGAGACTTTGCAGACGCTGGAGCAGGGAACGCCGACTGTCGCGGGGGATGCGACGGATTTGTCGAGTGCCCTGCGGCTGGCGGAAGCGTCGCTGCCGGAGGGCCTGGGGCATAAAATCGTCGTGCTGTCCGACGGCAACGAGAATGTCGGGGACGCTGAAAGTGAGATTGACGGCCTGCGGGCCAAAGGCGTCCGGGTTGACATTGCGCCGACGGCGCTGGGGTCGGGGACAAGCGGGACGCCGAGCGCGGAGGCGATGGTGGACGACGTGAGCCTGCCGACCCGCGCCCGGCAGGACCAGCCGTTCACGGTCCGGGTCGTCGTGTCCAGCACCGTCGCACAATCCGCGAAGCTGACGCTGACCCGTGACGGGCAGCCTCTCGGGCAGACGCCCGTGCAGCTTCAGGCGGGCAAGAATGCGTTTACGTTTCCGGAAACCGTCCATGACGCGGGCTTTCACAAGTACGGGGCCGTGCTGACGGCCTCCCAGGACACGATTGCCGAAAATAATCAGGGCTTCGGCTTCGTGTCCGTCTCAGGCCGCCCGCGCGTTTTGTATATCACCGACACGGTC
>JAABUO010009079.1_pt1 | contig 11158 bp, 11 predicted proteins | sample 5559291 | NCBI WGS metagenome assembly JAABUO01 (sample SAMN10711878, study PRJNA513372) | rock metagenome | isolation source: Antarctica rocks | place: Antarctica: Victoria Land, Finger Mt sud | reverse complement strand
CGGCGATCCGGCGCACCAACCGCTCGGGCAGCGGGATCAGATTCGGGTAGCTCCGCATGAATGACACGTGCGCCAAATCGTTGTTGACCATCATCGTGTCGCCCACCAGCAGCACCCCGCGTCCGTCGGCACCGGCCGGCCAATGCAGGACCGAGCTGCCGGGAAAGTGCCCTCCGCACTGAACCATCCGAAGCCCGGGCACGACTTCCACTGCGCCGCTCCACAATCGGATGACGTCGTCCGGGCGTCGGATCCATCGTCGGTCGGCTTGACCGTAGTACACCGGTGCACCCTCGAACGCCTTGCTCCAGGAAATGGAGGCCCCGACGAGGTGCGGATGACTCGAAGCTATCGCCGCGATGCCGCCCAGATCGGACGCCGCGTTGATCATCTGCTGGTCGAGGAAACCCAGTGGCTCCCAGAGCACATTGCCCGCGGGCGTCCGGATCAGCAGCCCGCGCTGCCCGATGCCGAACGACGGAGTGACCCGCAGGGCGAACAGATCCGGCTCCAGCTCGGTGAAGGCTCCCGTGTGATCGGCGGTCAGCTCTTTGGCGGAGGTCCAGAGTTGGCCCTGCGGCGGGACATACTGCCGCTCGTCGCTGCAGATCGCACAGCGCGACGGTGGTCGAGAGGTGTTGGCGTGTTCGACGCCGCAGGCACGGCAGATCCACACCGTCATGCTGACCACACCGTCACAAGGACCGCTCCGTCATAGGAACTCACCGTCGCACGCCCTCCACCGTCACAAGGATCACCGTCATGGCGGTCCCAGGCCTGTTCCGCCGGCCGGGCCGAAGACCGCCGGTCCCATCGAGAGCGGTGAGCGGGGCTCACAATTCATAATCCAGGATCAACAGTCCGTGCTCCACCAAACCCGTGCCGGACAACGCAGCCAATGCGCCGGTTCCTGACCCTGGCACCACGGCGGCGTCGCTCAGGGTCGGAAATCCCTCACCCATCGAAGCCCGGTGTTCGAGCACGAACGAACCTTCCGCGCCCTCCAACGCCCCGACGATCCGTTCCTGGGCCACGTAGAACGCACCGCGTCCGCCCCGGGTGGTGAGAGCGTGCCCGGTGGCGGCGGCCACCAGTTCGGGACCGGTGTAGGTCTTCGCCAGTTCGACGACTCCGCTGTCCGGTCCACCGGGGACCGTATCGTTCGAGATGCCCTCCCACTTGTCCAGATTGAACGGCGCTTCGAGGTGTTTGGTCATGTGCCCAAGCATCTCAACCGGACCGGGATCGCGCCACGGCAGTCCGGATCCGCCCCGTCCTGCGGGTCGAACGAACCACAGCCCGTGCCGTGCTGACGGTAAGATCAGGCGATCCGCCCCGGCCCCGATCCCACCCGTGCACGTTCGGCGACCAGCCGGCGGCGGCGAAGAGGCGAGGAAGAGCCGCATGACCGGGAACAGCCTGGACCGACATATGCCCCTGTATGCGCAGCGCACTGCGGGCATGCGAGCTTCGGCAGTCCGGTCGTTGTTCGCGGTGGCCAACCGTCCCGAAGTTGTTTCGCTGGCCGGCGGAATGCCCTATCTCCAGTCACTTCCGCTGGAGAGCCTCGCCGCCGAAGCCGCCCAACTGGTATCCGAGGACGGCCTGGTTGCCCTGCAGTACGGGTCCGGCCAGGGCATCGCCGCATTGCGCGAGCAGATCTGCCAGGTGATGGCGCTCGAGGGCATCAGTGCCCATCCAGATGACGTCACCGTCACGATCGGCTCCCAGATGGCGCTCGACCTCGTCACCCGCGTCTTCTGCGATCCGGGTGATGTGATCCTCTGCGAGGCGCCTTCCTACGTTGGGGCCCTCACTACTTTTGCCTCTTACCAGGCGAACGTCGTGCATATCGAAATGGACGAGGACGGCCTGATTCCGGCCGCCGTGTCCGCAGCGATATTCACCTGTCGAGAGGCGGGAAAGCGGATCAAGTTCCTGTACACAATTCCGAACTTCCACAATCCGGCCGGCGTCACCATGTCCGACTCGCGGCGACTGGAACTGGCCGGGATCTGCCGGGAGGCCGGCATTCCCATCCTCGAGGACAACCCCTACGGGCTACTCGGTTTCGATGACAAGATCCGGCGCGCCATTCGCGCCGACGATGCCGACAATGTCATCTATCTCGGCTCGTTCTCCAAAACCTTCGCACCTGGGCTGCGGGTGGGGTGGGTATTGGCACCGCACGCCGTCCGAGAGAAGTTGGTGTTGGCCAACGAAAGTGCGACTCTGAATCCGCCGGTGTTCAACCAGATGATCGTTTCCCGTTATCTGGCCAACTTCGATTGGCAAAGCCAGGTGAAGGCTTACCGGCACACCTATGCGGAGCGATGCGACGCGATGATTTCGGCGCTCGAGACCCACATGCCGGCCGGTACCACCTGGACGAAGCCCGAAGGCGGTTTCTTCGTCTGGGTGACGTTGCCCGAGGGTTTCGACACCGCGGCGATGCTGCCACGAGCGGTCACCGCCCAGGTCGCCTACGTACCCGGAACCGCCTTCTATGCCGACGGTCTGGGATCGAGGCAGATGCGCCTGTCCTTCTGCTTTCCCACCCCGGAGCGGATCGTGGAGGGTATTCGCCGGTTGGCATCCGTGCTGGAGAGCGAACTCGACGTGATGCGGACGTTCGGCGTCTACGGCCATGGCGCCGCGGCACCAGCGCACCGGGCGATCCGTGGCCCGTCGTCGCCGGCTCCCGACATCTACTGATTCGTGCTGCAGCTCATTCCGCTCGAGCTTTTCCGAACCGTTGCCATTCCAGGGAGTTTGAATTCATGACGGATCGCCACGTAGTGGTACTCGCCGGCGGACTCACCCATGAGCGCGAGGTTTCGCTCCGCTCGGGGTCGCGGCTGACCGAGAGTCTTCGGAGGCAGGGGCTCGAGGTCACGGTGCGCGACGCGGACGCCGCCCTGCTGCCATGGCTGATCAGTACCAAGCCGGACGCAGCGATCATCGCGTTGCACGGGGGACGCGGGGAGAACGGCGCAGTGCAAGGTGTTTTGGAGTTGGCCGGCGTTCCCTACCTCGGCACCCGATCGCGGGACTGCCGGCTGTCCTGGGACAAGCCGACCGCGAAAACGTTGGTGCAACGGGCAGGTTTCGTCACACCCAACTGGCTGACGCTGGCGCACAACACGTTTCGCGACCTCGGTGCTGCAGCGCTGATCGACGCTCTGGTAGAGCATCTTGGCTTGCCGCTGATGCTGAAGCCGCATCAGGGCGGCTCGGCACTCGGAGCCACCATGGTGACCGCCGCGGCCGAGGTACCCAGTGCCCTGGTCCAGGCCTTCGCCTACGGCGACGTTGTGCTGGTCGAACAGTACGTCGAAGGCATCGAGATCGCCGTCACCGTGATCGACGGGGCGGACGGCCCGCGCGCGCTGCCGCCCGTCGAGATCGTTCCGGACAGCGGGGTCTTCGACTACGAATCGCGGTATACGGCCGGGCTGACGACCTATCACACCCCCGCCCGGCTGTCGCCGGAGATAGCCGCGGCCGCGACAGATCTTGCCATCGGCGCGCACAGAGCGCTTGGCCTGCAGGATATTTCACGTACCGATGCGATCATCGATGCGCAGGGCAGAGTGCAGTTCCTCGAGGTCAATGTCTCCCCCGGGCTGACCGAGACCTCGATGTTGCCGATGTCGGTAACCGCCGCCGGCGAAGATCTCGGTGTCCTCTACGCCCAGCTCATCGAACAGGCCATTTCCAGGGGCTGACACCGTTGGCGTCCGGCTTCCGACCAACCGCAGCCGGAAACGTCGAGCAGGTGTCAGCGCTGCGAGCCGGTCACCGACCAACCGCAGCCGGCAACGTCGAGCAGGCGTCAGGCGCCCGCTCGCCGCTCCGTCGATCTCACTTCCGGCCGGCAATCTCACTTCCGGCCCGGCGACCAGTTCAAGCCCCAGTCGTAGGCACGATCCAGGACGGACTGCCCGCCATTGATGTACTGAACCTCACGCTTGATCGTGAGTTCGCTTCCGGAATTCACCAACTGAGCCACTGCGCAGATCCGGGCCGCCTGGTTCGTCGCATCCAGACGCACCTCGATCTGCGGACCGTTGATCGGCGTCAGGGTGACGACGCCGTCTACGGTGGCCCAGTTCGGGGCGCCCTCGTAGATCATCGCGAATATCAGCACCCGGCGGAATCGACCCGGTTGGTCGAGGTTGATGGACATGTTCTCGCCGGTTGTCACGGCGCCGGTTCGGTCGTCGCCGTCCAGCATGATCCAGGGCTTCTCGGTCAACGCTCCGAACGAGTTTCCCAGCGCTTGGATGACGCCTTTGGTCCCATCTGACAGTTCGTACAGACAACCCAGGTCCAGATCGATGCCCTTGGTGGCAGCCACTGCGAGTCGCTTGAAGAAGCCACCACCGGCCGGCGCATTCTGCTTTCCGGTCGACCAGTTGAGATTGATGCGGATCGTGCCGGTGGCCCCGCCTGACTTCGTCAAAGACACCTGAGGTGTCGACGAGGTCAGGGTCACCTTCTGCAAGGAGACAGCTCCCGCACTCGCGCTTCCGCCCAGAGCCGCGGTGGGCTGGTAGCCGGCCACAGGCGGCTGCGGGACGGGTGGCTGCACGACCGGCTGCTGCACGACAGCTTCCGCTTGGTCCGGTGGGGTGTACCAGGAAGGTATGGCGTCCGACGGCCCATTGTTCGGCTCCGGGTCGGGCTCACTGGGTCGACGTCGGGTGTAGTCGATCGCCATCTCGTCCACTCCTGTCGTGGCTGGAAATATGTCGGGCAGCGCCGGACAGGTGTCCGAGGCGACTGCTGCCCCGATGTCAACCGGCGGCGCGTCATCGGGGCAGCGGGAGGACGGTGGGAATCAGATGTTGACGCCGAAATCTCTGGCGATTCCCGCCAGTCCGCTGGCATAGCCCTGGCCGATCGCACGGAACTTCCACTCGGCGCCGTTTCGGTACAACTCACCGAAAACCATCGCCGTTTCCGTGGAAGCGTCTTCAGTGAGGTCATAGCGGGCGAGCTCGGTGTTGTCGGCATTGTTGACGACGCGGATGAAAGCGTTGCGTACCTGCCCGAAGGACTGCTGGCGGGTGTCGCCTTCATAGATCGACACCGCGAATACCACCGATCCGATGGTTGGCGGAACCGCCGACAGATCCACCTTGACCTGCTCGTCGTCGCCCTCACCCTCGCCGGTCAAATTATCGCCCTGGTGCTCGATCGACCCGTCAGGGGAACGCAAGTTGTTGAAGAACACGAAATGCTGATCGGAGACGATCTTGTGGTCTTCGCCGAGAGCCAACGCACTCGCATCGAGGTCGAAATCGACTCCGGTGGTGGCTCGGGCATCCCAGCCCAGGCCCACCATGACGGACGTCAGATTCGGGGCAGCTTTCGTCAGCGAGACGTTGCCACCCTTGGTCAGGCTCACACCCATTGCCGGCTCCTTTTACATCATTCGGCGAGCAACGCACGTTCGGCGCTGCTGTCTTCGTCGACTTCGGAACAACGCCGACGTAGCGGAAACGCTGTGGTACTCCTGTGGTACTCCTGCAACGTGCAGCGCGCCCGTAAGTTCCCGGACCTCACGCCACAAGCACCGGTAGCACGAAACGCTACACGGCAGAATTCCGGCTCTTCAAGGGAAGGCTGTCCTGGAAGCCCTCCGCTCTGTTGGAGCTCCTGACCAGCGCAACCTCGCTTGTCGTCCCAGCCGTCTCACCATTCACCGGGGCGACGCCCGTCCGGCGCCGCCGTAAGATTTGGGGTGATGTCCAGAAGCTGGTCGGGACGCCTTACCCGGCGCCCGCAGGATCAAGCCGCACAGGCCGCGCAGGACGGTGCTGTAGCGGCTTTCCTCGACCTGGACAATCGGCAGTCGTATGTCCGGGATGCCATCGATGCGGCCACCGAAGGCGCGCTCGGAAGCTCGGCGCTGGCACGAGAATGGGAGCCTCTCCAGCAACGCGCCTTCGAAGCGTCGGCCAAGTATCTGGCCACCGCAGAGTCGCATTCGCTGCTGGACTCCGCTGATCGTCCGACAGGTGTGGATCCCTCGGCGGCGGCAGCTGCCTTCACCGCCGTACATTCGCTGCTGGCCGACGCCGCCGTAGCAGTGGACACGTTCTACCGCAACCATTCCGACGATCTGGAGAAGGCCAAGTCCCTCAGGGCCGCCACTCCGCAGATCTCCGCGGAGGCCCGAGCAGTTGCGGTGGCCGCTGAAACGAAGTTGACCGAGGCGGATCGGGACGGGTTCGCTTTTCCGAGCGTGTTGTCGGTGGCCGGTGAGCTGGTCGCGGCCCTGTCCGCACTCAAGACTGCCGAAACGGTCGGTTCGCCGCTCGAGATTCGCCATGCCGCTGCTGCGGTCCATTCGGCGGCCGGATCCGTCGGCGACAAGATCACTGCCGCTCGACTACTGGCAACCACCGTGCACAGCTCGACGAGCAGCGTCAAGACCAGGATCGAAGCGGTCGTCACACGACTGGAATCGCTGCCGTCGAACCGCTCTGCATTGCTGCGTGAGTTCTCGGCAGCTTGCTCGGCCGACCTGAACGGCGCCGACGACCGGGCACGAAAATCGCTCGAACAAGCGCGGTCCGAGTACGCCGCGGCACAATCTGCGCAAGATCGGGACCAGCTCGAGGACGCCGCAGCGCACTTGGCGACCGCGCGGACCAAATTATCCTCGGCACAGACCGAAGCAGACTCGCTGACCGAAAGGCTGCGGCTCCTGCGCCAGACCAGAGCCGACCCTGATGGAGCTGCAAAGGCGACCAGGTTCAAGTTGCGGGATGCGCAGCTACTGGTGGTCGATCGCGAACTCATCGCGCAATGGGGATCGGTCCTGGACGCTCAAGCTGCTCGTATTCAAAGGGCCGCAACGGAACTGTCTGGATCCCACCCGAATTATTGGGCTTATCTGCAGACGCTCGATTCGGTGGACACGTTCGTCAAACACGTGATCGACCGGGTCCGGGGTGACGTAGCCGGCGGTCACTGATTCGCCGAGGTCGTCGTCCCCGAATTACTGCTCCCGCGGGCGCGGTCATGAATGTCTGGTGCTCGACCCTCGGAGACCGGGTGGACCTAGCGTTCAGCCGCCGGATGAACATAGCATTCGGTCGCCGGGTGGACATGGCGTTCGGTCGCCGGGTGGACATGGCGTTCAGTCGGCCGCCGCCAGTAGCGTTTCTCGCGATCTCGGGGCGGGCAGAGCCGGAAGCGGTTGCCGGCCGGATGGCCACGGTAGTGCAGTCGGGACCGTGACGTACTGCGCACCCAGTCGCGGACGCACAATCCCCGGTTCATTGCCGAGCGCGATCTGCACGGCCGCCCATGGGAGATTCACTCCTGCCAATGCGGTCTGGAATAAACCTCCCGACGGCCTGGCATTGATCTCCAACAACACCGGTCGGCCCCCGAACGACCGAAATTGAATGTTGACCAGCCCGTCGAGATCGAATCTTTCCACTAGCTCCTCGGTCAGTCCGAGTAACGCGGGGTCCCCGCCGATGACGCGCTGGCGGCCGATTTTCAACCGCGGCACGGCCGCTACGGTATGGCCCCGATGGGCAAGGACGTCGACGCTGGTCTCCGGCCCAGGGAGGTACGGCATCAGTAGCAGCGGCGGGATATCGTTGGCGTCGCTCAACGCCGTTCGAACCGTACCGACATCGGTGGCGCGGGTGACCGGCCCCAGAAGGCCGGCGAGACCGAGTGCTTTCCGCGTCAAGAACCGCACACCATCGGCACCGACCCCAATGGTCGGCTTCAGCACCAGGGGCCGGTCGGTCGTCCACTCGCAGTCCAATTCGGCCGCCGCTTCGTCGAACTCTGCCAGGGATCGAACGAGCCGCCATGGTGGCACGAATGAGTTCCCCGGGAGCGCCAGGTACGTCGCGGCCTTATCAGCGAGGACGTCGATCGCCGATGCAGACGGACAGATCAACGCAGTGCCGACCGCGGCGAATTCAGCGGCACGATGTGCGATCAACGACTGACCGGCCATGGGTACAAGCACGTCGATCCGGTGTGCAGAGCAGAGTTCAAGCACCTGGTCGACAAAGTCCGCGTCGGTACGGGACGGCTCTGGCAATCGATGGTCGCAATTGGTCAACATGGGTGAGCCGGTGTCGACGTGAGATCCGAACACCACGACGGGAACGCCATCTGCGTTGTGCCGCACCATGTTCGTCAGATGAACAGTGGTGGAATAATTGCGGTTGAACCAGATTCGGATGGGTTCCACTGTCCTCCTGCGCCTGGATCTGGTTTCGTCCACCCAATTTTAACGTCTTTCCAACGACAGCCGGCCCCTTCCTGAAGCCGGCTCCGCTGCCAAACCAACCCACACCCACGGCCTACTCGATGCACTTTCGCTTGGTGAGTTGTTGACTGACAACCGGCCAGCCGCCGTGCGGGTACCAAGAAGCGCAGCTAGCGGTGATGCGCTTGCGTCTCTCTGCCAGCTTCCCGAAACATGTTGAGTACCTTCATGTTTCGTCGATCTCGATCGAGCTCCCGGCCGACAATCGAGCCATTTCGTCACCGTGACTTATTGGTCCTTGGTTGCCACCTACGGAAGGTGGGCAGTACTTTCGAAGATCTTCGATTCTTCCGACGGCCACAGCCGGCTGCCACGCGAAATTTCGACTGCCACCTAAAGTGAGATCAGGGCCGCCGTTATTCGCCTGCGCTACCGCGCTTCTTTTAGTGCTTTCGATGCCTCAGGCGCCATCATTTCGACAATCCTCTCCAAATCGTCAACCGTCGCAAACTCGACAATGATGCGGCCTTTCTGTCGGCCCAATTCCACCCTGACTCGCGTGTCGAAGGTGTCGGACAAATCGTCGGCGAGAGCCGTTAAGCTGGGCATGGTCATCTTCTTGGAGATGACTCGCTTCGGCTTGATGGTTCGCCGGGCCATCAGCACGACAGCCTCCTCGGTGCCCCGCACCGACAAGCCCTCTGCAATTACTCGGGTGGCCAGCTCTTCCTGATCACCCGGCTCGTCGAGAGACAAAAGCGCTCGGGCATGACCCGCGGAGAGCACACCGGCCGCCACCCGGCGCTGGACTGCTACCGGCAGCCTGAGCAGCCGGATCGTGTTCGATATGACCGGGCGGCTTCGGCCGATCCGAACGGCCAATTCCTCCTGGGTTACGCCGAACTCCTGCAACAGCTGTTGATAGGCCGCAGCCTCTTCCAGTGGGTTGAGATTTGCGCGGTGGATGTTCTCGAGCAGTGCGTCACGAAGCAAATCGGCATCTTCGGTTCGGCGGATGATGGCGGGAATGACCGTCAGGCCGGCGCGTTGAGCCGCGCGCCAGCGTCGCTCCCCCATCACCAATTCGTAGCCTTCAGCGACTTCACGCAGGACGATCGGCTGCAGTAGTCCGAATTCTCGGAGCGAGTGCGCCAACTCGTCAAGAGCCTCCTCATCGAAGACGGTCCTAGGGTTCCGTGGATTGGGACGGATCTCTCCGATCGCGATCTCTTCGTATCGCGGTCCGGCCACCGTTCCGCTCCTCGGTGAGACTGCCGATTCGCCTGCTGACCCCGCCCCGCCGCCGGCTCTGCCGGATACCTTCTTGGTCTCCGTTGGACCGTCCTCGCCTGTCGTGTCGGCCGGGCCCGCGGCGTCAACCTCGGACTCGGACCCGCCGCCCGACAGTCGACGGTTGCTCGAAGTCTTCGTCGCCTTCGGAGCTGCTGGTTCGACGGCCGTGTCGGATCCGCCCATGAAGACATCGGAAACCACATTGGTCTGCGGCCCGGTGGGAATCAATGCGGCAAGACCTCGACCCAAACCACCCTTGGATCTGGTCATGAAGGCTCCTTTGCTCCGCGTGCGGCGATCTCTCGCGCTGCGTCCAGATAGCTGACCGCCCCCCGCGAGCCTGGGTCATATGTGATGACGGACTGGCCGAAGCCAGGGGCTTCGGACACCTTGACCGAGCGTGGGATGACCGATGCAAGCACCCGGTCACCGAAATGGCTGCGGACTTCCTGTGCCACCTGATCCGCTAGCTTCGTCCGGCCGTCGTACATGGTCAGCAGGATGGTCGAGACGTCCAGGGTCGGATTCAAGTGCTGCTTGACGAGATCGATGTTCCGAAGTAGTTGGCCGAGACCCTCGAGCGCGTAGTACTCACATTGGATCGGGATCAGAACCTCGCTGGTGGCGGCCATGGCATTCACTGTCAGGAGGCCCAGCGACGGCGGACAGTCGATGAAGACATAGTCGAACTCGGCGTCGACGCCCTCGATCGCCCGTTTCAGGCGCGTCTCGCGCTCCTCCATTCCCACGAGCTCAATTTCTGCGCCGGCCAGATCGATCGTGGCCGGTATGCAACCCAGACGGGGCGCGTCCGGGCAGGTCTGGATGGCTTCCGCCGCAGTGTATTCGCCGATCAGGACCTCGTAGATGGACGGCGTACCGGTGGTGCGCTCGACACCGAGAGCGGTGCTGGCGTTCCCCTGCGGATCTAAATCGATGACCAGGACATGGAGTCCGGCCAGGGCTAACGCGACGGCGATGTTGACTGTCGTAGTCGTCTTTCCGACTCCCCCTTTCTGGTTCGCGACGCTGAAGATGCGGCGTCGGCGTGGGCGCGGCATCGTCAGGTCGCCACTGCGGACGTCCAGAGCCTGTCTCGCCGCCCGTGCAATGGGAGTGTCATCGATCTCGAATGTTTCACGTGAAACATCGGTGTCCGAGCTCACTCGGCCTCCTTCACTGTGGCTCTGTGGAACTGCGGTCTTCCGTGGGGATTATCCGAGCCGAGCCGGCTCGAGAATGAGACTACGTGAGTCGTGGGAACAGTCCTGGCGATGTCGGCCGCGATTCGTCGATGAGAAGCGGCGTAACCACAAACTTCGGTAGCTTCGATGAAGAACCGCCTTGTCACCGACCGTTTGGGCTGCCGTCGTGCAGAGAGTGACCCGGCGCCTGCGCAGGCCGGTAGCGCGGTCTCCGAGTTCGCACCCCCGAATCGACGTGGCCACTGTATGAACCGAAGTGCACGACTGCATGGCCTTAGGTTGCCGAGTGATAGCTCGGACGACTGACCCACCCAGCTGTCTGGTGGCCCACTCGCGCCGGTCTCGATTCCTAAGCAGATGTTCACTCACGCAACTTCCTTGCATGCAGCCCGAGTATCGATCGCTG
>JAABUO010009075.1_pt1 | contig 11159 bp, 12 predicted proteins | sample 5559291 | NCBI WGS metagenome assembly JAABUO01 (sample SAMN10711878, study PRJNA513372) | rock metagenome | isolation source: Antarctica rocks | place: Antarctica: Victoria Land, Finger Mt sud | reverse complement strand
CGTCGCCTTTCGGGAAGATTACTCCTTTTTGCAGGCTGCGGCCGAGGCCCGCGAAGTACCGGGCCAGGTCCTTGCGGAAGTAGGCGATAATGCCGACCATCGGCCCAAGCTGGGCGATGGCGGAGAACGCCGCACCGGTGTCGTTCGGCCAGGAATGCGGATAAAAGTGGTTCAGCAGCGCGGGCAGTATCCGCATGTGGGCGGTGCTGGAAACGGGCAGAAACTCGGTGACGCCTTGAACTAATCCCAGAATAAGGGCCTGAAAGTAGGAGATGTACGGTGTGTAATTATCGGTCGGCGGCAAAAGCACGGTCTCCTATGGTTGTCGAGGGTGTTCAGCAGAAGAACGAGTAATTGAAAACTACTCGACTTCCCATCTTGTTTCCCCCGTTATTGTCGGCTTACTGCGTCTTCATCAGCAGCGGCGGCGCGGCCTGCTGCTCTAAGCGGGCCAAACGGCGAGGGCGCAGGACATAATGCGCGATCAGTATCCGCCCAATCGCGGCAAGCGGCGCGGCCAGGAACATGCCGAGCAGGCCGAAGAACTCCGCGCCGATCAGCAGCACGATAATCACGACGGCGGCGTGCAGATGAATTCGGTGACCGATGAATTTCGGCATCAGCAGTTTGCTTTCAAAGAGGTGCAGCAGGCTGAAGAAGATCAAGACTTTCAGCGCCAGTTCTAAGCCCCCGCCGTGGCTTGCCGGCAGGACTGCGGCCAGCAGCACAATCGGAATGCCGCCGATAATCGGGCCGATAATCGGGATCGCCCGCGTGATGCCCGCCAGCAGGCCCAAAATCAGTGCATACGGCATGTGGATCAGCGACAGCCCGGCATACACGACGCCTCCGGCAATGACGCACAGCCAGAGCTGGGCGATAATATACGTCCGCATGATGCCCGACGATTCGCGCAGCAGAGTCAACGTCTCGCGGACACGGGGGCGGGGAACCAGGGCTAGGAACTCATTGCGAAGGGCATGGCCGTCCAGCACAAAGTAAAACGCCAGTACGGGGATTAAAATCAGGTCAACGATGCGGGCCAGACCCGTCGCCGTTGCCAGCAGCGCGTTTTGCAGCCAGGGCAGCGGCGAAAAACTGTCTCCGCCGCCGCCGCCGGGCCGGTGCAGCAGCGCTTGAAGGCTCGGCGGCAGGCTGTTGTACTCGGTCTGAAGCACGGCGGCGTACCGGGCGATTTTCTGCTGGTATGTCGGCAGATTATTTGCCAGCCCGTGAAACTGCTCGGCAAACGGCGAGACCATAAGCGACGCTCCGGCATAGACGAGGTAGCCCAGCGCGAGAAAAACAAACAGCGCCGCGCCTAGCCTCTGCGTCCGGGGCCGCACTTTTGGGATGCGCCGCCGGCAAAGCCAGTTGACCGGACCAATCAGCGCGAACGCCAGAACAGACGCGACAATGATGTCGGTCAGAATGGTATGGATGCGCCAGACGAAGTAGACCGTGAAGGCAATGAGGGCCAGCCGCACCAGCAGCTTCCAGAACTGTCCGAACCAGATTTCCGCGCTGTGCGCCGGCTCGCGCCGGGGGATAAGATTGCGGGGGATGACGTTCATAAGTGACTGCTTGTAAGTGCGTCGGCAATGCGCTTGGCAGCTAAACCGTCACCGTAAGGGGAGACGGCGCGGGCCATCGCCGCGTAAGCGCCGGGGTCGGACAGCAGGCGGGACGCTTCGGCGACAATAAGCTGCGTGTCCGTGCCGACCAGCTTCGCGGTCCCTGCCGCCACGCCTTCCGGCCGCTCGGTGGTCTCGCGCAGCACGAGAACCGGCTTGCCGAGACTCGGCGCTTCTTCCTGCACACCGCCGGAGTCGGTCAAAATCAGCGCGGCTTTCTGTTCTAATTTGACGAACGGCACATAATCCTGCGGCTCAATCAGCCTGACACGCGGATGACCGGCCAAAGCCGGCGTCAGCGCCTCGCGCACCAGCGGGTTCAGGTGCCACGGCACAACGGCAACGGTGTCTGGAAAAGCGTCTACAATCTGCCGCACGGCTTGACCAATCCGGGCCATCGGCTCGCCCCAGTTCTCGCGCCGGTGCGTCGTGACCAAAATCATGCGGCGCGGGTCGGCGAGTATTTCCGCTAAAACAGAATCGCTTGGCGTATATGGCTTCGCAGCAACGGCAAGAAGTGCATCAATGACCGTGTTGCCGGTCAGAACAATCGCGTCGTCCCCCACCCCATCGGCCCTAAGATTGGCGGCGGACTCCGGTGTCGGCGGAAAGTGCAGGGTCGCTAATCGAGTTGTCAACAAGCGGTTCATTTCTTCCGGGAACGGGTCGTACTTATTGCCGGTCCGAAGCCCCGCTTCCACATGCCCGAACTTGGCTTGATGATAGAACGCGCCCAGCGCGGCCACAAAGGTCGTGGTCGTGTCGCCCTGCGCCAGCACCCAGTCGGGCTTTTCCGACGCCAAGATCGGGTCCAGCCCGTTTAAAGCCCGCGTCGTCACCTGCGAAAGCGTCTGCCCCGACGTCATAATGTCCAAATCGTAATCGGGCGTTATCTCAAACACCGACAGCACTTGGTCCAGCATAGACCGGTGCTGCCCCGTCACCGCGACTTTAACTTCAAACTCATCAGGCCGCCGCTTCAGCTCCAGCACCACCGGAGCCATCTTGATAGCATCCGGCCGGGTTCCAAACACACACAAAACTTTTTGCATAAATGCTAATGGGCTTCCATCCCGGCAAGCGGCATCGCCTCGGCAGTATGGGCGAGTTTCCGGTTCGCCGTGATGATAATCGCACGGTCTACCGTCACATCGTCGGTGTAAATCGTGCCCGTTTCCAGAAGTTCATGCTCTACATCAAAGCGGCGTGTCATGGACTGCACAAACTCCGTGTCCGGCGCAACGGGAAACGGGCTTGCGAGCTGAAGCCATTCCTGCGGAGAAAGAAACAAAAGCAAGCCTTCTCCAAGAAGCCGAATGCCGGCACGGTCAGTCGTCAGCCAGGGGGCGGACGCGACGGCATCCCACTTTCCGGCAGTAGACTCGCGCTGGACCAGACAAAATAGGGCAAACCCGCCATGTTCTTCGGAAAGTTTTTTTTCGGCAGCACGGCATTTCTCCGCCACTGCCCATGTCCCAACAAAGCTCATAATAGTATCTCCAACAGTGTCCGTGCCGCCGCAATCATGTCTGTGGCGTCGGTCATTGTCTGTGTCCCGACCGGGTTATACCGCTGTTCCGGCGTCCACTTCTTGACGATGACCCAATCATCATACTGCACCACTTTGATGCGGTCTTCCAGCCCTGTAAACAAAAGCAGCGCCTCAAAATTGTGCGTTTGCACGCTTCTCACATTCTGAAACTCGCTTGGCGTAGACGGAAAGCCTGTCCAGCGCAGGGTTCGGCAGATACGCACTTTCAGCGCGATTTCTACCGCGTAGCCGCATAGGTAAGACGCGCCATCATAACTGCCGCGCCGGTACAGGATGCCGGCGTCCCGCAGATGCGCCCGCGCCGTCTTCGTAAGGTCTGACCGCGTAATCATAGGTTATGCGGCATTCTGATTGCCAGACGTTTGCATGAAGCGAAAAGCTATCTGACCGCTTCGCGCTCAACTGCTGCCGAGTTCAGTAATTCTACAAGATTTGTCCAGCCTCGTTTTTCGGCAACCTGTGCTGGCGTCAACCCCTGAGCGTTGCGTATGCTCTTGTCGCCGCCGTAACGGAGCAGTTCACGAACAACTTTGTATTCGGGATACCAAACGGCTTTGTGCAGCGGCGTTTCTCCGGCAGCGTTCACGGCATTGACATCCGCCCCTTGTCTCAGCAGCAGCTTAACGATTTCAGTCTCTCCGAAGGATGCCATGTGCAGCGGCGTGTTGCCTCGATCATCTTTGCTATGAATGTTAGCACCATTTTCAATCAAGAGTGTTACTGTTGGAATACGATCCAAGACAAGTGGTTCCTCATAGATGGCAGCAAAGAGTGGCGTTCGACCCCAGTTGTCTCGTGCGTTGACATCTGCGTTATGGTTCAGGAGAAACCGAGCGGCTTCCGTGCTTGCTTCTCGTGCGGCGCTGTGCAGCGGCGTTTGCCCGTTTTCATCCTTCATGTTGATAATAAGTTGGTCTCTCGCTTATCTTTCACGGCAAGGGCTTTGCGGCTGAACCTAATTGGGGTGGATGGGCGCATTGGAACGCCTGCCGCATTTTCCTCATCTCCATCTTGATGGCGTACACGGAAGTCGAACAGAAAAAACAGAAAATGCTCAAATCGTGCTGGTACTTGTTCTGCGTGTTTGTCAAGTTGCAGCGTGTAATCCATCTGCGGAGCTACCTCTCGCAAAGCATCGGCCCAAGCGGATGCTGCGCGGCGACCCAGAACAGCGTTCTGTCCGAATTCTTGGTCTGAATCGTCAATCCCCATTAAAAGTGTATCTATATGTCGGTCGTACTCGGCTTTAGCTTGACGCAGTTTTTCTTCAGCGTTCATTTGTTACCTCCCGTAAAAGCGGAACAGGACCAGGGCGACGGCGCAGAAGGACGCGGTGAGGGCGTAAATCATATAAACGGCGCGGCGCTGAGAGCCGTCGTACTTCTTTAACAATATATGGTGGATGTGCGACGTTTTATCGGGCAGGTACGCGGGCGTCCGAGCGAGGGTGCGCTGGGTGACGACCCGGATACCGTCGAAAATCGGGACGCCTAACACCAATACGGGCAGGGCGACGGAAACGGTTGCGGCAATCTTAAATGTGCCGATGACCGAAATCGCGGCCAGCGTGAAGCCTAAGAATTGCGCTCCGACGGTTCCCATGATAATGGATGCCGGGTGCTTGTTGAAGCGCAGAAAGCCGACGCAGACGCCGACAAGCGTCGCTGCGATAATGGTCACTTCATACTGCGGCGACCGCGCCGCCGCCGACATCAGCGCCAAAGTTGTCGCGCAAATGGCACAAACCCCCGCCGCGAGGCCGTCCAGCCCGTCAATGAAGTCTACGGTCTTGGCGACGCCGAAGACCCACAAAATTGTCCCGAACGCCGAGAACCAGTACGGGAACGGCACCCAATTCGCCGCGTCTGCCCCGATTTTCGCGGGATGCAGCGGCACCGGCGCAAAGGGGTTTGTGATGCCGTCAATCCGCACGTCAAACAGCACCAAAATCCCGCCCGCCGCAATCAGCGCCAGCGCCTGCCACTTCGCGGAGACCTCAAACTTGTCGTCAATCACGCCGACTACGGCGACAACCGATGCCGCCGTCAGGACGCCGACAAAGCGCTCAATTTGCAGATTAGTCCAGGGATACTGGGCATGGAACAGCGAGTGGTAAACATAGACAATGCCGAGCGTCACCATAAACGCCCCGAACATCGCCAGCCCGCCCCAGCGCGGCAGCGGCTTCTTGTGCACGTCCCGCTCGCGCGGCACGGCTACCGCACCAAAGCGCGTCGCTAGTTTGCCGACCACCGGCGTCAGCAGATAACTCAGGCCGACAGCCAGCAAAAACGCCAGCCAGGGCAGTCTCCAAAGAGGCATGATGTTACGTTTTCCTCGAAAGCGATGCTATCATCAAGGCAATCATGGTACGACAATTACAGAACGGCTTAGGCGGCAACCAGCGCGTCGGCCAAGCGAACAGAAACGGTTGTCGCCTCGGAAGCGGGTTCCGGGAGCGGTTCACTGTTTGTTAGCAGCATTTCCAAATAGCTTTGCAGGGCGGCTTGGAGCAGGTGCAAGGCTTCGGCACAGGTTGAGAACTCCAGCACCAAATCCGGGACATCCGCCGCAGAAACCGACCAGTTTCCAAGCAGCGTCGGCTGCAAGATGACGAGGTAGCGGCGCGGCGCATGGCCTGAGAGTGTCACGATGATATTGTCCGTTTCGGCTTGCGGCGCAGGAATTGGGTCGCCGTCTTCTAAAGTGGCTTCTGTCCAGGCCTCCGCAGCTTCACCGTACAGTTTTTCCACTTCCTGTCGTGTCTTAGCCGCCGCAATACAGCCGGGCAAATCCGGGCAGTAGGCTCCCCAGCTTGTCGGGCCATGTTCCAAGATCAACGTGTATTCGATCATCGCTTTGGTAATCCTGCCTGTTTCCAGATATTGCCCAGTGTGCCTGTTGGGACATCGTCGCGGGGCTGCCCGGCAACAACGACATTACCGGGCTTGGTTGGATGATGGTAAACGCGGTGATCGCCGCGCATTCGCTTGAAGTACCAGCCGTCGGTTTCTGTGCGTTTGATAACATCGCGCACTTTCATCCGTGAAATCCTTTTCGCCCTGAGACCGGGTGCGTTTAGCCGGGAAAGCGATCACACAGCGACTTGACATCTCGCCTGACTTCTCCATAAGTCGCGGCGTCGCCGATATGGGTCAGCGTCCGGGCAATACAGTCCGCGATTTCGTCCATCTCGGACTCGCCGAGGCCGCGGCTTGTGGTGGCCGGAGTGCCGAGACGCAGGCCGCTGGTGACCCAGGGCTTTTCGGTGTCGTAAGGGATGGCGTTCTTGTTGGTGGTCAGATTGACTTTGTCCATCTCGACCTGCGCCGTCCGGCCCGTGAGCTTCTGCGGACGTAGATCTACCAGCATCAAGTGGTTGTCGGTGCCGCCGGAGAAGAGCGTGAAGCCGCGTGACATCAGGCCGCCCGCCAGCGCTTTGGCATTGAGCTTAATCTGCTTCTGGTAGGCGGTGAAGCCGGGCGAATGGGCTTCCAAAAGGGCGACGGCTTTGGCGGCGATGACGTGCATCAGCGGGCCGCCCTGCGTGCCGGGAAAGACCGCCGAGTCAATGGCTTTGGCATACGGCTCGTCGCATAGAATCATACCGCCGCGTGGGCCGCGCAGGGTTTTGTGGGTCGTCGTCGTAACAATATGGGCATGGCCGACGGGGCTGGGATGCTCACCTGCCGCGACAAGCCCCGCGATATGGGCGATGTCGGCCAGCAGCAGCGCTCCGACTTCATCGGCAATGGCGCGAAGGCGCGGGAAGTCAATGACGCGGGGGTACGCCGACGCGCCGGACGTAATCATCTTGGGCTTGACTTCGCGGGCGATACGGGCGCACTCATCGTAGTCAATCCGGCCGGTTTCTTTGTCTACGCCGTAAAACTGGGCGTCATAGAACTTGCCGGAAAAGTTGACCGGGGAGCCGTGGGTCAGATGCCCGCCTTGATCGAGGCGCATTCCCAAAATCGTGTCACCGGGCGACAGAAACGCCGTAAAAACGGCGATATTGGCCGATGCGCCGCTATGGGGCTGGACATTGGCATGGTCCGACCCGAACAACTGCTTGGCCCGGTCAATCGCAAGCTGCTCGACGATGTCCACATACTCGCAGCCGCCGTAGTAGCGCTTGCCGGGGTAGCCTTCGGCGTACTTGTTGGTCAGCACCGACCCCTGCGCTTCCATGACGGCCTTTGACGCGACGTTCTCGGAAGCAATCAGTTCCAGTTTGTCGTTCTGCCGGCCTTCTTCTTTGAGAATGGCCGCATAAATCTCCGGGTCCGTCTCCGACAGCGGCGCATCCCGCCGGATCAGATACTCGTTTTCTGAGCCATCTTGGGTCAGCTCTTTTTCAATCAGTGCCACAGGCGAGGCTCCTTGTTTCTAAAACACTCTGTCTAGGATGTTCTATAATATGCCTATGATACTCTATTTTAGGTCAAATGGCAAGCGAAACAAACTGTTTTACTACAAATGTAGGTAGACTGTCGCCATGAAACCTACCGCCCTCCTGCTGCTGTTTCTTCCGTCTGCTGTAAGTAGCCCCTGTTTCGCAGACGCGCCGCCACGCTACAAGATGACCGTGCTGCCGCTGAGCGTCGGCGGCCACGACCAACTGGACAACTTTGATTTCAGTGGCGGCATCAAAGGCACCTATATTCTTGGGACGCAAACTGTGCACAAAGGACGGCTGAGCGACGAGCGAGCCGCCCTCTGGCAGCAAGGACATCCGGTGCGTTTGCTGGATACGACGCCGGTCACACCCCAAGCTTCAAGCTCCTCGTTATACACCTCGCTGACGCCGACCGCACTCAACCGGCGGGGCGAGTGTGTCGGCTATTCCTACTACACCTTTTCGGGCGCATGGTCGAGCAAGAGTGCGACAGCCTGTCTCTGGCGGGCTGGGCAGAGCACAAAGCTCTTGGGGTATCTCCCGACTGCGGGCCGTGCCGATCTCCTCGGTTTTCCGCCGGATACGGACAGCGTAGCGCTTGCCATCAACGACAGCAGCGAGATTGTCGGCAGCGTCAGTTACAACAACCACGATAAGACCCCCAATGACAACCCGCCGGCAAGAATCGCCGGCACGCACGCTTTTCTGCGCCGCAAAGGAAAAATTAGATTGCTGTGGCCGGGCATTGCGCTTGGCATCAGCAACCGGGGCTGGATTGTGGGAATAAAAGATACAGGCGATGACCTGTCCTCAAGCGGCGTTCGGGGCATTCTCTGGCGAAATGGACAGACAACACTCTTCAAGATGCAGCCGGTCGCAATCAGCGGAAGTGGAGAAATCGCCGGCAACATACCGCTTACGGAAGACGACGGCAGGGCGTGTGTCTGGCAACAAGGCCGCATTACCCGGCTGTCAAAACAAACGAGCCATGCCTACGCACTGAACAACAAGCAGCAAGTTGTCGGCGAGCTTGACGGCGAAGCCAAGCCTTTTCCAACCCACGCGGTTCTATGGCAGAATGACCGCACTTTCGACTTAAACCGCTGCGTTCCACTGCCCAAAGGCTGGGTACTGAGCAAGGCGATTGGGATTAACGACAGCGGCTGGATTATCGGCGAGGGCAGCGTCTCCAAGACGCTCAAAAGCAAGCCGGCAGTGCAGATTTTCACGTTCCTGCTCACGCCGCGCTGAGGAGAGTTTCAATGACATCTCTGAAATGGGTGCTTCCTGCCGGTATTATTCTGCTTGGGCTGCCGGTCATCGCCGCTTACTTCTTCCCAGTCAACGCCTTTCAGCCAGTTCCGGTACCGCCTGTTCCGGCGCTTCCGCCTATTGTGTACCAATTGCCGCCGGTGCAGCCGAATGACCTGACGGGAGCGGCGATCAAAAAGCAGGGCGGCCTCGTGAACTTGAGCGTCAACGCCCACTTTGACACGCCGGGAGCTGTCCTGCATAGCTTCATTGCAGTTCTCCAAACCTATCCGCACGTTCGCCGCGTTCGTGTGTCCTGGTCAATGCTCCTTATGATGAACGAATCGAATAGTACGGCGCTCTATGACCGGCGCAGGCATACCGTCACGTTCTTTAGTCAAGAAGACGGCGATCTCGGTTCTTCTCGAAACCATGTGTTGTTTACCGCTGTTCCCGAGACTGTGTTCGTGCCTCTTGCGAACGCACGGCTTGACACCGATGAAACTCCGTGGGGTGGTTTTGACGGTCTGCCTAAGTTTGGCTGCCGCAAACGTGACCTCGGCTCCTGGCAGAACTAGTCTGGCAGGCGGCGGAGGGCGAGCATGGCGACGTCGTCGCGGCGGACGTCGGCGGCGAAGCGGGTGACGACGTCGTAGAGGGCTTGAACGGTAGTTTCAGCGGAAACATCGGCGGGGGGAAGCAGGGCGGCGAGGCCGTCTAAACCCAGAAAGCTGCCGTCTTCGGCGCGGGCTTCGGTGAGGCCGTCGGTGTAGAGAAGCAGCAGGTCGTCGGGAGCGAGCGGCAGGCGGCGCTCTTCGTAGGAAACACCCGGCAGGCAGCCGAGCGCGAGGCCGTCCGTTTCCGGCAAGGGCGTCGTGCGGCCTGTTCGCGCCAGGCGGTGCAGGGGCGGCTCGTGGCCGGCGCTGGCGTAGACGATTTCGGCAGTCTCCGTGTTCAGAACGCCGTAAAAGAGAGTGACAAAGCCGTCGTGGCTGCTCATAGGGCTGCACAAAACGTCGTTGACGCGGGCTAACACTGCGCCGGGGGCGTCCGGCATTTCCAGCGCAAAGCCCCGCAGGGTGTACTTGAGCATGGCAGTCTGCACGGCGGCTCTCAGGCCCTTGCCGGAAACATCGGCCAGGACGATGCCAACCTCATGCTCGCCGAGTGAGAATAGGTCATAGAAGTCGCCGCCGATTAAAGACTCTTCCAGCGCGGCCTGATACTTGTGCGCGAACTCGACCACGCCGGTCTGGGCGGGGATGGTCGGGAGCAGGCTCTTTTGCAGGGTCTCGGCGATGTCGCGCTGCCGGTCGTAGGCGGCCTGCAAAGCGGAAAACAGGCGGGCATTTTCCAGCGTCACCGACGCCTGCGCGGCCAGCGCCAGCGCAAACCCCGCCGAATCGCTCTGGCGCAGGCGCGGGCCGGCGTCCAGCAGGCAGAGCAGGCCAATCGGCTTCTGGTCCCGCGAGCGCAGGACAAACAGGTAGCCGGGACTGTGCAGGAACGCAGCAGTCTTGGCATCCAACCCCAGCGCGGCGGCGGCATTCTGGACGTAGTAGGCCGGCGCGTCGCCGCCGGTCGTGCCGCGCGTTACCCGCCCCGGCAGGTCTTCCACGGTGCGGGAGAGCGGAAAGTCATAAAAAGAATGCCGCAGGGCGCGGCCGCGCTCGCTTTCGTCCCGCACGGCTTCCGCGTCATGGGCCGCCAGCGGCAGGAACTGGCGCGACCCTTCGGCGTAGCCGTACATGGCGACCCGGCGGCAGCTCAAAATCCGGGCGGCTTCATCGGCCAAAATCTGCATCAGCAGGGGCGCATCCGAGGACGATTCCACGCCCTCGCCGGTCCGGGCGACCAATGCCCGCAGGATCTCGTCGCGCCGCAGTGTTTCCTGATACAGCCGGGCGTTCTGCACGGCAACGCCCACCGTCGCGCTGACGGCTTCCAGCAGCGTTTGGTCGCCCGCGCTAAAGCCTTCCAATGGGTTTAAAGCCCCGCCCCGGTTGCCGACCAGCACCAGCCCCAGCACCGTTTCGCCCTGGCAGATCGGGACCACAATCTGGCTCCGCAGCTTCAGAAGCGCGGCGGCCCGGTCGATCTTCCACGTTTCTTCTAAGTTGTGCCGCCGCTGCGTGACCCCCGTGCGCCGGGCTAAATCCGTCGCGCCCGTTCCCAGCTTTTCCGTCAGCGGCGACTGCACGCCGGGCGACAGGTTGTAGAACGCCGCCGCGTCCGGCCTCACGTCTTCTCCCGACAGCAGCCAGAGTGCGCCGAACTCACCGTCTACGGCAAGCGTCACTTCTTTGATGGCGACTTGCAGGAT
>JAABUO010009072.1_pt1 | contig 11160 bp, 3 predicted proteins | sample 5559291 | NCBI WGS metagenome assembly JAABUO01 (sample SAMN10711878, study PRJNA513372) | rock metagenome | isolation source: Antarctica rocks | place: Antarctica: Victoria Land, Finger Mt sud | reverse complement strand
TTCAGATGATTAAATATTTTATCATTTAATAATCTCGACATCGTCGCTTAATGTTATTCATTTTAATGTTTCTGCACTCATACGTAATCTCGTCGTTAATGATCTCGATTCTGTTAATTTAATAAGCAGCGAACGTATTTCTTTTACAATTTTTTAAAATCATTAACATCTTTGTTAATACGCTTTCATGTAATTAAGAAAGTTAATAACGCTATGAAGTACTTCTTAGCTCAGGCTAAATCGTTCTTTCGAGTCTTCGCTTATGTATCGTTTCTGCGAAAATCGTCTGTTCTATTTTAATTTTCTTTAATGAAAATAGTTAAATTATTTACAAGATCGTTAATTTTCGTGTGTTTCATAACATTTACTGCGTGTCGTTACGTTTTTAATTTCGTTAATAATTCAGTAATCTTCATGCGTCATCGCTCGTATAAAGTGAGTAAACAGCTTAACTTGTTTAACTTAATGTGTTTACTCGAAGCGATAACTTGCATTTATAATCTATCTTTCGCAGTTAATATCTTTCTGAAATTTTAATATTTATCGTATTTTTAAGAATTAACATGTTAATTAATTAAGTGTTATGTTACATAATTTGAGTTTTAAAGTTCTCTCTCTTATTCGTGAGTTAATAAAAGCACTTTATTAAGTATTTATGTGTCGCTTCGAAATGCTCGATGTTAAAATCTTTAACGCTTTCGTAAAGCTTAATAAGCTCTTTATAATATGATATAACATGAAACTTAGAAAAATTAAAATGTCGCTTCTTTAAATTAACGCTATCATTATTATTCTCATTTACAGTCTTCTTATAAGAAATCTTTAAGCGTAAGTCTTTAAAGACGTCTTTAAGTTTGTTAATGTAATAAAGTGCATGATTAAGATACTTTAAGAATTTCGTATTATAAAAAGCGTAACGAGCTATTATAATAAAGTCGATAATAGTACGAGCATAATGCATTACAGTTAATTTGTAAATTGTAAACATTAATGCTATAACGAATATAATTTATCGTGCTATGTTTTTCTATTCGTTATTACTTCACTGCTTAACGATATTATAATGCTTAAACATTTTTAAATTCGAATATTCTAATACAAGTCGAAATTTATAATTTAATTAATTTAAATCTGAAAGATTCGTCGTAATCATTTAATTCTCTCGCTTTCGTTTTCGATCGAAATTTTTCTTTAATAGCTTTTTATTTAAATTCTTTATGTATTTCATTAACTGCATAATTCATTCTTTATATAGCTAATGTAAAGAATTAAAAGTTATAAGATTATAAATGTTAACGAAGTAATGTCTTCATGCGAAGTTATATGCTACATGAACTCGCATGTCGTTTAATATGTTATCATTATCATTAACGCTTTTCTGCTTAGTTATAATTACTTAATTTTACTGAATTCGAATCAGTTTTCGCGTGTATTCATGTATTCGTATGAGTTATTATTTGTAAAGTTTTTAACGTTTATTTAAAGATACAGTACAAAGTGTACAGTGCTAATTAGTCTTAACTTTAGTAATAAGCACTTGCTTTTCGTAATTCGCGAACATTAATTTAAGTATAAAATAACACTAACGTGTAAAATCATCTGCACATAGCAGAGAAATGCTCTTAATTGCGTAAGTTTTTAATGCTGTAATAACTTATAACGTCTTCAGCATTATTAAATAAATTACAGAAAGTCTAACTTACGCTTTAAAATTTTAATCATAATCGTGTAATAAACGTTAAACTTAATCTTTTTATTAATCTTTTTCATTATGAAAATAAATCTTAATAAAAGTGTTTTAAAACTGATTTAACTTCGTCGAGTTTCTTAAGCTAAATTATTAATAATGAGATATATTAATTATACGATAACATTATTATAATGTTAAATTAGAACAGTCTTATTTGTTACGAGTAATACAGAAATAACTGTAACGTTAGTTAAAATATTATTCTGCCTCTGTCATTATCAGTTCGCAGTATGCATCTCGCTATATATTTAACTCTCGTTTATATTGTATCGTCGAATTAATACATATGTTAATTTATTTATAAAAGATGAATAATTAATAAGAAATTATATGATTAACATTACGTCGCGATATTCGACGTAATATTTCTTCGCTGATACGTTAATAACTTCGAACGTAATTTTAAAAGAATATTAAAGTTACTTATCATCGAAAATGTTTTTTAAAATGTTATTTATTAATCGATATAGCTGTTTCGCGTTTCTGAAGCTTAATAAATCATGTAACTTCTTAAGTCTTTTGTTTTAAAAGAAGCGATTAATGAATTCTTAAGTATAACTAAAATAAAGAAACTAATAAGCTAATGCGTAGTTCGTCGCTAACGTAAAGAAATAATAAAGTCGATTAAACGTTTTCTTTTTCTTTATAAACGAGTCTGTCGCTGAATTAGTAATGAATTTTCTCGATCTTAAAATATAATCGAGCGACTTTTCTGTCTTCTTTTTCATGATATTTAAATAACTTCTGAGCTCGATTAACGAAGAGAATAAGATAATATTAAAATCTTAAGAAAAGTAATTCGAGTTCTCGTTTAAATCATTAATTCTCGTCTCAGCAATTTATAACTCGAAGGAATTATTTTTCTCTGACTTAAATGACACATTGATTTAAATCTTCTCTTTTTTTAAGATATAATCATTAAATTCGTGTGTTATTTTTATCTTCTTTTTAAACGTCTTCGCGCTCAGTAGAACTAAGTTCTTAATCGTTCTTTTAAGCATTTTTTTATTTAACTTTTTACTTCGTATTTAACATGAAGCGACATGTAATTTAAGTTCTCTTACTGTCGTAAACAGTTTTTTACAGATCACGCAAACGCGATTCTGTTTCATCTTTACGAAATGATCGTGATACTTAAGTAAGAAAATAAATAATATTCTTAAACATGCGATGTCTGTTAAACTACGAACTAGCGCACGTGACTTTTTAATTACTCATTAGTAATATGTTAAATTAACGTTATTATAACGTGAACTAGAATAAAACAAAACAGAATTCTCGATTATATCTCTGTTGTAATAATTTATTATATGTTAACATTAAAAGAATTTAATGATTTGTTCTACGATGATAAACATCTCGTTCTTAAGCAAACACAGCGTAAATCGTATGCTTCGTGATAAGCTGTAAATTATGAAAGTGCGACGCTTTCGAGTTTAACGAATAGAATATTTACTAGTTTAATAATATTTTAACTATATTCTAACCTTTATAAAAATTAAAAGAAAGCATGTAAAGCTTTTTAAGACTGAGTTTTACGATCGCATGTATTCCTTTCTTAAGTAAGAACAGAGAGAGTCGAATGCTTCATGATAATTAAAAATTATGAAAATGTAACGCTTTTTAATTCGGCGAATAGAATATTTACTAGCCTAACGATGTTATAATCTTTACTAGAATTAAAAGAAGTCATATAAAGTTCTTTAAAAGCATAATCTCGCTTGTTTTCTTTAGCTTTTTTATCTCATTTCGTATATTGCGCTCGCTCTTTCGTGCAGACTAAATGTGTAACATAATGAGAAGATTAATTACGTCTGTTTTACATTTTTATACTCGCTACATTCGATGACTCGCGATAAATAAATAAACTAAATAATAAAGTATCGAAAGATTCTCGTAGTAAAGAGATTATATTAAATATTACTGTTTTCGTATCTTATAACTTAACGTATTGTATGTAAAGCACATCTGTTAAAAATCTTCGTCTCATAAAGCTGAGCTCGTTTACAGAGTTTTCATCTTTTAGCTAAACTTTTAGAAATAATAATTAAATGTTTTAATTAATTTGCTTCTTTAATAACATTTAGTTAACATAGCTTTAACTTTAAAATTGTTAATCAATCTTACTTACTTCTTGTAACTTCTTTATAGCATCGTTAGCTCACTTCTTGTATCTTTCGCTAAAACATCATTTAACTTTTAGTTTTTAAAGATTTCTTCGTGACATTAAAAATCTAGTCTCATTAGCTTTTTCTCGTTATTAAGCAATCGATATCATTAGCTTTAACTTAAATAAAAGTAAGTAAAATCTTAATAAAAACGTTCATTAAAGCACAGTTAACTAATTCACATTAAGATATCTTTAACCGTAGCTGAATTCTTAATACAGTCATTACTAAGTTAATATAATTAATCTTTACGTAATGTAAGTAGCGATACCTGTTAAAAAGGCTTTAAATAAAATAAATCGTAATTAAAGATCATGTAAATCGTAATTCATCTTAAGATAACGAAAGTTAATTTATTAAATCTTAAGATACGATTCATCTTTAAGAACTTTAAAATGTAACTGAAATTCATTCTAATTAATATTATTACGAATCAGACAGAATGACGAATATCAGATAAATAACGAATAATGACGCTTAAGATCATAACTTTACGCGTCTTTAATGAACTTAAGCGTGTAAAAAGTAAGTTAATAAATATTTAGCTGCCTTAATTAATCGCTAAAAAGAAAGCTTTCATTAATAAAGTAAGTGTAATAACGTTAAAGTTCTTCGATTCGCAGTTATTCGTTTCTTTTAAATTACTCATTTTAAAGATAAAGGCTTACGAGTAACAAGTAATATTTAATATAAAAAAGATTATTAAGAAAAGTATCGAGAAACTTAGTTAACTTATTTATCTCGATTATTAAAGATTTCGAGCGATTATAGCCGAACGTTTACGATCAGAAAAGAACGATCAGATCTGAACGAAGTAAGTAAAAGCATTAACATTAATCTTTAACGAAATGTTTTAAAAACTATTATTAAAAGTAATTATCAGAACGGTTTAAGAAAGATTCTTTTCATCATTTTACTTGAAGGCTCGTGATAATATTTTAAAAATGAATATAAGATACGATAAGATACGAATTGTTTTAATCATAATGAATAATGCGATTTAACTTCTTTAAAACTTTAAACATTTATAATCTTTACTTACATCGTGTCGAATCGTTAACTTTACATAATTAAAAAGATTATTAAAAAGACGCGAAGAACTCTCGAAGATAGTACGCATCTCGTTAAAAGTATCATTAACACGTCTTAAGATTAAGAAACACGATGCTCGTTCATGAATTTCTGATCGTTTAAATACTTATGTGAGAACGTCTCGACGACGACGGCCTGAATGAATACTTTAAAGAATGAATTAATGTTAATTATCGTGCTTAAATCATTAATACGAAATTAAATTAAAGAATAAATAATCTGTATAAATGTGAATTATTAAAAAACGATCTTAAGATATCATTTAGCGCATGATGATAATAAAGTAATTAATAAAATAATCTTAAATGAACTGAAATGTTTATTATTTAATTATAAACATTATGCTTTACTTAAACAAGAGCGCTTCGTGATTATAACAACGATAAAATTATATTTCACGTAAGTAACGAAAATCATTCGCAAGCATGAGTTTAATTAAATATTCGATTAAGAAATTAAGATATTTATTAATGTTAAGATCGAATTAACGTTATATAATATTAAATACGAAAAGTCATTCGTCGTTTAAAGTTTCTTTATTAGAACGAATTCATCGCGATTACAAAGTGATGATCGAATAACTTAAAATTTATATTAAAACTGTTGAGAGATAAGTTATCGCACGCTTAATTTCTATTAAGAACATTAATGTCTCGAGAATCAGATGATTTAACGAAATTTATAACCTGTTTAAAGAAAGAAACATGATATAATAATGTAAAGCTAAGTCATTATATCGTTAACGTATTAACGGCTTTCGAGATTAAGTATAAGAAGTTAAAGAAAAGAAACGAACAGGTCGTAGAAATGAAATTCTGTGCTTAAGCGTTAACTGCAATAATGATCATTTTTATGATACGATTTAATGATCGTATTATTTAATTTCTAAACGATAAATCTATTCTCGATTTATTAGTGCAGCATTAATTTAACATTAAGATTAATGTTAATGCGAAATATGTAAATTAAAGAAAGAAAGAAATGAATCGAATCATCGCGAATCTGAAAACAGTTTATGTTAAAAAATTAAAGATTTAACACAAGCGAAAGATTAATACGAAAGAAATAAAGTTAATATTAAATTTATTACAGTACAGAAAAAAGACGAACGACGCACGCAGCGTCGTAACGTTATTTTAATTATTAAGATTATTAAAATTTAATTAAGTAATTAAAATCGTTAAAGAGATTAAAGAAAACGACTGACGCATCGTCGATTTAAATAAGAACTTTCTTTATCATTAAAACTTGAATATATTAATTAAGAAAAGTTCGAAGATTTAGTAATTAATTTAATTTCTTCGAAAAAATCGTAAAGATGAGAGCGAAAAGTTAAATCGATTCATTATATTCTTAATATGTCTCGTAATGTGCTTCGTAATATGACTAATAAGTATTTTAATTTCTACTCGTTATTTACAAATTTTATCTTTATTATTTATTACGCACATAACTACATTTTCGTTAGTAAAAAGATTAATCTTACAACAGTAATTTCTGAAGATTAAGCGAAAAGCGACATAAATGCATTTTTAATTAAGCACGAATGATTAATAAAAGCTCGTAAATATCTTTCAGAAAGAGAGCGAAGATAACGATAAAAGTTTTAATATAATCATTAAAGACTTTCAGATAATGAAAGTAAATTATATCATGCATCGTGCTCGATACGTAATGATTATGAAACCTTAGTTCATAATGAACGTAAAGAATTAGATTAAGAAACGAGCGTATCGAATTAACATTAATCGAAAGATTTTTTATTATTAATTAATTTGTTTTGATCATTTTGTAAAGAAAGCGATAATTCGTAATGCGAACATTAAAGCTTAGTTCATCGTCATAATCGCTGATGTGCGAAAGAATAAGAGATTAACAGCGAGTAATACGAAATTAGCATCATACATAAAAGTTTAATAAATTATTTCGTAGCAATTTATGTCACGAAGTTTAAGATTACATATTAAACAAATGCTTATTTAAACAAGTATAAAGTTTACTGAATAATAACTTACATGACTGAAACGCAGAAATTAAACAGATACGTAAGATTATATGCTAATAATTTTATAATTCTTTAAAAGTAAACTTATTATGAAAGAAAATACATATATCAGATCGAGAAACATAAATAAAATTAAATGAATAAATTACATGTCGAGCTAGCGTTATTATAACGTGTACAATGTTAAAATGAAAACAGAATTCTTAATCATATATATAATAACAGCCTGTTATATGTCAGTATTAAAAGAGATTATCGATTTATTCTGTAATGATAAACATCTCGTTCTTAAGCAAATATAACGCAAGTTAAATATTTCATGAAAAGTAATACAGTGTAACATGTTAAATGCGACGAATAAAATACGTACTAGCTTAACGATTTAACGAATAGAATATTCGCTAGCCTAACGATATTATAATCTTTACTAGAATTAAAAGAGAGTATAGAAAGTTCTTCGATTATCAGTAATATGAACGTAAACATTCTGTTATTAAGTAAAGACGCAAGTTAAATGTTTCATAAAAATCTGAAAAATCTGAAAATGCGACTCGTTAAAATGCGACGAATAGAATACGTGCTAGTTTAACGATTTAATGAATAAAATATTTACTAGTTTAATCTTTATTACGTAAACATTAAACGATCGCGTTACGATATTTAAATTTAATTAATAAACTTCTTAATCATCATCGTTTTAATTATTCTTTAATTTAATCATGCTTAATATTTTTCTTACTGCGTTGTCTTTATAATCTTATTACATTTATTAAATGTAAATTAATACGTCGCTAATTATTCATTCATTAAAATTCTTTTCTCGCTTTGTTTTAATGATTGCGTCTTTATCATTACTGTTTTTAATCGAGCTATCTCTAGATTTATAAATCGTTTAATAAAGTAAATTCTCGAATTAACGATGAATTAAACGAATCTCGAACTTAATTTATAACTGTTATCATTAAGTCTAATTTTTATAATTAAAAACAGAGAAATTAAACAAAAGTAATTGTAATGAAAAGAATGCGACTGACAAATAAAGAATACGAGTAGCTGAGCGTCATAATAAAGCAAGCGATGAGAGTTACAGATCTTCTGAGTTAACACTTAAAAGATTTAACTTTAGCTGTAAACGATATTACAGAACATTAAGGCAGATCGTATAAGCTTTAATATATTACGATACTGATTTAAGCAGGCATTATTAAGCATGACACGTCGCGTTAACTTTAATGTTAAGCGTTTTAATGCAAGAAAAGCGTTAATAATACACTCATTAATTCTTACGTTACGAGAAACCTCGATTAACATAGAAATTAATATCTTAAAAGTAACTTATTTAAATTTCTTTAATAAAAATACATTCTTTACGACGAAATCGCAGAGCACAAGTAGCTCTTTCTATTTAATTAGCGACATCATGAAAGGAAACAAGAAGTTAAACGTTATTAAAGTTATGAATTTAAACTTTAATAAATAAAAGATAATTTTAAAGAAGAACATTACTTATAATGATCTTCACGACGTTATTATATATAATAGTAATAAAAACTTAATTAAGATAATCATCGAGCGATCGTGAAAAGAAACACTCGTAGAAATACATGCACGAGATTAAAATCGTTTTAATTTTAACATTAAGAAATTAAACTTAAATAAGATAATAACGATAATAATTCGAATACGAGACTTTATTAATAATTACTCGTGCAGGTCTTATTACTGTCTCATTAACGAATTTAGTAAACATAATCTCGTCATTCGCAGACTCGAACGAACAAGAAGATTTAAATTATACGAAAGCCGTCATTGAAATTATAAACGATATAATATTACTCATATAGTAAAAAAGATTACTACGAAGTTAAAAACGTAAATGTAATAATTTTATGCTATTAAATGATTAGATTTATTAGCGAGTATAAAGTAAACGTCATAAGTTTAATAAGAAGAGCTATCATTTAATAACTTAATTACAGTAAAAATTCTAGAATCAGATTAATATTTTAATGAAATAAGCAAGCGCGATCGCAGAGTTCGAAGTTAACTTTATTTAAGAGAAACGATTAATCTGCGATAAAGATTAAGCTACATCATTTTTTTAAAAAGAAAAACATTATTCGCGTGCTTAATTTAATCGAAAAAGATCTTAAAAACGCTAACGTACGAACTTCTCTGAGACTGACTCGTATTATGAACTTAAAAAATTCGAAATTTCGCACTCAGATTCGCTTAAACCTTTAAAGAAGAAAATTTAATAATTATTCGAATAAAAAATGTTCGAATTATCTGAATATGACTCTTAATTTATACGGGGTAAAAAGCTTAACAGTAAGGATTAATAAGTTTCTGAGTCAGAAGTAATTATATCTTCGTGCTTCTTTCTTCGTAAATACTGATCTTAAAGTCGTAAATTCGTACGTCTTAAATTTCGCGCTTCGAACGAGTCTTTACGATTTGTTAACTAATTTAATTACAAGTACTGATTACGTTTCGCGTATCGTGAAGAAAATTCGTAACGATGTCATTAAGATGTTTAATTCTCTTAAGAAATTTAAGTATCTTTCTGAAATGAAAGCGAATTCTCGAATTATTACTTCACTATTATCGCATTAAAAGCAAGGCCTTTACTTTATAATCTTTAAGAAGAAAGAGCGTATGTTTAACGAAGAAAAAAAAGACAATAATTCTTTCTAACGTCTGAAATTAAGATTTAACGACTAAAGAATGTACTTTAATGTCATAACGAGTCACGAAGAATTAACTTAATCATTTAAGATTCGAGAGAGAAAACATTTTAACGAACATGATAAGCTTAAGAAAAACCTCGAGCGTATTATCATTAATTGTTAAAAGTTTAACAGAAGCTGAAGAATAAGCTAAATAAATATTATCGTAAAAAACTGACGTGTCTCTTATTCGTAATTATAAAACGACTCTGCTTGTGTCGCTTAATGAGTATTATAACTAATTAGAAAAAGTAAGTTAATAAGCATATTACATCAGATTCTTTATTCTACTTCTTTATCATATTACATTTATCATGAAGATAATAAAAATTAAAATATTAATCATTTATTACAGTTTAATATTATCATTACGACTTACTTTACGAACTGTTATTTTTAGTAATTAATTATAATCGTTAATGTCATGAAGAAGAAATTAACAAGAAGAAAAACGAATAAAGTATAACATAATCTGCAAGATTTAAAAGAAGAGGCAGATAGTTTATGCTACTTTAACATTAAATCTTTACGATATTTTAATAATTAAATGCTTTATTTAATAATAAAATGTTAAATTAATTTAAATTAACTCAGACTATCGTAGCCTGCACGATATGTTAAATTAATTTAAACTAACTCAGATTATCGTAGCTTACACGATATGTTAAACTAATACGAAGTAACGTTAAGATAAACTAACTTTAACTAACTTAAATTATCGTAGCCTGCATGATATGTTAAACTAACGCGATCTAGCGCGATTCAGTCGTAAAAATACGAAATTAACTTAATTAATATAATAATTTCGATTAAAATTAATGATCGTTAACTTTAATCATAACAAAGCAAAGATCTGCGATTTGTTATTATTTCTTTATTAAATTCTGCAAATTTTCTTATAAACATTCTTTTTACATCACAGTAATGAATAAATTTAAAGAGATAAACTCAGAACGCTTCTTAAATCATCGAGAAACAGGTAAAACGAGAAACACATTAAAGATATTTTCATTCATAATTCTTAATAAATATAAAGATAATAATCTTAACGATTATTAATCTAGAAATCGATAATATAAAAAGTATATACACTTACGTTTAACGCGTTCGAAAAAGATGCTGAACTTATTTTATCTGTTAAAAAGCGTATTCGTATACTCGAAATAAACGAAGAAGATAATAATTTCATTTTATTAACTCGAAAGCGAAATCGAGCGTCGTTCTTAAAAGATTCGTTAAATTTTTTAAGTAAACTAAAACTCTTAATAAGTTGTTTTAAGACTCTGTTAATCTAGTTTATTTTTTAAAAGATTTAATAATAAAATATACATAGAATAACACGAAAACGCTTAATGCATCGAGATTTTATAAGAGTGAATTTCTTAATTACGCGTCGAATCGTAACTTTATTTAACA
>JAABUO010009071.1_pt1 | contig 11161 bp, 16 predicted proteins | sample 5559291 | NCBI WGS metagenome assembly JAABUO01 (sample SAMN10711878, study PRJNA513372) | rock metagenome | isolation source: Antarctica rocks | place: Antarctica: Victoria Land, Finger Mt sud | reverse complement strand
CAGATTGTGGCTCATATGCAGCTTCCCATTTTGTAGCAAACCTCAACATAATGCAGCGCAGACTTAAGCACACAATTCACTGGCAATGCAAAACCTTCACAAGCCTCCTTCCAATCCAAAAGCCAAGATTGTTCATCACAGCTGCAAGAGAGTATGCACTGACCTGAATTAGGACTCCTGCAACATCAGCAAAAGCAATGCCAAGGCTGTCTCCCAAGGAAGCAGCTGCCAATGAAAACTCTCTCATCAAGGGGTCCACATGGCGGGAAATCAGCGTGAAGGCATTGACGTATACCGCACCACCTAGCAGACCTGCGCAGCTCACTTGCAATCAATCAATCAATTCATCTACATTTTTCTGTTTTTAGGACTCATCAGGGGAGTCAACAGACAATCATTGGGAAAAATGACATACACTTAGCAATGCTCACTTGGCTGGCTGTCTGTCAGATGAAACGCAAGCTGTGTGACCAAACCTGCCATGTGTTGCACAATGGATATTGAGAAGCCAATTTTGCAGAAGTGCAAGCAAGACCGCTCCCTGCCTAATGTGCGAAGCTTTCATAGCATGGTGTCAACTTGTGAAGTTTTGGCAAGCTTGTTGGTTGCTGCTCCAAAACCAGATGACAGACAGGACAGTAGGTTGCTGGGAACTGCATAGGAACTTCCACCAGAAACAGGGCTGGCCTGTAAGTGGAAGAGACTTGCATGCTGTGACTGTTACAGCAATAATGTGAGTAGGGCTGGGCAGTACCTGTCATCAGGCATGGTGCAAGAAGCACCCAATTGTAGATCCAATGAGAGACGGCAACTGACGTGAAGAAGAGCAACAGCAAGAGCTGCAAAGCTGGCATCAGCCAGAGCACAGGCACAGTTGCCTGCATGCAGTGTGCAACCATCTGGGTAACGACTGCTCAAGCCTGACTGGAACCATAACTCACATGATCTGTGCAGCACACTGTGGGTAGTATAGTAAGTGTATGTTGTTTTCCCAGTTATTGCCTGTTGACTCCCCTGATGAGTCCTAAAGACAAGAAATGTAAATTGATTGATTGAATTGATAACTCCCTACAGGGATTTGCATGATGAATGTAAACAGCTTGTGAATGTCACAAGAAGCTGAAAAACAAACAGGTGCTCAGATCAAACAAGAACATGAGGTCAGACTAAACAGTTTTATGACTTTGGCGCCATCTGCCAGAAATTTACCTGGTAGGCTAGACCTGATGACCTTGAGACAAACACACCAAGCTGATAGCACCAGTTGGAAGCTGCATAGAAGCGATGCCGAGCTGCAGGATCAGTCACTGGGAAGCCTGCATCAAGCAACACAAGCACAGTCTCTGGCTTTACCTCCAAAAGCCGAATGCACACGCGAAGACACTTCACATCATAGTTTCACAGGCTCAGGCCTCTGGGAGTCACGTGAATATTGCTTACCTATAGCTGTCCAAGTGCCTGTCTGCATTGCATACTCGGCAAAGTATACAGCCACAAGGGGCACCATGTACGGCCACAGTTTGACTGTCTGGAACAACCGCTCTCCCCACGCCATGTCTTCCGCCCTCTGCTGCCTGCTTGATGTCGCTACATCACCATCTGCAGATGCAAGGCATTCATCGTAAATGGCCACTTGAGCAGAATGCATTTGCTGCAGGAACACATTGATACAAGCCTGGCCGTTTGTGGAAGGTGCCAAGCTCACAACTGGGGCAGTCATACATGCTCAGCCAAGCACATATACAGCTTGGCGATAGTGACATGCACGAGTTCGAACTGTTGGGCAGCATGACAGCTGGCCAGAATATCTACAGACAGATGCCAGACGTTACAAGCCAAGCACTATGATCAGAGGCAAGCTCTGGTTTTGACACAGCACGTAGTCCTTGTGCTGATTCCATGGTGTTGAGCCAGACACATTGTTTGGCTGCATCTGCAACCATCAGCAGTCACTGCATTGCACATTATGCATCAGCCTAAGTTGCCAATCTCAGCTTGCGCTTGCAAGCTTGCCAAAAGATGTTGTATTGCAGAGTGATGGCAGACATAGAAACAAGCAGCAGTGCTGCACCACAATGCAACATAGAGAAGATGATGTACCATTGGACATCCTGCCTCGTTCTTCATCTCCAAGCAAGGCTGCATTGCTCGGCTGCTCTGATGAAGCAGCATGATCCAAATCCAGCCGACTGGCTCTCCTGGCCATGCCATTAGCACCGTTGGGCTGCCATGCAGGACTGTTATGGCTGCCTGCTGTCTCCTGTGACAGCCCAGGGCATCAGTGCATATACAGGAAAGCATGACATCAAAACAAGCCTGCCCCCAGCAAGTACTCCGCATGGCTGTACAAAGGTCTGGGGTGAAACTTGGGTCTGTCGTCATGCTCTGAGCGTGGTGACATATCAGCAAGGAATAAAATGCTCATATATTCATAAAACATTGCATAACATCTCGTTGCTTAATGGCAGCCTGTCAGACAGAGAATCAGCGCATGCCAAAGTGATGCACAGCGTTGCAATGGCGTCTCAAGCATCATTTTTCAGCAATGACACTCTGCAACTTGCCAGGCTGACATCAGCATCTTTCTGCCGCTTGCCCAGCCCGCCTTTGGACTCTGCCTTTAAACCTAGCAAGGAAGCATCTGCCACAAGTCTGTCGGCATCAGGCGCAGCTGTCTCCTGGGGGAGGTTCGAAGTGCTATCACCCCTGCTTGTCAGCGTGTGAAGCTGTGAGACGGCCTCCAGGTTGGGAGGTGGCAGGACCTTATGATAGATGAACAACCACGCCACTGAGGTGACATTTGCTAGCAGCAGCGTTGTGCGGAAGGTGAATCCAAGCCAGAGATGCAGGACAGCAACCCACGTGTAGCCAGCAACCCCTGCAGTACAACAATGCTCAGTTTCAGCAGGTTACATCACATGTGCAGGCTACTCCATGCTGTCTGTACAGTGTGGATTCAGCACAAAGACGCCTCAGCACCATATGTGCTGCAGATGCCTCAAGCCGCAACACAGTGAGGTACTGCTCACACAACAGCTGACAAATCCTTTTTGTTGGCCATGATGTAGGGGTTTCTGCAGCAAAAGAGTGCAGATTACAGCATGCACTAGACGGTGACCGTATTTTGATGCCTCACCAGCAAAGCCTGTTCCACTTGACCACAGCGTAAGGGCTCTTCTGCTGTCATAGAGAGAGCACAGCGCTAGTGTGGAAGCCTCTCCAAGACCCCCTTGGAATGCTGCAAAGGTGACACCTAGCAGCTGCCATGACATATGCCTCCCATACGCCACCGTCAGGTATGAGCCAGTCATCATCACAGCAACAATCGTCATTCTGACATCATATGATATCAAGTGGAACCTGGAGTGACACCCCAGGAAAGCTTTTGAGCATAAGTTTGCTGCCAGTCAGGGCAAAACAGATTGCGTCAAGCAGCTGAGTTGTGGCAAGGGCATCAAAACTGCTTCGCTGGTGCGGAGTGCTAATCTATGTCATTACCAGTATGGGGCGCTGAGCTTGACCAGCAATGCCGGGAACACTGCACAAAAGTACACCAGGCCCACTGCACCTGAGCTGATGTCATTGGCTCCAGCGATCATGATTACATACACTGCAGAAAGAAAGGCATGTCAGCAGTGCACTGCTGGGCTGTCCGTGCGTGCTGAAAGACCGGACATGGGCACCTGAATTGTTGAGGAGCCCAAGTAACCAAAATGCCACAGTCTCTGCGCCAAACTTCATCCGCGTTCTGACGTAGTGCGGTAACAATTTTGACCATATGCATGTTCTAGACCATGCTGACACCAGCTTGCCTCAGGTTCCTTGTTCCAGTCACGCCCTCGCTCCGATTGTTGTCCCGGAATGGCGTCAAAAGTGCTGCCGATGTGTTCAACGAATCCATCTCAAGCCCATGTCTGCCTTGCGCGCACTGCGCGCACTGCGAAGGCCGTTTACCTGACGCCCTGCCATTGCCCTGCGAGCAGCTGACGATGAACCTGCAATCGCGGCACGCCAGGAGTCCTTTTGCAGCTCGTTAAGATAGCTAGCAGCTGCGTCAAGTTGCTCCTGCACCAGGCAGGTCTCATGTATTCCCCGCGCCAAGCTTGAAGCCCGGAGACATGGCTGATCAGGTATATGTGTTAGGTCAACAGTCGCTACATTTGCGGCCATGTTGCTGCCGCAACAATTCATACATAAATATATGCACTTCTGCACGACCTTGTACTATTGCTTCATTTGCGCGTGCTTGGCTGTGCTTGTGCAGAATCTTTCTCGTTGCACGTTGCGCCCAGAAGTAATCCACTCGGGGCCTTGACCACGCGAATGATTGCAACCAGCCACCCTTCTTGTTTGCGCTGCGTGTAGGAAGTAGACGTCCGAGGGTCTGCCAGCATGCTCAGCGACAGCATGGACAGCTTGCTAGATGTTACTGTCGAGGATTTGCAAGGTGCGTGCCTGAGCTACGCTCAGACTTGAAAGACGATGCACAAATCAACTGCTGTGGCCTGCAGGACTTGAACCACCGGCTCAGGTGTCGTGGCTGGAGTGCTGCACAGCAACAGTGGGCAAAGTCCTCCCTGCTGATCAACAACTAGGATCTGCAGCTTTGCAAGGTCTGTCATGCGCTGGCCAGTCATGATGTATAATCATTGTCTTTGGTCAAGCATGCTTGCGATTACAGCAGGAAGCATGCCATGTGTGTATGCACAGCAAATTTTGCAGTTTGATCTTGATGATGTTTGACTGCAGGCAAAGCAGTTGCATGCTGTGTTAGGGGCGTTGCAAGCTGCCTTCGACTTCTGGATCTTAGCAACAGGAATGTGTACGTCAATCATCATGTCAGGTACCTCTCACTCAGCTTGTTGCTGTGCTTGAAGGGCTCCAACATGCATATGCAAAATTTGACAGCCCTGACATGCTCAGCAATGCAGGGAGGCAGCTCTGCAACTGCTTCAAGCAGCCCTGGCTAGGCCCAAGGCATCACTCCCAAGTTCTGCAGAAGCCCCGACAGCAGCTGAAGCATTGCAGAAGCCAACAGCCTCAGATGGAGATCTGCATGGCTTGCTGGCAAAGCTGTTACAGCCAAAACCCAACATAGCATCAGGGCAGATACATCATAGCCAATCCTCCTTCACACCCAGCATGCAAAATTTGAGCCTTCACCAACAGGTGTTGCAAGATGCCCAGAGTCAGCATTATGCGCTACATTGGCTGATCAAGATCTGTGCAGACATTGCTTTAGGTGTCTCAAAGTTGCTGCCACCAAGTATTGAAGAGCCATCCTCACGCAGCAACCTTATCAATGCACCAGAAGGTCGATGGGTGTTGCTCGGAAATCTGCTGGGCATTCTTGATGGGTACATCCACAGCCTTACCTTCACCATTGGGGATGTTGTGCCTGATTGTGGTCTCAACAGAGCACCAAAGATGGTCAAGGACATCTTGCTGAACTTGACAGCTGTAGCTGATGCTGTGGGACAGGCACAAAGGTGATCACACCTAGATCTGGGTGTTAAATTGCTTGTGCTCAAAACCTGTAGGTGCATTCATAGCGTACTTGCACACTGGAAGTTTGATACACATCATCTGTTTGGTTTGCTGTCAAATCTTCATCATTACAATCGCATTGCTCTGTTGTACATTGAATATGGGCCCCAAAGGTGCATATTTTATATGCGCAACATTGACTTGACACACCACACCAGTTGTGGTTGATTGCGCAACTGCCCTTCTTATCATACAACAAGGACATGTATTGCATAAGGTTTCAGTTTCATATGTCATATGATACTCTGATGCTTTGCAGTTGTTTCTGGATTACTTTTGCATTTGAGAGGTAGCCCAATATATACTTCCTGCTGCAGAGCATTGTTGCAAGCTGGCCCCCCATATGCACAAGATGCTGCTCCCGCACAGACACACAGAACAGAGCAAGGCAGAGTGGTGTACCACTTGATGAACATTAGCACCCACTTGTATGCAAATCAGAAGCCTGCTTGGCATGAGGTCATTCAGTCTGAGATCATCAGGTCATTGCTCCTCGCTGGGAACCCAGCCCACATGCCACCCCTCTCCCCCACACCCAACAGCTCAGAAACCCCGCTCCAGCAAAGTACTGCCCTGCAAGGCTCACAGCATCAAGTGGACAGCTCAGTTTCCAGCCCCATGGCTTTTCTCCTTACTCAGGATGGCGTTGTAGACACGCAAGCAGCTGAGTCAGCATCAGCTCACTTTGAGCCATATCTTCTTCATCAAGCTCTCTTACTTGCTACAGATGCTGAATGGGTCCCTCAAGACTTTGGTGCATGTGCATCTGACTCATCTGAGTCTGGTTCAGCAGCATCAGAGCCAAGCCAGGCCGAGTCAGCTGAAGATGAAGATGCGCAGGCAGAACTGACTACAATCGGTTTTGACAGAGTGCTTGCAATCGCCATCATAGCGGCTTACCATTGCTGCCCACAGCCTGCACATACAGACGCCATATCTGAACAGACTAAGCTGGACAGATCCACATACAATGCGTCAATGAACTCAGTAAGAGACTTGAAACATAGTATCAAGCATGTGTCCATTCAACTTTGTCCTTGGCCACATGGTTGCCAAGTTACCCCTTGCACAAGTCTGTTTGGATGACGTCAGTATTCTTGTAGTGCATGCTCAATGCAGCAATTCTGATTGGCAGACTCAAGTGCAGCCAAAGCATGCATTGTGGTCGTGCTTCCACCTTACTTTCTAACTCTACTTGTTGAAGCTTATTTACTGTGTTGCAGGCACTGGATAGCAGCTTCAGCATGAGTAGTGAGATAGATGACCCCTTAGGCATGCAACATCTGTTTGAAGAGCAGCCTTCTGATGACAGCAGCAATGCGCTGGCCGCAGGTGCACCCGCAGGGCCAGCCAATCCGTGGGCACCTGTTCTTCAGCTGTCCTTACAGTGCCTTATCAGATGGCTACATTCAGGCAAAGATAGCCTTGCCAGACAGCATATGGATGCCATCATGTGTCTTCTGTCACAGCAAGTGACGCCCGACATCAAAGCATCTTTTGATGCCCCAGCTGACTCAGGTAATAGTCAGCAGCACGCTGTCATCATTGACGGTCCTGGTCAATTATCTCATCTACTCACGGAGTTACATCAGGCGCTGCTAGAAGAAGCCATGAGAGACGAAGCTTCTTGTGCATATATAGTGGGCCGTGTGTTCATGAGCCCAGCCAAGCTGCACGGCAGGAACAACAACAACAGACAGCAGAACAGCAGAGCCGACAGACTTTGGCAACTGGCTGCCACGTGCCTGATGCACAGCGTGCAAGAGTGTGTTGCAATGAATCAGGAGTGCAGGCTGGCTATGGATTTATGGCTAGATCTCAATGTTGTGGCGTCCTCTGTTGGATCTAGCTTGAAGGCGGATGTGCTGCTGAGACAGCTTGCTCAGCCCAAGTAAGTTACACCACTTTGTTGCGCTATTTGTCCAAGACAACACGTTGGTGAGCACTGCAGCATATACAAATTTGGGCTTTGGGTGCAAGATATACCTTGGTCACTTATTGACATGATTGGGCGCACATATTGGCATATGTGGCGCATAGCAGATTTACACAAGGTGTCTTCTCATGCTGAGATGTTCATGTTTTGCATTTGGTGCATGACACCTCCTTGCTTCAAGTTGGCCGACATGTTGCGTGATCCTCAATTGGAACACTGTTGCGACCGATTGAGGATCACCTCACTCTTCGGCCAGGCAATGCAAGGTCATGTGTCATTGCCCGGCAGGTGACATGTGTCATTGCATATTGCAAGCCTGATGTTTTGTCCTTAATTTGACCTCATCTGTGTTACCACGCAGGCTTGATTTGATCATGCTAACATCCCACACTCTTGACGCTAGACAGCGTACCAGGATTGTAAGCATCATCCTACAAGGCTTGTTGTTGTCAAATTCTGTCCCCAAGTCAGGAGCGAGCTTGTTGGATTGTGCTTCCATAGCTTTCCTGCTGAATATATTGCAGTATGTGCTGGTGCAAGCGTCTAATCCTCCAGCAGCCTGGCTCATCAACTCAGTTGATGCATTGTTGAAGGTGAGCAAGCATTCCATGTGGCTCAATGAATGTACCAAGAAAGGTTGGCAACATGGCATATATTGCATGCTTGGTGATGTTTTTGGGACCCTGTCAGCTTTTTGGCAGTGTTGTAGCATACACACCGCCTATGCAATCAATTCAACATTGATATGGCATGATCCACCACCTTGCCACACATTTGTATGCTCTGATTGCAAGACCAAGACACAGATGAAGTACTTTCTAGTGTAATAATGTAACAGTCTGTGCAGGGTGAAGACGAGGTGTCGAAAGCTGCTTCTAGGGAGCCTCTCTATGTTGCGTGGCTGAAGACCATGGCGTCTATCTCTGAAACCAGTCAAGCCAGAGCAAGGTGTGACTCGCATCTGCCTTGTTTGTGATTGCCATGTGTTTTGATGCATATTATTGATGAGGTAGATTCTGTAAGGTTGAGGAAACCCAATGGTGGCTATAGCTTTGCATCTGTTGCAGTATCTTGGATGATTTGCATGCTTTATGATCCTGATTCCATTGTCCTTGCTGTCATGATTTTGGACGAGCTGGCCATCAGTTAGTCGTAATTTGCAAGGCGTTTGCTTTCATGCAACAGCGAGGCAAGACTAGCATGTCAGGTCAGACCCATTGTCAGAATTTTGCAACTTTTGTGCTTCTGCTGGCAGGGAATCCAAAGAGACGCAGCTGGCAGAAAAGCTTGCCAGCTTGTTCCCTTGTGGCTGCAATTGTACAGATCCTGTCATTGGCAGCTCAGAAGCTGCCCAGCTGTTGCAAGCAGGTCTGGAGCACAAAGAATGGCAGGCAGCATACCACCAGATGGCAGATAGACATGCTAGCAAACCTTTCTTGACAGAGATGCCATCATGCCCTCAGTGTCCTGCAGAAGCACTGGACAGAATCCATGCCATGACTGTTGCTTGTCTTGATGCCTTTCAAAGCACCAACAACAGCCAGTCACATACCATGGAGGCGCTCTTTGCAAAGCACGCTTGTTGTACAGCTTTGATGCAGCTCTTCCTGAGCGTCAGCTTGCCCCAAGCAGATACAGAAATGTTGCGGGCTGGACAAACAGCAAGCATCTCACAGATGTTTGCCCTTGTTCAGCCACCAGCTGTCTGCAACAACCCCATGGCATGCTGGCCATATGTGAGGGCTGAGCCAGCCTCTGTTGGCACAACATCATGCTTGCTCACAGATCATGCTCAGATACACGACATGCTTCAACAAGCATGCACATCAATGTTATCACACCCCATTGATGGCAACAAAACTGATCAGATGTTGTCTTGCGGGATCTTGGATCTAGCTCTTGTGCAAGCTTGGAATTCTCAATGCCTCTCTGCCGTTGTGGAGCAGGACCCAGAGTCTGGTATGCCTGCTGCAGCAAATCAGGCTGCAGGGCTGCTTTCATCTCTAGAGGCATTACTGGGACATTTGGTGAGCATGACTGAGCGTCAGACCATTCAAGTGTTGAGCCAGCAATTGAGTGATGCTGCTCAGCAAGACAAGATAGAGGACATGAAAGCTGTGTTGCAAATGGGGCTCCCAACCAAAGAGGTAAGCCAATATACATGCTATGTTGTGCTGGAAATGTCATTTGAATGTCACAAGGTACATTTTACAAATGAACTCCGAACTTTACATGCGTGAGCTGATCATGTCAGTCGGGCAGCACCGTGCAAATCACTATGCCTTGACTCTCAACAATTGGCGTGACGATAGTGACAGAATGTTTGTTTGGGAGGAGTATAAGAATCATCTGACAGGCAGACAATTGACTGATGATGCATGTTGTGACAATCGTGATGTAAGTGCTCACTGTGCAGATGTTGCGTCTTGCAGCGGGGCAGACGCCCTTCATCTAAAGCCTGCTTCTTGAAGTTTCATGTGGGCTTGGCAGTTGAGTTGGTTGCGCGAGGCGCTGCATGGTGTATGCTGGGCCACTGTATTGCTCTTGTTATATGTATGGCCCGCAAAATCACAGCTGGCCTAGCTGTAGTGTTGCGGGCCACATACATGAGAGGAGCAATAAGCTGCAGTGCCCCAGCATGTGCGCTGCAGCGCCTCATGCAACCATCTCAACTGCCAAGCCCAACCCAGACTTCAAGAAGTAGGCTTAGATGGAGGGCACTTGTCCTGCTGCAGGACGCAAAATCTGTCCTGGCATGGTTTAGCATTGTTACTGCATCCAAACAACAAGTTGAACAGTGTTTCTTACACCAGGTTGCAATTTGCAGGTCACTGATGCCTTGGAAGCAATTCATCGCCAGCTTGGCAGCAATCTAGCTTGTCTCACATGGCAGCATGGTCCAGACCCATGGCAAACATTCCAAATCACATCTCACGTCCCAGCTGCAGAAGCCTCAGAGCCAGGGTCCTCAGCAATGTCAGGCATGCAGGAGAGCGTAGGACCTGTCATGCATGCTGCAGTGGCCATGCACGGCTTGCCTGTCACAGCTCAGCCAGACAGCTCCCAAGTGCTCAGCTGCGTCAGAGGCCTTGCAAGTGTCATTGGCCTGGCGTCGCGCATTGTTGCTTTGCCAGGACTCCTGGAACACGCATCAGGTGAAGAGTGGCTGAAAGGAATTGAGGCAGCCCTCACTCGGCTTACACCTGCAATCCATGGGTATGTCATCAGGGATGCAGAGATATTGTCAGGCCTGATCAGAAGCAGCAAACCAAAAGTTGTGCAGAAGGCGGAAGAAGAGCAGCAGCTCAGACAGCGAGCTGTCCTGCTGAGCTTGCTGAATGCTTGGAAGGTATGCTGCTTCAATTGCCACACATTGCAATTATAGGTAGCATTGCCATGGTTGTAAGCAAATTTGGATACAAGCTGTTGTCATTGGCATGATGATTGTCTGATGCTTGTAGATGGCAGTCATGTGTCATTGGCAGTCACATGTCAATGCTTACCAAACATTATCAGACAGGAGTCTGTGAGTTACTTGCCAAGATGATATCCAAGATGATTGCCAAGATGTTCTCTTGGAAGCCACTTCTTTGCTTGCACCGTGTGTTGCACTGCTTTTTTGTCCTCCTGTTTTGGGATGGACTATAGCTACAAGCATCATGTCACTTCTGTCTCTGC
>JAABUO010009070.1_pt1 | contig 11161 bp, 19 predicted proteins | sample 5559291 | NCBI WGS metagenome assembly JAABUO01 (sample SAMN10711878, study PRJNA513372) | rock metagenome | isolation source: Antarctica rocks | place: Antarctica: Victoria Land, Finger Mt sud | reverse complement strand
ACACAAGTCGACTGTTCACACTTCACACTACAGGAAGCGCATTACCGTTGCCGGTAGCAGCAGCAAGAGGAGCAGACTCCTCAAAAGCCGCGGGTGCCGCAATATCCGAAACCTAGTCGCTAGACAGTGCCGATTTTGGAGTGCGGTGTCAAGGGGCAAAGCAAGCCGGATTGACTCAACCTAAGATGTCCTCTTTATGGCAGACAACAATCTCGGCGGAATGGCAGGCACAGCTCGCAAGCGTTGACTCGAAAGTTCAATCTCTTGCAAAGTCTGGGCTGCTTGAACTTGACAGGTCAGGCTTGTGAGATCGCTGATGGTGTTTTGATCACAAATCGTTTCAGCTGCAGCAGCTACGTAGATGGTGGGTCCAAGAGCTGCCATCAGTGATGCAGGCTCGAGAACAACTCTTTCTCGAGAAGGATGAGATCGTCAAACTGGTCTGTTTATTCTGCTGTCAAAACCTCAAGGTGAGCTTGTCTTGGCATTTTTATTTGCAGACCCTGGTTACAATTCAGGTAGAATGGAAGCTGACAAGAGGCAAATGGAGGCCAAAGTTGCTGGACTACGCAAAGCATGCTTCAGAGGAAGAAGTTGTAGGCACAACTAAAAAGGCTTTTGCGTGCCTGGGCTCAGCAGAAACACCAGCTTTGCCAGAAGTGGAAGAAGCTCTAAAAGAGCTCATCAGCCTCAAGGCAAGTGCGAGTGGTGCAAGCAAGGCTGTTACTTGTAGGTTACAAGCAGGTAGACAGTGGTCCAGATGATCATGCCTATCATAGACTTACTAGCTCAGACGAATGCTTCAGACATCTTTGCTTAGCACTCTCACCTGTTTACTCATATCTGCATGCCTAGACAGGGCAATTGTCTGAACACTTACTACATGTTGTGCATATGCCTTGCATACCTCTGCTGCTGCCATGGCAGCCAGCCATGGCTGCGCAAACGCCTGCTTTCAGCTGATGTAGACAACTTGGCCTCAATGGCAACTACATGTGTGTGAGAGGTACGACTTCTGTGAGACCTTCAGCTTCTTGGCGTCATACTTACGTCAGCTACAGACCAATTCCTCCTAAACCAGCTGTTGCAGATCAGCATCTGCACGATGTCTGACACAATCAGTGTTCCACAAACACCACTGAATGTGCAGGGAACCGGCCCAGCAACTGCATCAGCTATGCTGACTGCTGTGAGTGCTTCACTGCCATTCATGTCTGATGAGGCCATGGCAGCTGCCCTGCCTGGCCGCCCTGAGTATACAGTCAAGAAGTACCTGCAGCTGGTCACAGCACTCCGCAGCAAAGCTGAATCCCTGAGCAACTCGTCAGGTCAGCTCTCAAAAGTGCACGCATGATGCATTGTCATGTGAACTGCGATCTGCGCCATGTTATTTGCCATGTTCCTTGCTTTTCAGCCATCGAAGTCTGTGTCTTGCATGCTGCAGCAGCTCAGTCAGCCCTTAGCTGCCCTGGGGCCTAACCAGACCAGCCATGCCACAGCCCTGCACAACCTCTGTCATGGGACTGTTCATACATATGGGTGTGGTCTTGGAGGTGAATGAGTCATGTCTCCAAACCACGGGGAGTGGCTTTGTCCGACAATGGCATATTGAATGACCTACATCTGTTGACAGGCCATTGTCATCTCCATTACATCTGGCATTGCCATGGAAGATGCGTGCGCCTGCATGTGGTGTCTGACCTGCAACATCAAACTCATTTGACGGAGAAAACCACATCTGTGTATCAGGTACAAGTTGGAGCGCTGCTGAGGTAGAGAGGGCGCTATGGTCTGAAGCCCTTGCCATGCAGTTATCTAAAAAAGAATCCAAAGGAACAAAGCGGAAGAGATGACTGCACCTTGCAACCGTGAACGCACTGTAGTGTGCTGCGTCGCAATCTGCGTCTTGATCACGACAAGGGGATGGTGGAATGGGTATTCACCATCCGACGCTGGAATATTGGCAATATTGTCAATAGGTGCCAGGCTGAGCGAAAATGCGCCACCATGCTGCAACTCTGCAGTCAGACTGGCACAGAAGTTGCTTTGCTGTTACGATGGGCTATAATTGCAATAAGTTGAAATTAGCTCTCGGCTCATAGCCAGCAAAGTACAATTTCAGACCCTGATGCAAGTCAGATTTTCTTGACAAAACTCAGAGTTGGACAACTTTTGCACGACATAGTTACGTATAACCTTACAAGGGTATGGCAAGGAATGACAGGTAGCAACACATGCTGCTGCGTCACATTCCTGTCTCAGGGCACATGATATGTTTCAGTAGCACTAGTGTTTAGCTGTAGCTTGGTGTTAGGCCAAGCATAGCATACAAGACATGTAATAGATGGTCAAAGTTCAGACTACACTGGTAACGCTGTCAAAGTACAATCATTACACTTGCATGAGCAGTGCGCATGAGCGTTTGTAAAAAACAGTTCATTGCATGCAGTTTTCAGAAGCCTTCAAAAGCTAGGACCACGTGCTGCAATGCTCAGCATAGCAAGAGAGGATTGGCTGGGATTACAGGATCATGTTGATGAGCCAAAGGGCGCTCTGCAAGCTGCCAATTGTTATAAGGGCAAAGTCTCATACAACCACTGCTATACACACAGCCCTAGCAGAGCCTACTCTGACAGGCCCAGCTAAAAAGCATAAGTCAAAACCAGACCAATCATGCTGCTGCATTCAAGACATGGGCAACTTGAGTCTATAGACTCTAGCGCTGTCTTCATGGTTAATACCGTGATGACGCTACAGCCGGGCAACTTGCTCAAATGGGTAGACCCTTTGCTAAGCTTGTTCATCAATGCAAGCTTGGGAAGCTGTTCTGGGACTCACAACACTTGAAAGCAACTGGGTAGACCAAGCTAAGCACTGTTGCACATTGTGAAACAAAATTGCATGATTTTCAAGCAGCTCATGACAATATGACACTGCCGCTTTGCATCAGGTTCTCGTGAGCGGTGTAAACTGGCGTAAACTGGCGCGCACACAGCACACATAGCTGTATGCATTGCTTGCTTTTGTACAGGCAGTGCATACAACCTTGCATGGTGAACACAATATGCCCGCAACTTTTGCATGTTTGAGGCACTTCCTCTGAATGACTATCAAACAAGCAGAAGCGTTGGAACAAAGCACAAATGAATAGCTGCCCATACATACCAGACCCACAGCATCCATTTGACCAACACCGAATGTTCTAGCAACCACACATGCAGAAGTACAGCGCTGAAAATATTCAGTCAAGTCCTGACCACGATTAAAAAAATCAAATGAGGCTCAAATGCTGAATGCAGACACCACATTTGCCTGTGTGAACCACATATGTCTGTCTGTGTGAGGCTGAGGGCGCATTCACGAGCAGCCTTCTCAAGCTTACATTGCTCTGCTTTCACCTTGGTAGCCATGCACAGATACAGTGTCAGCATGTGATGACCCATCACACAGTCTGCATTTGGGTACCAAACCCTGCATTTTTCAAGTCATCTGCGGGTTGCTGAGCTCAAGAAACAGGCCATACCCATTCAGACCAAACCACACACTTCCAATCAGGTTGCCAAAGATGACCTCAAGGATTTGGCCCTTCCATGTGATATCTGTCTTGTACGGAACAGCTGCAGAAATCAGGAAGCCAATGCTTCCCCACAGTTGCCATGCATTCACCCAGAATGGCAGGCTCTTCCACTCCCGAGAGGTGAAGGGAAAGTATCCTGCATCGCAGATGAGGTAGCTGGCATGCTCCAAGCAGGCACAGCTGTCGCATACTAGGGCACAGTCTTGGCTGTACCCTGCACAGTTGGAGCAATAACAGGCACCACACCTCCTCATCAACCAACGCGGAGGCCAAGAGCATGCGGCATGTGACATGTCAGCATGCGGTAGTTAGTTGGGCATACAGACGAAATCCAGAATGCAGAGTACAGCTGGTTGACAACAGCATGATGCCTGTAGCGGCCACTCTGACGGTGCTTACAGGACAGCACATAGATGAGAGCTTACCTCGCCAGAATGAGTGCGTGCCGTCCCAACAGAATGGAATGGATGCTCCAATGAAAGCAGCTGATCCATATGTCAGCGTGAAGTAGATCCACCATTGCTGCATGTCAGCACACTGCTGTCAGCACACTGCTCTCAAACAGCCCAATCAAAGTTTTTACTAAACGGGAGTCAAGAGAAGCAAAACAGCTTGGACAAGGGAGGCTGGACATCAACACAGGGTCATTGCCTATCACACTGACGTCAACAGGCACGTCAGAGGACAAGGCACACAACACGTAGTCTGCGCCCCATTATGCATGTAATGCAGGTAAATGCGTGTCAAGACAGTAGGAGTCAGTATGAGGGGGCATCAGCAGGGACAAGAACAGGAGCATGTACAGAAGCAGGAACATACTGGCAGCCCTCAGCAGCCATTCCACAAAAGACAGAAGTTCTGAGCCACTGACAGGACGCCACAGCGCTAGCAGAGGGCACACGGTTTACCTCTTGAGTGGTGGTCCAGTCCTCAGGCACATCGCCCAGCAGGCAACTGGCAATGGTGGAAACATTGAAGGCTGTGGCTCCCGTGAACATAAGCAGGGAGGCCCACCACAACAGATTGTTCACTTTGACAGGGAACAGCCATCTGAACCTGCAGTCATCATTGAAGCCGTGACGTTTCTTGTCTTGGGCGCCTGGGAGGTCATTGGATTGACTGGCAAGGCATGTGCGTGAAAATGGGGCTCAATTCCACGCAACACTTGAAGCATCCTCAGTGATGTCACATTCATGCAGGCTTGCACATTTCAGTTCATGACAATGTTGTGATGTGGTTGAGCCAGAGGGCAACCCATAGATCACTAAGACCTTGTTACAGTAGATGCAGGGAGTTCTATGAGTCATGGACATCTTGAAACAAAAGCCTCCTCAGAGCATTCTGTCACATGCAGATAGATGCAAACAGCTGTCTTAGGCGTGTGATACCTATGACATGTGGGACATGTAATAAATCAGACCAAAAACAACCTGATCAAGTGATGAGATCAGGCCCCTGGCCAAGCTGTCTTGTAGCCTACTTCTCTAAATTGTATACCAATGTGACGCCACTACGTTACACTCAACCAGCATTGCTAGTCTCTGTCACTTTATCCAGTGATGCAAGTCCAATGCACTCCCATAACAGACACTCCAGCTTCAATGAGCTAATGACATGCTACGCCCACAGCATGAAGTGGCTATAAGTTGGCAGACCATGATCAGTGCATTACACATAGGCAGCAGCACTGGTTGAGACATGTCTGGAACGCAACGGCCGAATTTGTGGCACAGCAGGTGCGTACCCTGGCTTTCTGCCTTTCTCGCCATGCACTCGCCAGTTGTGGCGCCGCATTTCCAGATCAGTGTTGGCATTCTCAATGACCATCAGCCAGACACCAGGCCAGAAGAAGAAGCAAGCCCCGAAGACTGAGGGATATCTGCACACAACAAGCTCACACTTGTCGCTACGTAGGCTGGGCATGACTGTCAGGCAATAGCTGCTGTGAACAAGTGATGAGAATGTCATGTGCCCCTTGTTGCATCAATGCTGTGAGTCATGCAGGCTGCTGCTTGATACTTTTTGTGCTGACAGACGGGTGCAGGCAAGTCAAGAGTATGCATGCCATTCTTCCACATCAGCAGTATATTGTGCGACAGCGATGTGTGAGAGCGGTTTCGCTGTGCAATGCGTCTTGTGCGCATGGTCGTACTGGTATGAGTCACTGTCAGGGAAAGCAAAACCCAAATTGAAGTGATGCTCATAGTGCAACAAATACACTTCAATTGGCACATGAGACAAGGGTGTGTGCATGACAACAGGAGAAAAGCACATACGCGTCCAGCCAGTCGTATTCACTAGCTCTGTGAGTCTGATCTTTATACACCTGCGGAGGCGTGTCATCAACTTCAGTCCAACATCCTTCCCTGAGTGCTTGCAGTAGCTAAAGATGCTGTGCACAGACGTGACCGCAACACTCATCAAGCAATGCTGCATGGTTCCAATTGACAGGCGTCAGCCAGGTGACATGCTACTCGATGGGTAATCAGCAGCAGCATCAACAACAGCAGCATCAACAACAGCAGCATCAACAACAACAGTAGCATTGACAGCAGCAGCATGATGGCAACAACAGGTGCCTAGCATATCAGACAACAGCCATGCTGTGTGTCAGTTGCATCAGCCAGACTGTTGCATGCATACACAACAGTGTGGAGCCTCGCATGCATTGGGCAGCCTGACTGCCTATGCAAGAAAACGGTTTGCAGCACCTCAAACAGATGTAACAGCGTCATGCATGCCTTGAGCAGAACCAGGCATAATTATCTCAAGACTTGTCTCATTCGAACTTCTTGGATGTTGTCTGTTGGCTTTCCATTGGTCGTAAGGGCACAAATGTGAGTCGTGGTAGTAGTATAACATATGCCCATACAGCAAAAAAATGTCTACAGCGGTGTGAAGAGTTCACCTTGTGGGACAGGGAAGTGCAGGCTCCCATCAGAAAGAGAACAGATCCAAACAGGAAGCACCAAGCGATCCACCAGGACACGGCTTGCTGAGGGGTGTGATGATACTTCCAGAACTTGACCCAATCCCAGCAGTAAAACTTCTCCTTGCCTGTCAGCTTGCTGATTTCGTGATAGGGCGTGCGACCCTTCCTGCATATCACAGACTGGGTGTCAGCACATTTCCTTTTTGTCGTGTTGGCATTGTTTTTGAACATCGATTTACATGTGTAGAGACCGAAGAACCAGGGTGTCAGTGAAGAAGTAGCTGGACTGCTGCCTGACAGTGCCTCAGACCATTTGCAGGTGCTGTCATCCTGGTACATGCAGACCTGCTTGGAATGATGCTGTCTAACATGGGTACTGACGAACATGGACAGAAGCTTTGGCGGCCTTGAGCAAAGGCTTAGAGTATGACATTGGATGCTCTTATGGTCAGACAGATTTTGTGGTTATGCTGGAATTGAACTGGCATAAGGTGCCAGCATGCTCAATAGTCTGGCTCTGTCTGCAGTGAAAAGGCAGTGGGTAAGCTTGACCTCTGGCGCCTATGATCCCAGTGGAATTTTACGCCATTCTCATCCACCCCTGTACCCAACAGGAGTGTTCCTAAGCTGTCTTACAAACACTTGCAAGGAGACACAGACAGTGCTGATGTGAAGCACACCTTGACACAGCCAGTGCAAGCATGCAGAGATAGTGTGCGATTGTGGGACACATGCCTTGACAAAGCTTTTGCTGGCATATGCAGACAGACATTACATGCGCAATGAAGGCCTTGATAGAGCTTGTGGAGAGGACACACGACAGATGCCGTGAGTGCAAGGAGTATGCACGGGAGCTGCACCTTGCACACTGGTGATGTGCTTAGGCATGCCGTCACGCCACAGGAAGCCTCTGAATTGCACATCGCCCTCCCTGCACCAAACGCGTCACTGTCACAGCAGCACTGACTGACTGTGTCATAACAGTGACCACATGCCCTTGTAGTGGTCTGCATTATGCATGCTGATGACAAAGAAATGCAACAAGCTGTGGACAATAAAATTGTACCAGTACCTGATATGCTTTGGGACAGGCCTCCCGCCAAATACTTGGTGTTCCCACTGGTGTTTGTAAACTGCCTTCTCTAGAGGACTGCCTTCAATGTCAAAGGTGTCCTTGCTCTTGCCAATCACACCAGCAATATCATGCCTGTCACCTGCGGATCATTAGACTGTCATCCTTGCATGCCAGCAGTTGAGTGCGCATTGCCTATCTTCATATACCGGTGCCCTGAGGGCCTACGGCTGGGCACGACAGACTTACGTGAGATCGTTGCACACCTGCAGAGTCGGTCACAGTTGCAGAGATGCCATAAGGCTTGTCTCGTACTCTGGTCGACAAGTCTTCGCAAGCCTCGCCAAGGGATACATCTTCGTGCTTGAGACCCTCCTTCTCGTCACCTGAAGCAAAATCTTTTTTTGCTAGGACCACAAACTACATGAGTCCCCAAAATGCACATCAGATGCTGCTCAATCGACAACTTTTGCGTTTGCTGGGGCAGCGCACCTTGCTTATCTAAGGCAGCGCTTGGCCTCTCAAATTGTCCTCCTTGCTCGCGACGTCCGTGTGCGCTATCGTCCACATCTTCGGCTTGTGTAATTTGACCCATGGATATTCCGCGTCTGTTCCTTTACTTCGACACTCTGTTTGGTGCACAAGGTCCAAAGGTCCCTTCCCAAGTGACCACGACGTTCAACCGGCGTGCTGTTCAAAACCGGCCTCGTCCGCATTCACCTGCCAGACTTTCTTCTTGGAAATGACATCTCAAACAACATGTCCGAAGCCGGGTGATGTCAGCGGGTGTAATCTGCGCGTAGTAGCTTTATAGCAACTTCCGACACTCGTCACTCTTTGTGCATGCTCCGAAACCAAAAAGTTGCAGAGGTCTGCAACTACTTGGTCAGATAAAAGGTTTGACTCACTTGTTCGGTGCTCAGGTACTGCTGTCCTGACACTAGGCTGCAGCCTCTGAATGGCATCATCAGGCGTCGGGCCAAATGGAAACCACAATGACGGGTCGAACACCACCTTGCTGACGGCCGTGGACTTGCCTGTTGAGGACGCGGGCGTGCACCACGTTGGGCAATGCAGGCTGATCACCGCGCAGCACTTTGATTGCGGCTTGATCTGGTGTGCTCTTGAAGCACTTTGTCGCCAGCTTGAAGACCTTTGCCGGTGCTCTTCTTAGAGCTTTGCTCTTGCAGGGCTGACTACCCCTCAAATGCTGTGCTCGGTTACCCCAAGAAGGCCCGCAAACGCAAGAAGAAACGGTCTGAAACATTATCTCTGGAGTCAGAGGAAAGCACAGGACTGGTTCTGCAGCTGCAGGAGCTAGGATTGCCATCAGCATTTGCGACCAGCAAGGCAAGCCACAGCCTGTGCAAGCTGCTGTGGTAGACAGTCATGGCCCAGCTAGACCTGTAACAGTGCTTGTCAAGCTTCTTTACATCAGTACACAGTCTATGACTTCCAAGATTGTTTCAGGGAGAAGCATATGATGAAGAAGAGGATAACTGTGTGACTGCCAATGATCCTGCCAACGATCAGCATCAGCTCGCAGCAGATGATCACCATCATGATGACAGCGGTGATGACCGATGCATGCAGTCTACAAGTGTGCATTTACCGCCAGTTCAAGCACAAGAGAGTGTATTTGAGTGGCAGCAGGCCTATGATGATGCATATGGCTGCTTTTACTATTATAGAGAGCGTACTCAGGTAGCACCAGATCACGCAATATGACCCTGCTCTGTGACATAAAATTTCTGCTTTGCATTGCGCAAAGCACACTTTGCTGTGTCATTTCAGCCTCAACGATGCTTGTGCAGGCCCTCTACAAGTGCCTTCCAACACTAAGCCTCTTGATACCATTCTGCCTGACTTGCTCATGCCTCTTTCACCCAGAAGTTGCTCGCACTGCAATGACTCACAATGCTGCTGCTAGCCTGACTCTTTCATGTCCTTTTGATGGGAGCACAAGTCCTGAAATGTGATACTGTGCTGCTGCAGGAGACTCAGTGGGAGCAGCCCAGTGAAGACTTCCTGCCAGCTCCCGCTGAATGGCTTGCGTATGCACAGCAGCAGCAGCAGCAGCAGCAGCAGCAGGCCAGTACTGTACAAGAAGAAGCCAGACTGCTTGATAATCCATGTGAATCTCCTCTGCAGCCAGACATGATTACAGATGACCTGAAGTCGGATGATCTCGACATAGTTTCAAGGTTGGCACATGACGCGCAAGCATGGCCCAGTCATTTGCGCAGCGTTGTCGTTCATCCTGACCAACCTGTCATCGTGGCAAGCAATCATAGTAGTGAACAGCCGGCTGTCAGAGTAGAGAGCAGTGGCATGATGGCCAGCATCCCAGCGCCTCAAGGGACACACATCAGATTTGATGATGGTGCAGCTGAAATTGAAGCGCAGCTGGACCACCAGGCAGGGCCTCAGCAGCAGGCTCAGCACCATGCTTTACAACAGTTGACAACAAGGCATCAGCAAGCAGCTGAGCAGCACCAAGTGCAGCATCAATCAGGGCGTCCCTCCCTGGATCATGCAGACAGTCTCACAGATGACAGTCATGGACTTTGTTTGGATGCAAGCTTGGTGCAGGCTGCTGTGCAAGGCATGATGGGCTCCACTGTCACGTCATCGCTGCCCACACAACAAGCCCCGCCTCTCAGCAACATTGTGCCAGACACACCTGACTTGCCGCCTGAGCTCTTAGCAAGCAGTGCACAGCAGCCGTCATTGAGCAAGCACAACTTTGGCTCTTGCGTGGTCTCCAGTGAGCAGCCTGGCACAGCATCCCCTGCAAAGGGTGCTCCTTTACCACAAGCTACACAGCTGGACACTCACGCTGCGGCCGCCACCCTAGACACTGCAGCATCACAGCAGGCTGGTGCTGCATACAGCCCAGGAGACAGGCAGTCGGACTTGACCAATGACGCTGCTCCTAGCAGCGTCACAGGGGCTATTGTGCTGGATGCTAATGAGGAAGCTGTTGGTGGCGGAATGGCAACAGAAGCAGATTTGGTGAGCGGTGGTGGTGATGTCAGCATCATGTACAGCACTCTCAGCAATCAGCTGCAAAGCAAGCTTGAGCTGCCCAGGAAACTCTGGAAGTACTGGCTGCAGCGCTACAGCCTCTTCACCAGGTTTGATGACGGCATTCTGATGGATGAGGAGGGCTGGTACTCAGCCACTCCTGAGGTCCTTGCTGCTCATCATGCTGCCAAATGCAGGCATGTACCACCCCCCCAAAGGTCACATCTATTGTGCCTGCATTTGCCAGACGCACACTGACTGAGAAGCTCTAGATATACGGCGCTCTGTAAATGCTACTTGCAGCTTGAGCAATAGAGGAATGCAATGCCTTGATGTTGCTGGCATTGTGAGCTGTATGATGTATTGTTCTGTGCATGAGGTTTGCATAAGTAGGCAGTGCAATGCTCTAGTGTGATGCTGCATATGCCCCTGACTTGGAGATTATGTCCTCACCATGATGCATACACTGTGAAGTATCTGCTTGTCTGAAGTACGTGTGTCAGGTCCCACCACATTGTCTACTGAGCTTCCCCCCCCCCCGCCATGAGCAACT
>JAABUO010009066.1_pt1 | contig 11170 bp, 9 predicted proteins | sample 5559291 | NCBI WGS metagenome assembly JAABUO01 (sample SAMN10711878, study PRJNA513372) | rock metagenome | isolation source: Antarctica rocks | place: Antarctica: Victoria Land, Finger Mt sud | reverse complement strand
TCCGATCGGGACCTGACTCCATCGTTAAAGGTCAGTTAACAGCAACGAACAGATCCGGTCAATAGCCGACACGAAGTGCCTTTATTTGTTGGCCGATGCGTCAGTTTCAATCAACTTCAGACACTGAGTGCCCGGTGCGCCTTCAGGCCGACAAGTCGTTCAAGCATTGTGGGCTGAAGGGTTTCGGTCGTCGGTCGCGGCATGGAGCACCCACCCCGGCAGCGGCGATATCTGTCCACAGATCCGGGTCGCCCCCGTCGGCACCGGATGCGATGCGGGAGGTGGGCACTTGTGCCAAATGACTGTCCGGGGACCGGTTCGCAGCGCTTTCCTCAGGCGCGCAGCGCAATCAAGCTCCGGCTACTGCGTGCCGGCCAGCGGTTGGTCCGCCTGGAAGCTGCGGGACGCTACAGGAGCCAGATGACCGGTGAACAGCGGTGGTCTATAGCGGTCCTGCACGTGTTGGCGGGGACTGGCATCACTATTTGCGCTGGACTCTGTTGAGGTAGCGCTGCACGATCACCACCGCGATCACGAAGACGCCGGTGACAACTGCCTGCGCCGCCTGCGGCAGACTGGTGCCCAGGTTGATGTAGCTGCTGACTACGCCCAGAAGCAGCACGCCGGCGGCGGTGCCGATGAGCGATCCGGCGCCACCTGTGAGCAGGGTACCGCCGATCACCACGGCGGCGATGGCGTTGAGCTCGAACCCGCGGCCCAGGTCAGGAGTTCCGGACTGGCTGTAACCGGCCGCCAGTACCCCGGCGATCCCAGCCAGCCCGGCGGAGAAGACGTACAGCCAGATCTTGGTGCTGCGGACTTTCAGACCCATCAGCGAGGAGGCGTCCTCGCTGCCACCCAGTGCGTAGGTGGTGAGCCCGAACGAGGTGCGCGAGAGCGTGATGTGGGCGATGATGTAAAGGATCAGGGCCAGCAGGATCGGATAGCCGATGGTGAAAAGGCTGCCGGTTCCGAATCGGTAGAAGGCACCGGATTGCGGTGCGGAGTAGACGTCGTTCCCGTTGTTGCTGACGAAGAACACCAGGCCGCGCACCCCGTACAGGCCGGCCAGGGTGACGATGAACGGCGGCAGGCCGACCCGGGCGATCAGCACACCCTGCACCAGTCCGATCAGCAGCGCCGCCCCGAGGGCCAGCGCGATCGCCGCCAATGCGCCGGCGCCGTACCCTTTCGACACGTCGAGCACCTTGGTGGACAGAATCGCCGACAGCGCATACACCGAACCGACTGATAGGTCGATACCGCCGGTGACGATCACCAGTGTCATTCCGATGGCGATGATCGCCGGGAACGACACGGTGATCAGCACATTCCGCAAATTTCCCAGCGAGCCGAATCCTTGGACGGTGATGGAGGCGAAGATGACGAACAGCACCAGCACCACCATGGCGCCGACGCCGTCCCGCTGCAGCAGGTGGGCGATCCGCGCCTTGGTCGACGCCGGCTGCAACGACGCCTCGACGCCGGCGCCGCGGGACGCGTCGATGGACAAACCCTGGCTGTCGTCGCCGCTCATGAACGCGCTCTCTTCCGCTGGACCAGGACCGCGATCACGATGATGATCGCGGTGACCATCTGGGTCACCGCGTCGGTGAAGTTGTGGAAGGCCAGGGTGCTGCGCAGCACCTGCATGACCAGGGCGCCGGCGATGGTGCCGATGATGCGGACCCGGCCGCCGGTGAGGGCGGTGCCGCCGACGACGACCGCGGTGATGGCGTACAGCTCATAGCCCAGGCCGTTGGTGCTGGGGTCGTTGGTGCTGGTGAAGGTGGTGACCACCAGGCCGGCCCAGGCGGCCAGCAGACCGCTGACGATGTACACGGCCAGCAGTGTCTTACGTACCGGGATTCCGGACAGGTAGGAGGCGCGGACGTTGTCGCCGATGGCGACGATGCGCCGCCCGAAGATGGTGCGACGCACTACCAGCGCGATGATCACCACCGGTACGAGGGCGTCGTAGAAGGGGGCCTGGAGCCCCAGGAAGGAGCCGGATCCGAATTTGAGCAGCGTCGGGTCGGACACACTGAGGGTGGTCGCCTGGAACAGCACGGCCACTCCGCGGCCGGCCACCAGCAGCGCCAGGGTCGCCACGATGGGTTGCACTTCGAAGAACGCCACCAGAGTTCCGGCGATGGAGCCGACCACCATGCCGGCGATGAGCACCAGCGGCACGATGACGTAGGCGGGCAGCCCGCGGTCCAGGCCCTGCCCGATGACCGATGCGGAGATCGCCATGGTCGCCCCGACGGACAGGTCGATTCCCTCGGTGCCGATGACCAGGGCCATGCCCAGGGCGACGATGAGGATCGGTGCGACCAGTACCAGTTGCAGCTTCAGGTTGCTGGAGGTCAGCCAGAACTTCGTGAAAACCGCGTTGTAGATGATCAGCAGCCCAAGCGCGAAATAGACGCCGTTCTCCTGGAGGAAGGAGAAGACCTTCTTGCGGTCGATCGTGGTGGATCGGGGGCTGAGGGCTTCAGACATGGTGGGAGTCTCCAGCTTCGTCGCCGCCGGTCCCGGCGATGGCTTGGACCAGTGCGGCTTCGGTGAGGTTTTGGCCGCGTAGTTCGTCGACGATGGAGCCGTCCCGCAGAACCATGATCCGGTGGGAGCCGTCGACCAACTCTTCGGTCTCGGAGGAAATCAGCAGTACCCCCAGGCCCTGCTCGGCGAGTTCATCGATCAGTCGCCGGACCTCGGCCTTGGCGCCGACATCGATTCCCCGGGTCGGTTCGTCGAGCATCAGAACTTTGGGTTCCAGGCACAACCAGCGGGCCAGCAGCACCTTCTGCTGGTTGCCGCCGGACAACGTTCCCACCTTCTGGGCCGGCCCGAACGCCTTGATGTTCAGTCGTTTCATGAAGGTGTCAACGAGTTTCTTGGCGGCTTTGTCGGAGAACACGCCCCGCTTGGACAGTCGCGGCAGCGCTGCCAGCACGATGTTGTCGCGGATGGACAGGTTGGGCAGGATGCCGTCGACCTTGCGGTCCTCCGGAAGCAGCACAACGCCGGCTTGGATGGACCGCGCCGGCGAGCCGAGCCGAACCGGATGGCCCTGTACCGTCACCGAGCCGGAGTCCAGGATCTGAGCGCCCAGGATGGCCTTGGCGGTTTCGCTGCGACCGGCTCCGAGCAGGCCACCGAGACCGACCACCTCGCCGGGCCGGATTTCCAGCGACACATCGTGCAACATTCCCCGGCGGTCGAGGCCCTGAGCGACCAGCACGGGGGCCGCCCGGTCGGTGTCCTGTGGTGCGCCGGCAGCAGCGGAGCGGGAATGCTGCTCGAGCAGTTCACGGCCGAGCATGGTGGCCACCAATTGCTTGCGGGGCAGTTCGCTGATCGGACCGGTGTGCACCAGCCGGCCGTCGCGGAGCACCGTCACCTGGTCGCAGATCCGGTACAGCTCGTCCAGGCGGTGGCTGACGTACACGACGGCGATACCGTCGCTCTTGAGCCGCTCGATCAGCCGGAAAAGTGTCTCCACCTCCCGGGACTCCAGCGACGACGTCGGCTCGTCCATGATCACGACATTCGCGTCCAACGAGATGGCGCGAGCCACGCAAATCATCTGCTGGGCGCCGAGCGCCAGCGTCGCCACCGGAACGGTGGGATCGGCGTCGATGTTGAAATCGTCCAACAACGCCTTGGCGTCCCGGTTCATCTTCTTGTAGTCCACCAGGTGCAGCGCGGTCCGCGGTTCGCGGCCCATGTACAGGTTCCTGGCGCCGCTTTGCAGCGGCACCAGGTTCACCTCCTGGTAGATCGTGCTGATCCCCGCGTCCTGCGCCGCCTTCGGATTGGCGAAGGCGACGCTCTTGCCCTTGTGCAGGAGCTGACCGGCGTCCAACTGGTAGACGCCGGTCAGCAGCTTGATCAACGTGGACTTGCCGGCACCGTTCTCGCCGACGAGGGCGTGAACTTCACCGCCGCGCAATCTGACGGACACATCCTGAAGAGCCTTCACGCCGGGAAAGGTCTTGCTGACTCCCCTGGCCTCCAGGATCGGCGTTCCCTGGGAGTTGCCTGCCCCCGGGTTGGTTCCCTCAGGGCTGTTCGTGACCGTCATGGTGCGCTTGGACTCAATTCCACAGGGTGAGCGGACGGGGCGGGTGGTACAGGCGGGCGCGTCCTGGCTCAGAAGGCCTGGTCGATCTTGGCCTTGGCGGCGGCGGCGTCAAGGTAGTCGCCGTCGGTGATGATGATCTTGGCCGGCACCGGGATGCCGGTCTCGAAGTCCATCAGGGCCTTGAAGGCCAGCGGCCCGAAACGCGGGTTGGACTGGATGACCGCGGTGTACTCACCGGTCTGGATCTTGCTGACCGCGTCCTTGATGCCGTCGATCGACACGATTTTGATGTCCTTGCCCGGGGACTTGCCGGCGGCCTTGACGGCGTTGTAGGCGCCGACGCCCATCTCGTCGTTCTCGGCGTAGATGCCGGTGATGGTCGGGTCTGCCTGCAGCAGCTGGGAAGCGACGGCCTGGCCCTTTGCCCGGTCGAAGTCACCGGTCTGCTGCTTGGAGATCTTGATGCCGGAGTACTTGGCCTTCATCTCGTTGACGAAGCCGCTGGTGCGGTCGGTGGTCACACCATTACCCGAGGAGCCGAGCAGGATCGCGACGTTGCCCTTGCCGGCGAGCGCTTCGCCCATGGCGTCAGCTGCGCGCATACCCTGCTTGACGAAGTTGGAACCGATGAACGTCAGGTAGTCCTTGCACGGAGTCTGCGACACCAGCCGGTCGACCGTGACGACCGGAACCTTCGCCGCGGCCGCCGCGTCCCAGGCCGGCTGCAGCCCGTCACTGTTCAGCGGCGCGACGATCAGCATCTTGGCGCCCTTGGTGATCAGGTCCTTGATGTCGGCGATCTGCTTCTGCGGGTCCTTGTTGGCGTTTGCGTAGAGCAGGTCCGCGCCCTGCTTGGTGGCTTCGTCGCGCATCGACTTCGTCTCCGCGGCACGGAAGGAGGCGTTGTCAGGTTCGGACTGCGAGAACCCGACCTTCACGCCCTTGAAACTCGTGATCGCCGGATAACCCAGCTTCGACGCTGTGCACCCGTTACCGCCGGCACCCGAAGACGACGGCGCCATCGAGGACGCCATGGACGAGGCACCCGAAGACGACGGCGCCATCGAGGACGCCATGGACGAGGCGCCCGAAGACGACGGCGCCATCGAGGACGCCATGGACGAGGCACCCGAAGACGACGGCGCCATCGAGGACGCCATGGACGAGGAACCCTTGGACGACGGCGCCATGGCCGACGAGGGCGCCATGGCAGAGCCGGCGGCGGAGGGTGCGGATGCGGCCGGTGCTGCCGAGCTGGAGCTGCTCGAGCTGGTGGAGGAACCGGAAGCTGCCGGAGTGCTGCTGCTGCTACAACCCGCGAGAGCGAGGCTGAAGGCAACGGCGACGGCGAGCGTCTGACCCGTGCGGTTGAGTCGTGCGGTCATTCAGTCACATCCTTGTGATCATTCGCGCAGATCCGGGTGATCACGCGCAGAATAGTGGGCGGTCGCGGTGATCGGCAGGACTTCACCGGCCCGGCGTGAGCAAACTGTCACTGCACCGTCTCGAACGGTGCCAGTCGCACTCCATGCTGTCAAGACCGATCAGTTAACGCTTCATAACGATCAGATATACCCGGGTTTGTTGGTGGAATCTGAGCGGTCTGCTTGACTGGCGGTCATGGGAGCAAGCGAGCGCCGCCAGTTGATCCTGGCCGCCGTTCAGCAGCGCGGCCTGATCACGATCAGCGAAGTGATCGACCTAGGCAACACCTCGGAAGCGACCGCCCGCCGGGATCTGCGGGACCTTGCCGAAAAAGGCATGCTGCGGCGCACGCACGGCGGCGCCGCACCGTCGTCGCCGGTCGGCCGGGAACCCCAACGGGAAGAATTAGACCCTCTCGCCGCCCAGAAGCAGGCGATCGCGCTGGCCGCCGCACAGATGATCGGCGCCGGCGATACCGTCGCCATCGGCGCCGGCACGACCACTTTCGCGCTGGCCCGACAGTTGACGACGCTGCGGGATGTCACGGTCGTAACCAACTCCGTCCTGGTCGCAGCCGCACTGGATCGCGCCCCCAACGTGCAGCTGATCCTGTCCGGCGGGCTGCTCCGCAGCAACACTCACGCTGTGGTCGGTCCCCTGGCGGAGCGGTCCATGTCCGACATGCACGTTCCGACGCTGTACCTGTCCGGGAACGGCCTCACCGCTGCCCGCGGGTTGTCCACTGCGGATGTGCTGGCCGCGGCGGTCGACCAGCAGATGGTCCTGTCGGCCTCGAGGGTAATTGTGCTGGTCGACCACACCAAGATCGGAAGGGAGACGATGGTGCAGACCGTCGCGCCGAGCGGCATCGCCTGCGTCATCACCGATGACGCCGCCGACCCGGCGGAGCTGGACAGCCTGCGCCAGCTGGGCATCGAAATTGTCGTCGCCTCCGCCGAACGCGAACCGCACACGCCATCCGAGAGCACCTTGGGCGGCGTCGTGCACCAAGCGCTGCCACCGACGGGACCGGGTCGCACTGTGCCCGACGAGTCCTTTCTCTAGCCCCGGAGCCACGCCCGGCCGCCGGCCGGTTCTCTGCCGCCAGTGGCAAACCTGAGGCCCGCCCGGTCCTACGTCGGTGCTACCCGACCAGCCGTGTCAACTGGTCGAGCAGCACCGCCGGGGGCCGGACGGGTTCAGGGGCGAGCCGAAACTACAGGCCGGGACCTTGCGCGGTCAGCTTCGACACGTCGGCCGCAGTCAGCGCCCGGTCGAATACCTGTGCGTTGTCCACTGAACCGTTGAGGTAGTCGACAGGGTTACCGCCGAACTTGCCTCGACCGATCTCCAAGTTGCCGGTGCCCTTGTCGCCGCCGCCCAGGATGCCGACCGAGCCCGACAGCGCGCCGTCGACGTAGATCGACAGCTTCGAGTTCGTGACATCCCGAACACCAACCAGGTGATACCACCGACCGGCGACGGGCACCCCGACCGTGGTGGCCAGTGCCCGGACGCTGGCGAAGCTGAACGCCCAGCGCTGGTCCGCACCCGAGAACTGCAGGAAGAACGCACTGTTGGCGTCGCCGTCCTCGCTCATCACGGTCTGGAACGCACCGCCGACCGCGTTGAGCTTCACCCAGGCCGAGACACTGTAATTGGTGTTCTCGGTCGGAATCAGCGTTCCGGCGGACTCGGCATACTGCTTGTTCCCGTTGAGCGCGAGCGCGTTCCCGGCCAGGCCCGGCGCGAACGTCGCGCCGTTTCGGAGGGTCAGATCATGGTGACCGACGCTGTCCTTCGCGACCGTTCCGGACGCCTCGTCGAACTTCCAACGGTCGATCCCCCCGAGGCCCGGAGTGCCGGGGGGCGCCTGCGGGGTGGGCTTGGAGCCGGCCGCGATCACGGCAAGGTTCGAGGCGCGCACCCGTGCCTGGTCCACCTTCTCGACCTTGCGGTCATAGGTGAACAAGCCGTTCTGCTCACCCTCGACATCGGTAATCTGGGTGTAGATCGATCCGGACAGCCCGTACGGCGCTCCCTGGTCGCGCAGCACCGCGTTGTTCGCCTCGTAGCCGGCGTTGAGCGCTGCGAGGGTCGGAACCGAACCGTAGGGGTTGATCGAAGCCGTCGGCCAGAGATGGCCTGCAACGGAGTAGGTGAGTCCGCCGTGCTCGCCGTCGATGGACGCGCGGGTCGCATCCGGCGCCGGAAGCGCCGGGCCCTGGTACTGGTGCCAGTCGATGATGTCACCGGTACCCGGATCGCCGGGGGTGTCGCAGCAGTTGGAACCGCTGCGGTCGTCGACCAGTCGGGACGGATCCTGCTTCTTGATCTGGTCGCCGACATCGGTGGCCGCCTGCACGCTCCACTGCCCCCAGCCCTCGTTGAACGGGATCCAGCCGATGATCGACGTCACGTTCTTCAGCTGGGTGACCATCTGCGCGGTCTCGGCGCGGAAGTTGGCCTTGTCACCAGTGGTGAGCGAGCCGTTGCGGCCGGTCGGAAGCGCCGGTGAATCCTGCCAGACCATCATGCCGAGCTTGTCCGCCCAGTAGTACCAGCGTGCCGGCTCGATCTTGATGTGCTTGCGAATGGTGTTGAATCCCAGATCCTTGGTCTTCTGGATGTCGAACTTCAGGGCAGCGTCGGTGGGCGCCGTATAGATGCCGTCCGGCCAGTAGCCCTGATCGAGCGTTCCGAGCAAGAACGTCGGTTTGCCGTTGAGCGTGATGCGCTGCTTGCCATTGACGTTGGACACCGCGATCGACCGGAGTCCGGCGTAGCTCTCGACCACATCGGTCCCATGGCCGGAGAGCCTGGCCTTGAAGGTGTAGAGGAACGGGTCGGTCGGGCTCCAGAGGTGCGGTTTGGGCACCGTGATCCTCGTCGATCCTCTCGCCGCGCCCCTAACGCTGGCGACCCTCCTGGTGCCTGCGTACACGTCGACCGCGAGGCGCTCATTGGTCGGATCGCCGTTGAGCGTCGCCTGGAAGGTGAACGACGAGCTCGACACATCCGGTGTCGCCGTGAAGGAGGCGATGCTCGTGGCCGCGACCGGCTCGAGCCAGACCGACTGCCAGATTCCGGAAGCAGCGGTGTAGAAGATGCCGCTCGGATCAAGGCGCTGCTTGCCGACCGGAATGGTGGCGCTGTCCACCGGGGAGTGCACCGCCACCACGATCTCCTGCGGGCCCCTGGACCGCAGGGCACCGGTGATGTCGACGCTGAAGGCGTCGTAGGCGCCGGTGTGGCGAGCGAGTTCCGTGCCGTTCACATAGACGGTGGCGTCGTAGTTGACCGCCCCGAAGTTGAGCCGCAGGTGCTGGCCGCGGTTGGTGAAGTTGCGCGGTACGTCCACCGTGCGGCGATAGAACATGTAGTCGGAATGCTTCTGCACACCAGAGAGAACCGACTCAGCCGGATACGGCACGAGGATCTGGCCGGCCAGGTCGGTGCCGAAGGGCGGGGGGCTGAAGCCGTCGGTCTCGGCGTACTGCCAGAGTCCGTTCAGGCTTTTCCACTTCGGTGCTGCCACCGACGGCCGGGCCAACTGCGGCCGCGGATAGTCCGGAAGCGCGTTCGTCGGGGTGACGGCGGCGGTCCACGGGGTTGCCAGCGGAGCAGTCAAACCACTCCAGGTGTCCCCGGTGGCCGCGGCCTGCGCGCTTGCCGGGGCTGCGATCAGCCCGATGCTGCAGACGGCGGCCAACGCGACGCTGAGCCACCTCTTGCGCAGATCTGTCATTCAGAACCAACTTCCTTGTAGGTCGGATCGAAACGCCCGGAATCGGCGGGGACGCTTGCCGCACCGAAAATGACCGTGTCGGCGCAGGTCGGACCAGATGGCACTGACGTCAGCGTCGATGCCACAATCGAACCAAAGCATCCCTGCGTGGTCAATACCTGTCAGAAAGTAACACCTGATCGGCGCAAGCAGATCAGGCCCGATCATCCCCGGACGCGGCGACCACTCGTCGCGGTCCGACCCGTCCGGTCGGCGTCGAAGCTGCTACCAACCGCTGACCGGCGACTACGTCACTGGACGCGGGGGGTAGGGGCGCGGTGTGTACCTGCACCCCCGCAGCGCCCATAGCGGCGAGCAGGGCCGGCTCACCGTCGTCGTCGGTGACCAGATGAGCGATCCGAGCCGTCGGCACCGTCTGGAACATGGTGTCCACACCCAACTTAGTGTGATCAGCCAGCACCACAACCTCCCCGGCGGCAGCAGCGATCGCCTGATCCACCCCCGCCACATGCATGTTCGGCGTCGACAAGCCCCGCTCGACGGTTAGCCCGTTCCCGGACAGGAACGCCCGCCGCACCCGCAACTGGGCGAACGAATGCTCAGCCGCCCCACCCACCAACGCATACGTCGACCCGCGCAGAGAACCACCGGTCATCACCACCTCAACAGCGGTACGCGCAAGAACCTGCGCGACCAAAAGGGAGTTCGTCACGACCGTCAGGTCCTTCATCCGGACCAACCGCCGGGCGAACTCTTCGGTGGTGGTGCCGGCGCCGATGACGATCGCGTCGCCTTCCTCGACCAAAGTGGCTGCAACGTCAGCGATACCGGCCTTCTCAGCCGCTGCCACCAAACTCTTCTGTCGGTAACTCTGCTCGTGGGAAAGTCCGCCCCGCAGCGCCGCTCCCCCGCGCCGACGATCCACCAGCCCGTCGCTCTCCAACGCCTGAATGTCCCGCCGCACCGTCACCTCAGAACTTTGAACCGCCACCGCAAGGTCACGCAGCGAAACCACCCCACGGCTATGGACCAAATCCAAAATGGCCTGCCTACGCTCAGCTGCGAACATGGTTCCCCCCGTCCTCTCATCCCAATGGGGCGGCACAGCATCTCGCCGTCTGTCCGGAACGCCCACACCTGCAACGCTCTCTACCAACGTCACGCTGCAACGGTTGATGCTGACTGTTCGCCGGTCCGGTCAACGGATCTTCGCAGACACACCAAACGCTGACTGAATCTATCAGCGAACAATCATTTCAGACGCCCTGTCGGCCTGGGGCTGCCCAGGGATAATCCTGAGTCGGCCCCCGCCCAGCCCGCTTCGGAACGGTGCAGCTTCGACCTCGACGCGGCTACACGCAAAACGCAAGGGCCCGCCGAAGCGAGCCCTGCACTCACGCACCGACGGGACGCGACAGACCCCCGAACGAGCAGGGCCTGGGCGTCCTGGTGCTGCAGCAGGTCGTCGTCGGGCAGCACGCGGACCGCCGGAGTGCCGTCGGCGAGGCGTCGGGCGGCAGCGGCGTCGGACGTACGCAGCCGGTAGTCGATCTCACCGGTCTCCGCGGCAAGCTTGCTCACCGGCCCGAAGAACACGACCCGGCCGGCGGCCAGCAGACTGACCTCGGTGCACAGCGCAGTGAGATCATCCATGCGGTGGCTGGACAGCACGACCGACGCGCCGTCGGCCGCGAGGCGAGCAAGCACGCGGTGAACGTGGCGGGTACCGGCGATGTTGCGACGACAGCTAGAAATCGCCAGAGTGAGCCAGATAGATCGGCAAGTTACATGACCGGGCCAATTTATTCGAGGCGAAAGTGTGCCACCTATATCCGGGAACGACGACCTGGGCGCCTACCAGGCGTAGTCCTCCGGGGCGGTCTTGTGGCCGGGGAAGATGTGGTCGA
>JAABUO010009064.1_pt1 | contig 11172 bp, 11 predicted proteins | sample 5559291 | NCBI WGS metagenome assembly JAABUO01 (sample SAMN10711878, study PRJNA513372) | rock metagenome | isolation source: Antarctica rocks | place: Antarctica: Victoria Land, Finger Mt sud | reverse complement strand
ATGTGGTGAAGGACCTCGTACCCGACCTCACCCAGTTCTACCAACAATACAAAAGCATCAAACCATTCCTCCAATCTACGCCGCCGGAGAAGGGCGAGCATCTGCAATCGAAGGCCGACCGTGCCAAACTCGACGGGCTCTATGAATGCGTAAGTCGTCAACGATAACGTCACTGACCTGAAGATCCTGTGCGCCTGCTGCTCGACCGCGTGTCCCTCGTACTGGTGGAATCAAGAGGAATACCTTGGACCGGCCGTGCTATTGCAAGCCTTCCGATGGATGAATGACTCGCGTGACGAAAAGGGCTGGGAGCGGAAGGAGCAACTGCAAAACAATATGTCGCTCTACCGATGTCACACGATCATGAACTGCGCAAAGACCTGCCCAAAGAATCTCAACCCTGGGCTTGCCATTCAGCAGATAAAGAAGAACATGGCTTTAGATGGGTAGTCGTAGATAGTAAGGAGTTCATGGAGTATCTATCTCACCGAGACTTGTGGTGCTGTAACTGCCTACACCGTGGTAATGGGTCGTGTCTTCCTATGTACGCTACCCTACATCTGCCACATCCAATGCAGCTCGCACGATGTTGGCGTCTGCGAGACTTTAAATCAGCATAACTCTCTTCGTTCCTCCTCATTCTGATCATCCATTCTGTCTCGAACCTCTACGGATACTCTCCTTGTCACGGTCAAATTAGCACGGAGGCTCCTCTGAATGTAGCAAATGTCACAAATACTGTCAACCTGACTCTCTCCTACGGCCGGCACTCGGTGGTCCAAGGGGGGTGCTTTTCCTCCAGCTTTCCACAACAATAAGAGCACTTACCTTCTTATTATGGTTGAACTCATGTGCCGTCGGTAAGCCCATCATTGACGAAGCCATCAGCGAGATTGTTGATGCAGTGACTTCCACTCTAGAACGTCGAGCTGTGGCGCGCGGCTTTCCTTTGAAACATAACTTTTAATAAATGCTCATTCGTTCTTTCATTCCTTCGCAGGTGAGCCTCGGTGACACTTGTATCGGCAAAAGTCGAATTCAAAATCTTGACAACGATCCCCATCCCACTGCAAACCCACAGGAGGAGCGCACGCCCATGCTTTCAAGTGTTTTGCGGGCCAATCTTGGCGCCAGGGCTGCAACACCGCGTGTCGGGGCCCGCTGCGTGGTACGAGGCATCGCTTCCTCAACGCAAGCAGCCCCGGGAAGAATAACGAGAAATGCAGTCGCAGCTACCCTTGCATCGGGTCTGATTGGGGCATGGTACATTCACCTCTACGGCAGTCCGATACACGCCATGACGCCTGCAGAGGAAGGCATGCATCCAATCAAGTGGCCGTGGGACCATACCGGGCACTTCTCTACCTTTGACCACCAGTCCCTGAGACGAGGGTACCAGGTCTACTCCGAGGTATGCTCCGCGTGCCACTCCCTCAACTTTATCGCCTACCGAAATCTGGTGGGGACAACTCATACCGTGGAGGAGGTGAAGGCGATGGCTGAGCAGGTGGAGTACGACAGCGAACCCAATGATCAGGGGGAGATTGAGAAGCGGCCGGGTAAGTTGAGCGACTACCTCCCCGCACCCTATTCCAATGAAGAGGCGGCACGTGCAGCAAACCAAGGGGCGCTCCCTCCGGATCTTTCGCTCATGATCAAAGCTCGCCACGGAGGGTGCGACTATGTCTTTTCTCTGCTGACCGGCTACCCAGACGATCCACCGCCGGGCGTCGAGGTTCAAGAGGGCCTGAACTACAACCCCTACTTCCCCAACGGACAGTTGGGGATGGCACGCGTGCTGTACGATGGGCTTGTAGAGTATGACGACAAGACGCCGGCGACCGCATCACAAATGGCCAAGGACGTAGTGCAGTTCCTCAACTGGACGGCAGAGCCGGAGATGGACGAGAGGAAGAAAATGGGCATGAAGGTGATCTTTATTGCCAGCACGCTGTTTGCGCTGAGTGTGTGGGTGAAGCGCTTCAAATGGGCTCCCCTCAAGAACCGCAAGATCGTGTACGACCCTCCGCAGGTCTGAATGAGAGAAAGTAGGGCGACAAAGCAGCAAGTTCAGAATTCAATTAGGTATTTGTTTGATAGATATATATGCAAGTCGTCTCCCCCCTTTCTCAGACGTACGAAGCCGAGTCGACCCTGCGCCTGCCCACAAACCAGTCTGCAATGAGTGCAAAGAATGCGAAAAACATATTCATGCCTGAGAAGACACACGCCGCTCTGTTCTGGGTCGAGAGCGTGCTGAATGTGATGACGTTGATGACGAAGAGGACGAGCCAGACAGCCACGAGGACGGCGTCAAAGATCATGATCAGCGTAAAGGCTGCAAACGCCCAAAAGTTCCACAGCGTCGTCAGGCACAGGATGAGCAGGGCAAGGATGCTCCCTGCCAGCAAGACAATCACCCGCGCGGCCAGGTTGTGGTCTGCGACCTGTGCAGCCGAGAGGCCGAGCACGATGATGGCGATGAAGATCATGAGGGCTCGCAGCGCCAGCTCGGCCAAGTTGGCGGGATTCCTCGAGAGCGTGTAGGCCATCTTGTGTGCAGTCTGTCTTTGCGTAGAGGAGGGGATGGAGGCTGTTTGGGGTTTGGCGTGTGTGGTTTGGGGTTTGTTGGGTCCCAGATTCGGGATGGCTGGGAGCGATGAGCCACGCCACGCCAGGCCACTCCGCCCTGTCCGGTGCGACGCATGTGACACGAGGGATGATCCATATTACGTACAGTCAGTCGTCAGTCCCTCCAGCGATGCTCAGGTGGAAGAGCAGGTAGGAGTCCCACCACACATCCAGCTCCACGCGCTGCTGCTGCTGTTGCTGCTGCTGCTCCCTCTGTGCTGCGCCCTGGGCCGGCCGCCAGTAGGGATGCAAGCGGTGATTGCCCGGGCCTGCCGCGCCCTCCTCCCCTTCACACGACGCCGCCGCACAATTCCATGCTGGACTGATGCGGATGATGGGCACCTTACTCTGGCTGTTGCCCGGTGTGATCACTGCGTCCTCGCCGGGGCGGTACATGATCAGGTTGTCCGCATACGTATACCAGTGATACTGCATCCACTTCTCCTCGCTGATGCACTCCATGTTCCCCTCGCCGTGAGCAGCCGGACCGGCAGGCTCTTTTGCGCGCAATATTCATGACCACCTTGTGACCGCCACTTCCTCCTGCAAGCGTGCACGTATCGAGAGCCGCAATATCGCGCACGCAGTCATGGCCCCACGCACCCTGCCACGGGCCAGCATCCACCGCGACACGAGCCGGCGCTCCGAGGCTACCACAGGGAGGCAGGGGGTCCATGGAGGGAATGGCTCTGGGCATGCCAGAGTGACAAGCAAGAAGGAAAAGCGAGTGCTCAAGCATGACCATCTCATATCACGTACGTGAGGAAGCGAGAAGGACTCATCCCAGGAATTGAAAAGAGCAAGAAGATTAGCAAGACAGCAAAGAAGCGACGGAATCGCAAAGAGGCCAATTCGCTGACGGCCAATCTCAAGGACCTCGAGTCCACGCTGCCGTCGCAGGAGGATGGGGCAGAGAGGGACACGACGGACAGAGCCAAGTACCTTGCCAGCAGCACCTCCAACGCAAAAAGACGAGGGCGAGTGGTTGCGCAGGAGATGGATAGGTTTCGAAAGGTGCTGGCGCAGGAGGATTTCAGACGGGACCCTTTTGCATCCATCCGGCAGCATCTTCAACAGAATCTCAAGACGCTAGAATAGTCCAAGCAGCCTTACATGGATGCGCTGCAGAAATGGATCCGCTGGTACATAGTAATTATCTCGGCTTTGTTTCGTTCTTTGTCCCCGGCGGATTAAATGCGGGGTTGGGACGCTCCACAAGACTCCCAATTCGCATGTTTTGGCTGACCACACTCGGCCTAGGCAGCACGGCGTCTGCCAACCGCTCCATCACGGTAGTCAACAATTGCAGAGACGTGATCTGGCCGGGCTTGTTCTCGCAGGCGGGCTCAGCAAGCAGTGGTGGATTCGAGCTCCATCCGCAAGAACAGCAGGTGGTCAATGTCACGAATGATTGGGATGGAAGGATGTTTGCACGCCAGGGATGTGTCTTCAACTCTACAATGGCTGCATGTCAGGTTTGTAACTGTGGCCCGGATATGGCTTGTCCTGGAAGCAACCAGCCGCCATGCTCGTTGGGCGAATGGAACATGAATGGATACGCAAATCAAACCTTCTTCGACATGAGTCTTGTCGATGGGTTCAATGTTGGTATATCCATACATGCGGTCCAAGCCAATGTGACACCTGTCTGCAATTCCCACCTCGATGACTTTGGCTGTCCCCCAGGTCTCAAAAGGTACGACGCAGATGGCAACTACGAAGCCTGCTGGTCATTTTGTGCGTACTCCCAGATGAGCGTTTTCTGCTGCACAGGCTCTTACGATTCGCCGCAGAGTTGCAGAGTGCATGGAAGCGCGCGAACAGCTAAACATCACTGCCCGGACGCGTACACTTGGCCGTTTGACGACAAGACCTCCACCTTCACAGTCCCCTCGAGTAATGACTTTGTGGTGCACTTCTGCCCCACCCAAAGATCAACCATTCTCCTCGGTCAGGCAACCTCTTTATTATTTCCTCGCACTCTCGTTGCATTTCTAACCACCTTTGCAATGTACTGGAGCATATCAATGTAATCATTTTCGGAGTTTGACAACCTTGCTTATTGCACTGCGGACCACCATCCCGGCTTTCTCCAATTCGCGCTTGGTGAAGCCAGTCGTCACACATACCTTGATACTTGAGTAAAACTTCCATCTCTCCTGACCAGCAATATGTCGGGAACGCGTCACGAGTACACCATTGGCCAGGCATTCATCAACGACATCCTGCAGCATCCGATCTCCTTCCTTACCATCCTTGATATACTCTGGCCACAGACAAAGATGAATGATAGGAGAATCCTGTGCAGATGGCGAAAAGACATATTCTGACTTGTCAGTGAGTGCACGAAACATTTTCGTATTTTCTTTGAGCTGTGCAAATACAGAAGGATTTTTTTGGATGATTTTCAATGACTCGGAAGCGGTTGTGGCCAGTATGGCCGGCATTGCGGCGCTAAAGACGTAGCCTGCACCAGAAATCCGCTGATGCTCAACAACCTCGTTCGATCCAGCGCAAAAACCACCACCAGAGCCCAGCGATGTCGCCAAGGAACCAATCAGCATGTCGACTTCTCGGGAATCCACTCTTGCAAGCTCGGTCACACCCCGTCCTGATGCACCAAGCACACCAAAAGACCATGTTTCGTCAAGAATGAGACGGTATTTGTATTGCTTTTTAAGCTCAATCTTATGTTAGATAGTAGTATAAGTAATGCAAACAATTTTTTGCAAGTCAACAATGTCGCCAGTATTCTCAAAAAGCCCTTCTGTCACGATAAAGCGACGCGTTAATGCTCTCCCTGCATTTTCGCTCATAGTCTCCTGGAGAACACGCTCAAGATCTGAGATGGAGTTGTGTTCGTACCATCTAATCGTAGAGCGTGATATCTGCAGTCCTTTTTGTATTGCAAAACTTACGCCCTTATCCCTCAAGATTAGCGATTTCTTTGCACACACACTTACGCCACGATGATGTCCCCACGCTTGGCAAAGGCAGGGATAACAGATAGATTCGTGGTATATGCCTGGGCATAGACAATACACGCCTCCATGCCTAGAAAATTTAGCAAATCGGACTCAATCTGCATATGCACATCCTGCGTTCCATAAAATCCGGGAGGACTACAGGCTCCGACACCATAAGTACGCAGAGTCTGGATTGCTTGCTCCTTGAGCTGATCCATGCCTTGAAGATTCAAAAAGTTATAAGATGCCATGTGCATGATTGTGCGTCCATTTATCTTCACTTTTGATCCTTGAAGACCTTGAATGACAGGGAGCTTCTCGATCTCATACGCCTCCCCTTCTGTGAGCGGCGCGACTAGAGGTTCTGGCTGCCAGTCTTCGATGAGCTCATCGACTTCTTCCTCGGTGAGCTTTACATACGACTTGTCCTGTCGCACCTTTGGCGTCAAAAGGTATCTCACAGCAAAGAGGAAAAGTGATAACTCCAAGGCGCTGCGGATTGGATCGTCTTGGTGCGAAGACCTGATGTAGCGGAGAACCATAGCAGAGCCAGGCAGTCGGTGAAACTGTTCGCTGATATCATTCAGCGTGGCGTTGATGAACTTTAGTGTATCCGCCATACTGTCTGTCAGATTAGATGCTTGTGGGTTATGTGCTCAAATGTCCCGGTTGCCATGGAAACTAGAAATTTGAATGTAAGAAGTTCGCCGGGTGCATGCACTTCAAGCATCGGCAGATTTGATGTTACGCTAGCATTCTGCGTACGACCTATTATTCTATTCCGCCCACCATCTACTCCACACAGTTGACTGCTCTAAATCACATTTGAATTGGATTGTGGTCAAGTCCTGGAAGCCCTCTTCTACCACCGGAGTCTGAAATCGTCCGGCAAAACTCGTAAAGGCGACTCCAGGTAATAACTCACGATGCTCTGTGCTCGTACCAGAAAAGGCTCGTACTGCATTGTTGTGTCGTGCCAGTTCACTGCTGGCATTAAAATGAAGACATCGTATTTGTACCTTGTGTTGACGCGCAAGAGAAATCCATTCCCGGCGGACAGCTTTGTCTGGATTTGTATTATCGACAATTACACTATCCCCCTTGTGAAGGTGCTTATCTGCCACTTGTAAGCATCGCTCGCGGCTCTTGAGCGTGTCTTGATTAATACGGACATACCTTAGGGGCTCGGCAATTCGGCGACAAAATGTAGATTTCCCACTGCACGGGGAACCCACACAAAGAAGAATGTCCTTCTCATTAATTTTCTCGAAGACCTGTTCGAAATTGGCCGATTTGCCAAGATGTAATGATGGATCAAATGGTCCCCATGAATATGGCAGGGGATCTTGATTGAGGAAGTATTCCTGAGGAGTCATGAACTTCAAACCCAAATTTGCCGCCAACTTTCGATCTGAACAAGCGTGATCGCCTGCTCGTCCAGCAGCATCACCAACAAAGAAGGACTCTGCAATATCTATGCTTTGTGCCCCCAGATCATTCAGAACTTCGGTCCACATACCCGCTCGGGGTTTGCGAAACCGGTCAATTTCAGTCGCCGCGTAAATCATAATAGGTATACCAATGGCGTTGATCACGTTAGAGAGCTTCTCTTTCCACTGCTCCATCCTTTTCGCATTGCCTCTCTTCAAACTGATGCCGCCTTGATTGGAAAGGATAACAACCGTATATCCCCTTTCGTGAGCACTCCGAACTTTAGCGGCCACAGAGGGTGAGCAAAATTGCCAGTCATATTGGTCTGAAGGGTATCTTTTGCCAGTCTTTGGTTTGATTAGAGTCCCGTCAAGATCAAATGCCGCCACGCTGACCTTACAATTGCTAAGATCACCAAGTGTCTTTGACTTTCCTACTAGCAATGTGTTTCTTTTAGACCAATCAAGTTGAGACGCCACTTTATCTGACAAAGGCTTGAAGAAAGACGCGTCCACTTTGATCTTTTTCACCGGTGGTTCGCACGTCAATGACATTGTGAGCTCGCGTCAGATGGTTCCACCAGACACACGATAGCTACCCAAATACGAGAGGGTTTAGCCACACTACAACCAGGCATCCTAAAGTGATTGTATCATATATAATTGCTCTAAGCTCGTTACCCAATACCCATGATGGTCCGCTAATTACACGATTTGAAACTCACTGTCTTGGCCCTTTCCCCTATCAACTCTCGTACGTCGAGTAGCCTCATCTAGCCGCATATTTTTAGCCATTCGCTGGTCCTTCAACTTATCGTATTTTCCTTTGCCCACCTTTCGCACTTTCAGAGGGACCTTGGTCTTGGCACCCAAAGCCCACAATTCACCCCAGCGTGACTTTCGAGCATCATGATATGCTTGATTGCCGAAGCTCTTTGGAACTGTCCAAGAACTGAACGCTCCTGGAGCCGTGCACATTTTGAAGGTAACATGACCACCTTTCTTTTGCGGATCTCGTATAATTCGCGGCCAATGGAAGGCTTCATTTGCTAAAGTAAGTTCATCAACCTTTTCAGCCGATTGCTTTTGCACGTCTTTTAGCTGCTCACCACAATCTGGGTTTGGCATATCAGGACGTCTCACTCCGCGCTGGATGACCACATAAGAAAACTCGGTATGATCTTTTCTTCCCTTACGAATCGACTTCAGCCGTAGAGGCCCTTCGACCCAAAAGTTCTGTCCAAAATTACAGATATCTCTTGAGCCTGCCAGTGGACACTCCTTCTCATGTGGGCATGGCGCCAAGATTCGACTGACAGTTCCCAGCTCATCTCTAGTCAATGCATCTCTCGCAGCGACGATCTGTTTGAAACCCGACAAAGAGCCGGTTTCAACAAAGACAAGAAGGCCACCTTCGGAAACTAATTTCCAAGCATCAAAAATGGCGCGCCGGGGCGAAGCAGCTGTTAAAAGGATATGCGATGCAATCACAAGGTCGTAAGTCGAGCCGACGGGAGCCCGAGTCATAAAAGTTGTATCTTGGTGAAGTCCTTTGAGACGATCCCACATTTGCCGTTGTGTGACTAGTGTACCTTTTACTTTGGAGCCAAAACATGTCTTTGCAGCTAGCAATCCCTCTCCAGCTCCTCCACCAATATCAATGACCGTTCGAGGAGCATACGATTGGCCTAGTCTCTTTTTGAGGGGTGTCAGTATGTGCATAAGTGAGGAGTAAATCTTAGGTAATTGAGCGAGAATGTGGTAGTATTGCTCCCTATCATTAAAAGCACATGTAATCGAAGACCAAGGTACTCGTTCAAATATAGGTCCACCCTGTGGCTTTCTTTGCTCATTTGGTTCCGTCCGTGAAGCCGGAGGCTGTCCTGCGACAATCTCGATTTCCTTTAGTAGATCTGTTGGGAACCTAACCGTGGGAACTGGAGATTTTCCAAGCTTTGTAAATAAATGCAACTTTTCTGAATATCTGTTTTCCAAGCTTTCGAATTGAGACAAAGTGATAGCTGGCAGTTCCTTCTGAGTTGAAGCATCAGAGGCAGCAATACTAGAGTAGTAGGAAGTTCTTTGACGCTTCAAGCACCTATATAATAAATGATGTACTCGTACTTGCATCACGTGCATGAGACTGCCGGACAATCAGGGTTCGCCGATTCTTATACTGTAATACGAGTAATAATGTACAGGATGCTTCTATGATATGATCCGTTTCCCAATGGTTTGGCAAGCAAGCATTTCCGCCTTAATATGGGCAAGTCTCTTTTCCTTAGATACTGCTTTGCAGACAAAAAGAGCTTTCCCAAGATATACCTCTGCCTGCCAGGACCCCGACTTCAGATGGGCCTCACGGAATGATGCTTTATCGATAAGGTATCGGTGTTGTGTAAAATAAACCTGTCGTCTTAACCGTACTAGGGGTGTTTTCAGAGTTGGAACTTTTCCAACAGTGGGTTCGAAATTTTGAGGAGACACTTGAAGAGTTGGCTCCTCTTCATCTTCAACTCTAATATGTCCGAATTGGCCCCTAGTTTCATCTGATAGCTCGTAAAATTCCTGCCCTGGGTTGCCGTTGACACCACTTCCTATCCCATGGTATGTGTCATGTGCGTCCCTGCTAACATCGTTCGAAAATTTTAATAAATGATGATGAGTCTTGGGCACGTATGCCTGAGGTGTGTGAATATGTGTTGAAGATGCTCGAGGTCGTTGGAAAGATTCTTGAGGCGAAAAGGTTGAAATTATTAGAGGTGGCGTACTTGAGCTTCCAGGTTCTAGCTGACTTGTTGTCAAATGCAGAGCGGCCGGGTCAGACTTTTCAAGAATGGTGCTAGTAGGCGTTGGATAGCTATCCGTCATTTGATCGCGTGGTGCTGGCTCATATACCCCAATTTCAGAAGTGGTTTGCGTCCCAATGCGACAGTCCGACGTACTAGGCTTTTGAGGCGACCAATGTAAAATTTCAACAGGTGAGGGTGAAATTGATATCTGCGGCAATGCTAATGGAGGTGGCGAAGTCACCTTTGTCGATTTTGGTTTAGATATTTCTTTCAACCTTTGACTATGTGGATCATGTGCCTGGCTATCGGCAAAATGTTTCGTATTATCCTGTGATTTTTTAGAGTCAGCAGCGGCTTGCTCTGGAAGTTGTTGTTTATCGGATGGAATTTGCTCGTGCAAGCCACGACTTGTACTTGGAGACATATCGTGACTGGGTATGGATTTCGAGATAGCGACGTCGCTGTCAAATCCAGAAGGGGCTTGATTTATCGCAAGGCTCTGGTAATGACTTCCGTTCTTATTAGGCTGAAAATTTCCCGTCCTGATTATGCTGATGATTTCTTCTGTCTTCTCCCAAAGACTATGAAGTAATTGTTTTGGCGTCTGCACTCCTAGAAGGCGCTGCAAAAGGAATACAGCCCTTGCTTTCGCGATTTTTGAGGCTGATCTTCTTTTCTGATGTATTCCACAACTTAAGCCCACGCCGTGAAAAGATACACGGTACAGGTGAGCAGTGAGAGCTTTTTCAGCCGTACTGTACGTATATTGAGACTCTTCAATGTTGCAAAGCTCATCCACTTGCTCAAACGCCATTGAAGCTGCATCCTGTTCGCTTTGGGAATAAGAGTTCAGCTCAGCTTCCTGTGCTAACATAATTGGGATTAGTCTCCTTCCCCACTTGCGTCTCTCCTGTGCTGCACGTTCTTTCTTTGGCTTCTTTAACTTTGCGGAGGGGACAATTGAGGGATCTTCCTCATCAGATTCTGCACCTAATGCGCTAAAATCTCCCGTGCGAAGACCTGCCTGCCTTTCTCCTTCCTCATTTGCACCTACAGTGTCTTCCTTCCTAGAGTCTGAGGCTATTCGATTCGGTGGATTTTCAGGATTAGAGACCCCAGGGCTCGTGGCAATGTCAGGCTCTGAATACCTGGCGCGTTTTGAGGGACGAAAGCTTTCCAGTCGTTCAGTCAATACCTGCTCAATAAATAAAAGAGTATCTCGCAGATTTGGATCCATTTCTTGCAATTCATCCGATCTTGATCATCATTTGTCGCTGTGTCCCGAATTTCACCTAATTTCACCACAATGGGCGATCTGGAAGTGCGAGTCGACAAACCGATCCCATATGAGTT
>JAABUO010009063.1_pt1 | contig 11172 bp, 11 predicted proteins | sample 5559291 | NCBI WGS metagenome assembly JAABUO01 (sample SAMN10711878, study PRJNA513372) | rock metagenome | isolation source: Antarctica rocks | place: Antarctica: Victoria Land, Finger Mt sud | reverse complement strand
CGTCAGACGTCTTGCACATAGACACACAGCTGTAGGGACCGGCGCTCTGCTGCTTCACTTGACCGCACACAAGCATATTTCACCGTCTGAAACGTTGTGCGCTAGTGTTCAGATGAAGCGTGTGCAAGTATTGGCAGGACACTTCGTAGGTAGGACACCTTCAGACTGCATACTGCTATCGATGACACAGCGACCGTATGTGGATGTCTGCCTTTTGTCGCAAATTCTTCTAGCAGCTTACATCAGCTTGGACGTGTGATGACATTGAGTCTGCGACTGCAGACCTGTCACAACAGCACGGGATCACAGCTAATCCCACCTCATCCCAGGTAGTGCATAGCTCGGGCAACACAACCTTGGTGTCACTTTTTGTGCCATCAGTGCATGTTAGCCATGGCAAGCGTGAATGCTAGCTGAAATGTGCATTTGTGTACAGCTACCTGGAGGTCAATACAAGGCCAGGACAGGGGTTAATTCTAGAGAGGAGTATGAGCAACTATACAAGCAATCCTTAGCTGACCCTGCTGCATTTTGGGGCAAGTTTGCTCAAGATTACCACTGGCAGGAAAAGGTACTCAGAGAAACGGACAGACATGATGCCTTGCTCATGCGCATCACCTTCTTTGAGCAAATAACAACTCTGCTTGAAAATAGCCAATGTTGATGACTCTGGACATGAGGGTCGCTTGATAATGCATGCAGTCGGTCACTCTGACATTGCATCAGTGACACCTGCGATGCATGCTGTTGAGCATGACTCTTGAGAGTACAACAGCATGTGGATGGCTTGCACAAATCATGCTGGTTTGCATCTGAGTGGCATGACATGCATGTGTTGCTCTTCATTCTTCAAAGGGGTTTCATGATGCACTCACTGTGTACATCCTGTTTGTCCAGTTTGAGAAGCAGCACGTCAAGTCCAACTTCAACATGGACAATGGCAAGATTGAGATGGAGTTCTTCAGAGGGGGCAAAACCAACATTGCATACAATTGCCTTGACAGGCATGTCAAGGATGGCAGAGGTGACCAGCCCTGCTTCTTGTGGGAGGGAAACGAGCTGGATCAGTCACGCACAATGACATACAAGGAGGTTCTTGTGGAAGTCAGCAGGCTGGTGAGTTACTTTGCTACCATCATTGGGTGATGAAGCCCTACACTTGGGGCTGCTGTGAACTGTTTCTGTCTTTCTAGTTCTACAATTGATGTCAAGTTTCAAAGCAATTCTGACCAGTGCATTGCGTTAGTCGTTATAATGGTTGTCTTGAAGTCCTAGCAAGCTACATAACAACAGCTTATGGGATTCTACGAGCTTGGTTTTGGCCATGTTGGGATTGTGCCTGTTGTCATGATTCAGCTGTTTGAGAGAAAGCAGGCTGCAGCAATGTTTGTTTCAAGCAAGGCATGCCTGTTTCAAGCAAGGCTTGCCTGTTGACAGTGCTCACTCTGCCCTAATGCACATTGTGTAGTCTGTTACACATTTTCCAGGTTGACTCAGTTGAGGTCCTGTGCCCCTTCTGCCTGTACACAGCCCAGCAAGCATGCTGTTCCACAACTGATCAGAGCTCACCATGCTTGAGACAATGCGATTTTCCTTGTAAACCGACCTCAGAAACCACTTTTTGCATTGTGCTGATATCAAGACTGTGTCCTACAATGCTTGATCGCTGCCAATGGGTTGCAGGGTAACTGGTTGAGATCTGTTGGAATTAAGAAGGGTGATGCAGTGGCAATCTACATGCCACTGGTCTGTGAGCTACCCATTGCCATGTTGGCATGCGCACGCATTGGCGCAGTCCACTCGGTTGTCTTTGGCGGCTTCTCAACAGAGGCGCTGGCTCAGAGGATACAGGACTGCAAAGCACGTGTGGTGCTGACTGCGGCTGGCACAAAGCGTGGAGCAAAGAAGCTGGGTTTGAAACAGATTGTAGACAGGGCGGTGGGTATGACTAAGGAGGCTGGGGGCTTCAAGGTGGAAGTGTGTCTGGTGTTGGACACCCCCTCTGTGGCAAAGGGGGAGTGCCCGTGGGTGAAGGGCAGGGACCTTTGGTGGCAGGAGCAAGTGGGCAAGCAGGGCACTGACTGTAAGGTATGCAAGGCATTTGTGCCTTGAATGCACCACAGTCTTGCTGCATTGTCCTGCATGTAGACAGCCACCTGGTAAAGGATCCATGGCTCTCCATCAAATTGTGAGCAGTAGCGGGCTGTATGTGTTTGAGGCATGCTGGCATGCAACTTCTGCAGTGGCTGGTCGCTGAACAGGAGCAAGCATCAGAAGTTCTTCAGGGTAGCATACTGCAGCTGAAGCTGTTCGGCGTTGCTACAGTGACAGGGCAATGCTTACTTAAGATCTATGAAACACCCTGACCACAAGACAGACCCAGCTGTGCCATGCCATGGGTGTCAGGAGGCACTGCTGTTGCAGTGTGTAATGTTATGGCGTCCAGCATGCTTTTTGGATAGAGCTGACATTCATTGGACCATTCTCTTGTGCGTTTTTTGCAGTGGCACATTGGGCCTCATGTACAATGCCTGCTTGCAACAGCAGTGCTGCGAGATACGTGTCACATTCTTTGATCACAGATCTCAGCAATAAGTGGCCACCCGGCTGCCCGCCACTTGCTGAGATTGCTGCCTTGCCTGTGGCACATAGCCCCTGTTACAGAGGCATTGGCAAGCTTTCGCTTCTTTCCTCCAGCTCAAGGCCATGTGCATGACCCTCATGTCTTCAACATCGTATTCTCAAATTAGTAATTTGCAATTGTAACATGCAGCTGTGTGATGCAGGTTGAGTGGATGAACTCTGAGGACCCACTGTTCCTGCTGTACACATCAGGCAGCACTGGCAACCCTAAGGGAGTGCTCCACACCACAGGTGGCGTTTTTGCTGCTGCTGAGCTTATTGTCAAATGCTTGTGGAGCAGTTCAAATTTTTTTCGTTCTGTTTGCTAGCTAAGCCTATATGCTGTAATGCTGACCTAAGGTGGCTTTCACATCTTTTGTACAGTATTGTTCCCTTGCTCTGTGGGGACGGCATATTAGTGTTGAATGTCAGCTGCTGTTTGTTGTGTGTGATACAACTCCAACATAAATATTGTATCCTGCTGTCAAGTATGCTGCACTTCAAAGTACGCTGCGCTTTGCTGCACTCTGTACTTCAGTGTATGCTGTATATCAAAGGGTTTGCAGGTCATGTTGACATTACGCGTCAGGCCAATTTGCAGCTTGCCTGCGCCTTGAGTCAGCACAAGCCAATATCGCTGGCCGCAAGGCTGCAGAAGCTGCAATAGCTCAGCTCACACTTTTCATATAGCTTCAGACATTTCAAACTCCTCCAATATACCCTCCTTTAAGCTCAGGCTTGCATGCAGTCTCAGCTGATGTCAAGCGTCCATCTCATACTATGTAACCCATTCACAGCTAACGTTAAGCATCCAATGGCTCTCAGCCTGTGTTTGTTTGGCAGCTGCATTCAGCTAGCCTGGCTCCCCCATTGTCAAACTCCCCCCACTCTTGGTTTTGGAGTGTTTAAGCTTGAGGATTTATACTTATGGTTTCTATATGATATCTAGAGTGTACCATGCTATTGGCTGCAGGCGGCTACACGGTGATGGCAGGAGTGACCACCAAGTATGTGTTTGACCTCCAGCCAGGCGATGTGTACTGGTGTACGGCAGACTGCGGCTGGATCACTGGCCACACATATCTGACCTACGGCCCACTGCTGAATGGGGCTCAAAATGTGATCTTTGAGGGGGTGCCCACCTACCCTGACCCCAGCAGATGCTGGCAGATTGTGGAGAAGCACAAGGTAGGGTTGGCCTCTTCACCTTCTGGTCTGCAATTGTGGTCAGGTTTGTATGTGGCTAGGAGCAGACCTTCAGGTCAAGCACTGACGTTTGTCAGCTATGCATATGTGCTGATGCAGATGTGATGCCTTGCCGTTTTGTGCTGTGCTGTGCTGCGCTGTGTCATGCTGTGCTGCGCTGTGATGTGCGCTGTGTTGTGCTGACTGTGTTTTGCAACTCAACGTAACATACCATGATACCAAGCAAGGTGCAACCGCAAAGCATTTAAACTGCAGGTGTGCAATGAGCAGCTTACAGTATTTGCCAAATTTTACTTTTAAGACTTTTGACCTTTCTTGATCTTGATCTTTTTGATCAAATCTGAACCTGACTGTGTCATTGCAGGTGCGCACCTTCTACACAGCTCCCACCCTCATCAGGGCCTTGGAGGCAGCCGGGGACAAGTTTGTCACTGAGAGAGACCTCTCAAGTCTGCAAATCCTGGGGACTGTGGGAGAGCCAATCAACGCCAAAGCCTGGAACTGGTACAACAAAGTCATTGGTGGCGGGAGATGCCCCATTGTGGACACTTGGTGGCAGACTGAGACTGGCGCCATTTTGTTGACGCCACTTCCTGGAGTCTGAAGCCAGGCTCTGCCACTTTGCCCTTCTTTGGCGTTCAGCCTGTGCTGCTTGACGAGAAGGTGCGTGCGTCACAGCTCAAGTTGACTGCTGTGGGTGATTCACAAACTGCAATTACCAGCAGTTAGCTGGCTAGCAAGGTGGCTTTCTGCGGCACCTTCCGTCGCCGACCAATATATTTTGCTGAATGTGCTGAAGCTTTGGGGCACATAGCAGATGGTGCGCCTCAGGTGCATCTGCTGTGGTTTGGAACTCGTTCAGTGCATGTACCTTCTAGGTACGTGATGTGTGCAAGCTGCTTTCTGGCAATAAGTTGTTGCCAATAATGTATGCATGGTCTGGCCAGTCACTTGTTGCCTCAGGCAGTATCTTTGTCAAAGTGTCAATTCATGGGAAGGTATGTCCCTGTTGACACACCAGCACTGAGAGGTATCTTTATTTAGGTCTGAACGTTGAACTACAAAGATAGTTTATCTTGTCAGTTGAAGCCCTTTCTTGTCACAACATCGGCATGACTCAGCTGCTGGTCACCTGCCAGCAAGGTTTGTCCAGGGTGGTAACTTTTGTTACATGTATAGCTTTTGTAGTACCTGGCCAGTAGAGTTTGCATGGGTGCTTCCTGTGCAGGGCAAGGAGGTGCAGGGCGAGGTAGAGGGCATTCTGGCCATGAAGCAGTCCTGGCCCTCTATCATGAGAACGCTGTATGGTGACCACAAGAGATACGAGGAGACCTATTTCTCGGCATACAAGGTGAGATTTTCTATATCTCTGGTCAGTACTGTCAACGTCATCATCGTTGTCATCATTGTTGGTAGGTCCATGGTCTGGCTCATGGCAGAATCAAGGACAGTACCTGTGCGTGTACTACCCAGCACTTTGCGTGCAGATCCAGTGACTCTGGTGGGCTTCGCTATACCTCGTGAGGACCCTGTTGCGCTTCTTTCCTCTGTAGGGACGCTCACCAGTGTTGATAGATCTTCTAGCAAAGTGCTGGGTAGTATGCTCAGGACTACAGTCTCTGACCCTGCCACTAGCTAGACCATTTACCTTATAGTCCAATGCTTTCACAAAGCCTGAGACTGGCTTGCTTATAGACTCACTGGCAGCTTACTCGTGTATACCATGCTTGAAAACAAAGCCGAGGTCAATGAATGCATGAGTAGCAGCCAATTCAGCAACTACATAAGCAGGCTGGTTAGACACTACACCAGCAACTGACATCAGCAACAGTTAGAGTGCATCAATCCCCTTGACCCCCTTGACCCCCCTCACGGAGGCCCCAACCAATTAGGCGCCCTGTGCCTCACACCGCGTCATCTGCTTCTCAACGCCTGTATCCCAACTTGCAACCAGGCTTCAGCTTTGACGCAGTTAGAGCATAGGGCTTGGTATTTTTGCACTGCATGCAAGTCACAATCTTTGCAATTGTACTAAAAATAGAAAACCCCAGATTCGCGTATCAGAAGGTCAGTCTCTGTGTGCGTGTCAAGCTTGTAGTCTAGCCTGTGGAGTGATGTTCAGGCAGGACTCAAGCTAAGAATTCAGGCTCCCACATGTTGACAAGACATAAAACACAGTTCACAGAGAAGCCACATATACCTCTCCCTTGAGCTTCAACAAATGATCTTCAATCGACTCTTGACGCAAAGATTTCCTCTCTGCTTCTCAGACTCTGTTGTCACCTTTTGCAGGGATACTACTTCACAGGGGATGGTTGCAAGCGCGACGAGGACGGCTACTTCTGGATCACTGGTAAGAAATTCATGTACAGCTACCAGGGCAGTCTAAAGCCCAGCATGAATGGCATGCCTGCCTCTCACTGTATTCTGCACTCCAGGACTCAGAGCCCAAAGACATCCATGTGTTTGTGTATGCCCTGTCAACCACTTGGAGGACTTTATATGCTTGCCATTCATCCATCTGTCCAGCCATCCATCCATCTTTCTGTCCATCCTTTGTTGTGTCTTGTCAAGTTTATTTATCATTGATCGCTCTGAAACATCTGTCTAGGTACAAAAAAACAAGGTGTGCCATTCCTCAGCAGCTCTATTTTTGCAAGCCTGTTGCGTGTGTCCATTTGCACGCCTTGTGCTGCTGTATAGCATCACAGCAGGTCTGATTGGGGTTTCCTGCTGCTCAGGGCGAGTGGACGACGTGATCAATGTGAGTGGACACAGAGTGGGCACGGCAGAGGTGGAAGGCGCCCTTGTCTCTCATGATGTCGTTGATGAGGCTGCTGTCTGTGGGTGAGCATCAGGCTACTTGATGACTGTTGTGTGCTGTGCTAGTGTTACTCTACCTGCATGATACTTTAACCTGGATGATACTCTACCAGATGTTGGGCATCCAACTTATCTGTGCAGTTGATATTGACACAATCTGCTGGGACGGGTGCAGGAGTCCATAATCAGCCTGAGCAGGTTTACTTACTTATCAATGTAATCTGAAACCTGCCCTGGGTAACACCTGAGGCTACCTGAGTAAGCAAGTATGCAGGTAGACTACCCAGGGCAGAACTCAGGTTTTACATGGATAAGCATGTGATCATAGTATCAGGCTAGTTGTAGACTCCTGCAATTGCACCAGCAGATTGTGTTACTGTCAGCTGCACAAACAAGTGTGAACACGGTCCACACTGGGCACAGCCAAATCAGGCTCAGGCAAACCACCAGTTGTCAATCTGCAATCTGTTCTGCCTCATCTGGGTTGCCTTTCTTACACTGGCAGCACTTGGTTGGAATGATGTGTCACAGACACTTGACATACACTGCTTGCTGTAGTGATGTTTGTACCTGGTGTCGTGTCAGCATGCAGTGGCCTCACAGTTGCATGAGCATGCAGGGTTGACCACAACATCAAGGGGCAGGGCATCTATGCATATGTGGTCCTGGCTGAGGGCACCAAGGCCACACCAGAGCTGAAGAAGAAGCTGAATGAGGTGGTCAGGAACCAGATTGGCTCCTTTGCTGTCCCTGACACCATCCACTGGGCTCCAGGTGAGCCTTTTGGTGTCAGCTTTATGGGTTTTAGTAATTTGTTGTTTTGGTTCACAATTTCTATTGCAAATGCATGCTTTGGACGGCAGCATTCAGGTTTATGTGCGTGGCCTCCTGACTCAGCTTGCAGACAATTGGGTCAGCAGCATCTGTTGACAGCTTCTAGACAGCAGTTGTAGACAGCTTGTAGGCGCTTGGGTCAGCAGCAACTGTAGTGTGGCATTGATGTGGCACTGAGGATATGTAGAAGTGTGAATGGCGCTATGCCAGAAACTAGGCCCAAGGCGTTCCTGTTATTTCTTCACAAGCCTCTCACAGCGTGGCTGCCTTTTCTGGGGCAGTCAAGCCTTGCATCATCCTTGCCTGACTTGATGTACCATCTACCCTGCTCTTCATTTCATGTTATGCTGTGCTCAAGCTGTGCCGTATGCAGCAGTTGACGGCTTGATTGCAGCGCATGGCGACAGATGTGCAACACGTGCATGAGGTAGATGTGTTGTGGTCTGTTCTTTGCAAGTCAGCCGACAAAACGTGATGCAGGTGTGCCCAAGACCCGATCAGGCAAGATCATGCGCCGCATTTTGAGGAAGATTGCCAGCAAGCAGGAATCTGAGATTGGTGACACATCAACACTGGCAGACCCATCGGTGGTGGATCAACTGCTGAAAACCAGAGGAAAGTAATCAATAACAGTCACAAGCAGCTGGATCAGTGCTGAAGCTGTTTTTGCGTCACGAGACTTTTCATGCATACGGTGCAAGATGGGATGTGAGGGATGTGTACTGATGATTTTGTGGTACTGTGTGATCAGTTGCAGTGTGAGAGGCAAGTGGCTGACAGTGTTTTTCCTCGTACTGCGCTGGTGCCTTTGGTGAGACTGACTTTTGCTTGTTTGTGCTTGCGCCAATTTTGATCTGAGTTATGCACAATATGTTTTGTCCAATAAAGCAGTGGCACGCAGTCACCAGCTGTTTTGCTAGTAGAGCAGCAGATAGAGCAAGATTTTGAAGGGTTTTGACACTCTTGTTTCACGACATCAGGCAGTTTACTAGGAGTTCTTCTGGTTATTTTGTGAATAGGCAGAAATTTTGACACAAGGAGTTTTGTTGATGTCAAGTTGCAGGTAAAGTGCAATGACGAAGGGATCCTGCAATGCACGCATGTCTATGCTTGTAAGCGAGCACATCTGTATGGGCCAAGTGCTGCATTACCATCATGCTGTAACTGCAAACTGAAGCTTGCTTGGTATCTAGTTACAAGTCCAGAGCACACTTTACAATGTGCAGCATGGATAGCAAGAGAAACACCAGCTCATTCATGCTGCTCAGCATGTTGTATGCACGTATCTGGTATTCTACTAAGTTGCGCAGTGCACATGTACAGCTTGTCCCGCAGCAAAAGCTCACTGCTCCCACACAATGTTGGTTCCGGAGCAGCCTTAACCATCTTGCAGTTGACACACACACAGCTCGATTCGCTTGCTGGCCTGGCAGCTCTACGAGGTGTCCAGCCCGTCCTCATTTACGTCGGCGCTGTAATGAACGCCCCAGAGCTGGAACTGCTGTTCCGGGAGCTAAGTACAAGCCCGGACTTTTGCACACTGATCCGCTCAATCCAGGAATCTCACACCACTGACCATCCCCAACAGCTCCCCGATGAAAAATCTCCAAACGATTTTGAGCAGGCGGTGGCTCCTGACGATCTGCTGTGCTCCGCAAGAACCCTATTCGAACAGTGTCAGCAGATGACGTGCACAACTTCAGACACAACCCTCGCTGTGAAGGGGCTGACGGATCAGGCGGCTGTGCTTGTGCAAGTGCATAGGTGTGCTTCCCGCCGATGTGTATAGCGCGTTTGATTTGGGAAAATAGCTTCCTGTTTACCTTTGTGTGGGCGTGGCAGGTGTGTGCTAGCTGCTCGTTCTCCCTTCTTCCAGGCCTTGTTCTCCAAAACATGGACTGAACCAAGCTCTGAAAACATTGCAGTTTCCACAGAAGAGGTAACACGAGTGCATGTGTTTTGGCTAGCAAGCCCATCTAATGCTGTTCTGCTACCTCTGAGCTTCGACTGTACTGCAGTGTTGCGGTGAGCAAGCTGTAGCAGTTATTGGCTATCTCTACACTGGCAGCATTGAAGTGGACGTCAGCACTGCCGCAGAAGTCATCAGTCTGGCTAACTTGTGGCAGCTGCCAGGTAGCTAATAATTAGTCTGCCACTGTCACTTTTCATTTCTGTTTGTTTGCATGCCAGGTACCTAACAATTAGTCTGCCACTGTCACTTTTTATTTCTGTTTGTTTGCATGCATGCAGTAAACAATGCTTATAGGCTCAGCCATAACTATGACAGATGCCACTGGTGCAGTCAACCAATGCAGTCACAGCTCAATCATTTGAGCAAATCGTCTTCCACACACACTCATGCTCTGTTTCAGAATTCCCAATACACCTCATCATGCACATGTGCTCCAGCTGTGATGTGATGACATGTCAAAGCCTCAACTTGTCGGTAGAACGCATGCAAAGACTGTTCAGCTGTGTGTCTTGACCACAGACCAAAACAATTACCAGACCACAAGAACCAAATCAAGGACTCAACCGCTCAAATGTGGTGTGTTTCCATGCTAGGCTTGATCAACCTGGTTGTGCAGCACCTGAGTGAGGCTACGTGCCAAGGCTTCAGACGCCCAACCGGCCCTTCAGACAGCCTTGTCGCAGACATGCCTCCTATGGCTGCCTTTGCAAAAGCAGCAAGTGACGGCGGCATAGAGCATGATGCAGTTGCATCCTTATACCAGGTGACTAAGTCTGCTGTAAAAACAGCTTGTCGGTACTTTTCCCTCACCTTGTACTGTTTACCTTACCTTACCCACCTACCATGAGTGGATGGGTCCAGACAACATGTCGAAACTGTAACCTGGCACCCCATGCAGACAGATACACTAAGTTACACGCTGATCACTGCCTACTTGCATTGTCCAATGCGTCCAGGAAAATTGCAAACCACACCTGATAGTGACATCAGATCGAACAATCTTGCCTTGTTTTTTGCACTTTGTGCCTCGACAATTTGTCGCATGTCTTGTACAACACAAGGCCAGATGATGACGTCACAAGCACCTTGTTGTGTTTACCTACAGGGTCTACTGCATGCTTAGTACATGCAGTAAACCCTTGGAATATGACTTCATCTGACACATACCTGAGTCGCTGCATAAACACTCAATGTCTGTTTGCTTCAGCACGCTGTTTTTCTCCTTGCAGTCGTGTGTGGCCTGGCTTGCAAAGCATGCTCTGTTGGCTTGGCCTACCAAGCCGTATGCCCTCCTCCCAGCCAAGATCCGGCTTGACGTTAGAGCTAAGGTCTACCATCTTTCCCAATGTTGTAACACAGCTCTGTACAATGCTAGCTTTCATGAAGGGCGCTGTAGTGCTGCGACACTGCATATTTTGTCAGCTCATTTGTGCACTGGTGTGACTGGCATAGCCTATTGTTTGGAAGCTGAACTCACTTGACAGCATGTCATGTACTTGCCTGGTCAAGTCTTTCACATGTTGTAGGAAGTGTATTTTGTCTGACTGAATTCACAAGAACAGAAGTCTGTCTGTTGGGCCCCACTTGGTCCCAGTTGGTCCCCAGGACAACACAAACAACAATGTTGAAACCGATTGGGAAGCTGTCTCTATATGCAACTCTGTTTGTATGAACACTGTTAGCAAATGCATGGCCCTTGCACGAGACTCAGGAAC
>JAABUO010009062.1_pt1 | contig 11173 bp, 17 predicted proteins | sample 5559291 | NCBI WGS metagenome assembly JAABUO01 (sample SAMN10711878, study PRJNA513372) | rock metagenome | isolation source: Antarctica rocks | place: Antarctica: Victoria Land, Finger Mt sud | reverse complement strand
TTGCTGCTATGACAGCTAAGATGTGCAACGGAATCTGCTCCTGCTGTGACTGATGTTCTGGTCTGCTAATACACTGACACTTGCTCTTCTGTGAGCTGTACCTTCCACAATGAGATTTGGAAGAGGACTGGCCAGGTGGGCGGGCCAACGATGTGGTAGGCAATAATCTGCGGCTTTCGTCACAAACTGCTTTGCTGCTGGCACCGGACCGTACCGCAGGGCGACAGTAGGGATGGTTGTGTTGACAAAACAGTGTACCTGGGCTTATACTGGTGTGGCCCGACATGGCGCCTCAGTGCGTGTGACGTTGGCCAATGGACTTGCTCGATCGCAAAGATGAGATGAACCAAGTGGCCAAGTGAAGAGACAACACTGACACAACACGGAAAAAGTACGCCTGACGCATTCACCTGTTCCGTACTCGAAGCTAGCTCGACTTACAGATGCAGATTACCAACTTGCTTGCGAGCTTGAGTATATGCCTAAGATAGCTCGGAAGAATTGCTGTAAATTGCTGTAACGTGTTGCTCCCGGCCGCCAGCCGTCGACGGTCAAAATCGCCTTTCCGCGCGATCAACGCCGTTTCTGATTGCTGATCAGTGTGCTTGGCGCTAGCTACCTCCCTTCCTCTGACACCGGCGCTTAGCCTCTCCTTAACGAGATGCAAGCTCCTATGGCTGTGCTTACGGCAAATACAAAAAGAGAGACTGGCAAGAAAGCACAGTCAGGCAATATCATGGCTGCAAAGGTAAACCTAGCAGCCAGGGCAAACTTCCACTGCGTCAGGGCCATGCTGGACGCGCTGCCGGCAAGGCTAACAATTGAGATGATGAACGTCATGAACAATGTTTCGGCTTGCACAGGCCGTGTCAGACATAGTACGAACCACTCTTGGGCCTAGGGCTATGCTAAAGATGCTACTGGATTCTTCCGGGGGTATGCGAAAAGAAAACCTCCGAAAGCATTCAATACAGGCAAATGCAGCCTCTTCATCTGTTTGCCTTTGCAGGTATTGTGTTGACGAATGATGGTAATGCAATTTTGCGGGAGATAGATGTGACACACCCTGCAGCCAAGGTCGGCTTTGACACATGCTGCTGCACCTGCTGCTGCATATTTCTGACAATTTCTGCAGCATGTTCCAGCTTCCTGACCTTTGATGCAGTCCATGATAGAGTTGAGCAGAACACAGGATGAAGAGGTTGGTGATGGCACAACCTCTGTCATCATCTTAGGTAACCAGGCTCCAGTTCATGCACTGTCTAGTCAGACTTTCCTGCACAGGCAGATCTTGTACCTTGGCTGGGACATACAGCAATCATGTCACCACCAGACTGATCAGGCAGTCATCATGACCAGTCATGATTAATCATGCAGCTGGCGAGATGCTACACATGGCAGAGCCATTTCTGGAGAAGAACGTCCACCCTACTGTGATTGTGCGGGGCTATGTTAGAGCTCTGGAGGATGCTATCAAGATTGTGGATGAGCTCAGCTTCCCCATCGACACCAATGACAAGGCCCAGATGCTCAAAATTGTCAACAGCTGCATTGGCACCAAATTCACCAATCAGTTTGGTAACTTGATGGCGGTGAGTATTCACAGAGTCCTGTCAACCAGCATGCTGATCCTGCATGTCACATGTGCTGCTCCTGTCAGGTCAGATGTGCATTGCTTGCTGTCCAGTGTAAAGCCTGTCTCCCAAGTTTGCCCTTTCAGATTCTCTGCCAAACAACCTTGGGGCTCAGGATCCAATGGGATGCGAGATTGTCTGATGCTCATGCAGGAACTGGCATTAGATGCTGTCACAACTGTCATGGCAGAAGCCAGCACAGGGCAGCGTGAAATTGACATCAAGAAATATGTGAAGATTGAGAAGATTCCAGGAGGTGCCATTGAGGACTGCAGGTGGAATACTCTCAATGGACACGCCTTTCATGCCGTTGGCCTGATCACTGTGTAGCTGCTTTCAACTCTGTCAATCTAAGGCAGAGATGTTTATCTTGGACTTTTCAGCACAGCTTGTCCTTCAGAAGATGCTTTTGCAATGATCCGCTCTCATTTGTTGCAGAGTGTTGAGTGGAGTCATGTTCCAGAAGGATGTGGTGGCGCCAGGGCGCATGCGCCGCAAGATCCACAACCCCCGTATCCTGCTGTTGGACTGCCCACTTGAATACAAAAAGGGAGAGAACCAGACCAATGTGGAGATTGAGAAGGAGGAAGACTGGTAAGCTAACATTGCAAAGACGCCAATGCATGTCCCCTTCCCAAAACGTGCACAGAGTCATACTTTTGATGCGTGGCCTGTCAGGTATGTCTTTGTTAATCATGTTCATCCATGTTGCATGTGGCGTAATTCTGGTCATCACATTGCTGGATGTGTGCCTTGCTGCAGTATCGCAAAACAGACAAGTTGCTTTTCACACATTCAGACAGCAAGAAGCAACTCATCAGCCATACGCAGCTATAGGCAGCAAGCCCATGGTAAATGGCTGCGTTGGCTTCAGGGCTACCTTGTTGAAGATGGAGGAGGAATACATCAAGGACGTTTGCGCAGAGATCATCAAGCACAAACCGGATGTGGTGATCACTGAGAAGGGACTCAGTGATCTTGCCATGCACTTCCTGACGAAGGCAGGCATCAGTGCAATCAGGCGGCTCAGGAAAACAGACAACAACAGAATATCCCGGGCCTGTGGAGCTACCATTGTACACAGAGCAGAGGGTACTCTGCCTGACATAGCGCTCTTGTGAACGTGCTGATTGCTGCTGTCTTGCAAGATGGTATGAGTCAACCACATTTCACTGCCTCAGCTCATGGAAGTCGTGCCTTACAAGATATGCCGAACAGTGCAAGTGATTTCCTCTTGTACCCCACAGCAGCATCAGCATGTGCCACAAAGCTTCGTCGATATGAAGCTGCAGTGCTTTTGCTGCTGCAGAGATCAGGGCGTCCGACATTGGAACACGGGCTGGTCTGTTTGAGGTGCAGAAGATTGGAGACGAGTTCTTCACCTTTGTGGTGGACTGTGATAAGCCAAAGGCATGCAGCATTGTCCTCAGAGGTGCATCCAAGGTACGTGCAACTTGCATTGTGCAACAACTAGCCACACAGCTATATGCTCATCACACCTCAGTCTGCCTGCTGCATCACAGCAGCCACTTGATTTTACAATGTGACTCTGATTTCATGCAGAGGGGTTTGCCCTAGCCAGAACAGTTGCTTTTGATTCAGCAGTCCTTGAGTGGCAGCACCTGTTGTACTCAACATGCCCTGCATGTCTGCAGGATGTGTTGAATGAGGTTGAGAGGAACCTGCACGATGCAATGGGGGTTGCCAGGAATGTTGCCTTGGATCCCAGGCTGGTGCCCGGAGGAGGAGCTGTGGAGATGGCAATTGCACGAGGACTCAACGACAAGGCGTCCACTGTATATCTGCTCTCTCCTCTGCTTGTAACAGAAGTCTCTCATGGACTTGTCACACATTTGACAACATCTGGCATGCATCACAACACTGCTGCTGTTCATTTCTGGATGCTATTGCGCCAATGGTTTCAACGCAGCATCTTATCAAGTCATAGGTTTTACTGGCTGCAAGTGCTGATTTGATTCGTTCATTCATTGCAGACATATTCCAGCATTGTTTGCTAGGTACTGAGTCAATGTCATTTCTCGGCTCGGCACATGGTTGTCAAATTTTCAGGCACCTTTAGATGAGCCTGGCAAACATCAAATCTTGGATTAGGCAAAGCAGCAGATACAAACTGTCGCTTCACTGAACAGGTGGAAGGCGTGGAGCAGGGTCCTTACAGAGCTGTGGGGACGGCCCTGGAGGTCATTCCCCGCACCCTGGCCCAGAACTGCGGTGCCAATGTCATCAGAACGCTGACCAAGCTCAGGGCAAAGCATGCAGACAGCTCAGACTGCACTTTTGGGCTGAATGGGAACACTGGGGAGATCGTTGACATGAAGGAGTTGGGTGTATGGGAGCCGTACGCTGTCAAGGTGAGTGCACCCAAGCACGCCAGCTTTGTTGGCGTGCGCGCATAGCATATTGAGATCAGCTTGTACTGGCTGAGTGTAGCATCTGAGCCCCTGCATGAGAACATGGGTAACAAACAGGCAGGGCAATGTATTGTTTGCTGTAGGGTGAGACCTCCAATGTGTGGCTGTATAGGCACAGTATAGCTGCTGTCAAAGTTGATGATGTGGTTGCTCAGGTGCAAACCATCAAGACCTCAGTTGAGAGTGCAATCATGCTGCTACGGATAGACGATATTGTGAGTGGCATATCCAAGAAGAAGGGAGCTCCCAGCGGACCTACCGGCACTCAGACAGAAGACCATGACAATGTGAGTATTGCTATGCATACAAACTCAGGTGCATGTGCTTCTGATTCATGACTGTGTTGTGTGCCTGTGTTTGTCCTGGTGACAACTGATTGCTGCCAACAAGCGTGCCTGTTCTTCAGGTGGAGTCTGAGCAGATGCTGCAAGACTAGAATAAGCATTCGCATGCTTTTGAGGCAGATGCTTGGCAACATCGCAGCCTGTGAGGGCTTTCAGCACAATATAGTGAAGATTATCAGAAGCTTTGGCAGCGGATTCATGCATAGCCCTGAACTGAGCAATAAGCAATGCATGGCTGCAAGCAGGCATCATAAATGAATCCTCTCAGCACTGAAAAAGTTTGCAACCCGCTGCGTGGAAAGGGCCTAAATTCAAGCGTTGGTCGGTGTTGTTGATACATTTGAACCTCTGCCATTTGGACCAGCTGCTGAGGCTGCCAAAATGACAGGCCTGGGAATATATTATATAATGCGCTTTCAATGTGTGCAAGTTGTCCTCTGAACAATTGCAATTGCTCATGCATGCGGTCGACCTGCAGAGAGGTTCAGACCAAGCTCCCGAGTGTCAATGCGGCAGTTATTATGTTCTTCGGCATCGATGATATCAGGCGAGACAAACACAAATGTCTAGCCTTCGATCAGTCTACTAGACGGCATGTTCGCACAACGCTTCAACGCCGTGTCCGGCAAAGTCGATTGGGTTCACGTTCCCGAAGGTAAACAAGTTTTTGTGATGCATAGCTGCACGTAGATGAGCCACTGACACGACCAGCGTGCCCATGGCACGCCTACGGTTGCTTCCATAACCGATGCCATGGCTTGCTGACATGACTGGGCTATTTTGCAGAGAAAGCCTCTCAGACACCTGTTCCTGGACTTTCAGACTCTCTGTACTTGGATATGCTAACTGATACGAAACGAAATCACGCCTATGCTGCCTGTCTCAAAGAGGTGGTCAGACCAGGTAAAGCCCTGGTCACCTGCACAGCACCCATTGCAATCAGTGAAAACAGCTGTCCTTCATGTCAAGTATAACTGCAGGGCAGGACGTGCTGGATATTGGCACAGGCACAGGTTTGCTGGCAATGTTGGCAGCACACCATGCGAACAAGCCTTCGCCAGGCAAGTCAAATGATGCTAATGCTATACATAGACAAGTATGTGTATGTGTATATGTATACACAAACAAGTCAAGAGGATAGGCAATGAGTGTCATGTGTAACAGACGCTGCGCACTGTGTCAGACAAGCTATTGCTATGACCAGGTGGAGGTCATGTGACAGCCTGTGAAGTGTATCCACCCATGGTCAACCTAGCCAGGCAACTGGTGTCTCACAACAGGCTGACAGGCAGTCTTGATGTTTATCAGAAACGTTCTGATGAGCTTACAGTCCTTCAAGGCAGAAGCAAACAGTCAGATAGCTCTGCTCTTTCAGCACATGCACCAACAGCTATTGGGCAGCAACAAGCACCTGAGCATCAGTGTGCGCAATCTCAGCAAGACTGCACATCAACACCTGCCATGCGCAAAAACCATTCCAGGTTGCATATATCAGGGGATAAGAGTGCTGACCGCCCTGATATGCCACGCAAGCCTGATGTCATTGTGACTGAAATCTTTGACTCAGAGCTTCTGGGCGAGGGCGTTTTGCCAACCATGCGGCATGCTGTCAAGCATCTTCTGCAGGTATGTCATTAATCTATACATTGTCATCTTGCATCTCATATCAGCGTTGCAACAACGTTCATGCTGTTGCTGTTCACACGCTATTACACAACCACATCTGACGCTGTGCATGGGCAATCAAGGATAACTCCTACAACAAAACTGTATGGCTTTCCAGAAATGAGTGAATGTTTATCGTGACAAAGAAGGGACACGCATTGGTTGCAGTCAAGACAACTCAATCTGCTATGCATATCCACATACCTGTGCTGTCATGAGTCACGTCATGAGCAATTGTGAGTCTGCTTTAAAGGTGTGCATCAGACCAAAAGCACCCTCCACTGCTGACCATATCTGACTCTTGCCTTTGCTCCAGCCAGGTGGCGTCGTCATCCCAGCCACAGCTGTGGTGTATGGTCAGCTAGTGCAGAGCCCCATGCTTGCTTCACAGTGTTGCCATTCGCAGCCACCCTTGTTCACAGAGCCGTCCAAAGCACAGAACAGACAAGCTGAGCATGTGGCAGAAGCTGCTGATGAAGCTGCTTTGGAAGCAGCTCCAGAGTCTGCCAGTCAGCAGCGAAATGCCGCATCAGCAACGAATGGGCTGCAGATGCATGCCATGCATGTTGGACCCCTGTATCCTGACCATCTGGAGTTGCTTTCAGAGCCATTTGAGGTGTTCAGATTTGGTTTTGGGCAGCCTCCAGAAGGGAGCCAATCACAGAAGCTGCAGGTGACTGTTTACAATGCTCTGCTTGTCTGAATGCCATGCTGGTTGTTTGTGCTTTGCCTGTGCAAAGCAAACAACACCTGGCTGTCAGGCAAGAACAGTGGCTGAACTGCAGACATCAACATAATGCACAGCTGCAGTGTTGTTCAGTGTTCAAACCCCCAACACGGCATGATCACACAGCTGTCGACCTCCCACCCTATGCTTGTATTCTGTGCTTTCATCAATGATGTTACGTGGTAAAGTCTGCCTCAGCAAGCCTCTGAGAACCTCACAGTGCAGCTTTGCATCACAGGTGCAAGCAACTTCTGCTGGCACGGCCCATGCCATCATAATGTGGTGGAAGCTGAATCTAGACCAGTCTGGTCACATCACCCTAGACACTGCTCCCCCTTGGACCAACACTTCTGGTGAAACCGCTTCCTTGCCAGCATCTGTGCCAAAGGCTGATGCCAATGTCATCAGCATGCAGCATGCAGAACTGGGTGGTGACCAAAGCGGCACGCAGACAATGGGTGGGCAGCCTGAACAGCAGTGGCGGGACCATTGGAAGCAATGCTGGACCCCAGTGCAACCTCACCTGATGTTGGGTAAGATGCTTCCTGCATGTTGCTGATCCACTGTGAACAGCTTTCCTGGATGAGGACAAGGGATCCTCTATAGTATTATGTTGATGCCAGGCTTCGAACTGCAGATGTGCATGACAAGATACAAGCCAGAGTAAGTGATGTGTGTCATGCTCTCGTGTCTGACTGTAATGGCATCTGTGACTGCTCAACTCACAGCACATTAAGCAAAATTTGACTGCCCAAAATGTTTGGGCGTATGCAATTGTCATGCTTGAGGGTTTGGTAATGCAGCACATCATACCAATAGCAGTGACGTTGGTGGCAATCGAGCTTTGCTGTTTGTTGCATGCAGAAGCAGGCAGCATGGTGCAGATCAGCGCCCGTCATGATGACACCAGCATCTGCATGAGTGCCTCTGCTGTCGGCTTACAAGATGACACACATATTGCACAGACAGACGGCGGCCATGACAGCTGGGCCGGCATTGCTACTCAATGCTCAGATGCTGAGCTGTCAAGCCCTGCTCAGCACACCAATGTGACAGACACACACGCACCAAACCAGGATCTGTCACAACCACTGCAAGAAAGTGAACCCGACCCAACATATGTGCCTGAAGAGTCAACAAGAGTCACTGCATTGCCAGATGCCTGTGCACTGCATCACACACTGGACAGTCCAGCCCTGTCTCAATCCCATGGTGATCAGTGGCAAGTGACAGAGCCAGGGGCAAGCGCCAACAGGGTGTGGATGCTGGCAGATGCTGACAGGGCAGTACAATATGAGAGGGCTGTGCGGCATGTAGTGGCAGGTGCAGGACCAGGGACAGTTTGCATTGCTTCTGGGGCTGGTGCGCGCTTGGCCCTGGTAGCTGCTGCATGTGGCAATGTGCAACAGGTGATCTGCCTTCAGGTGGGTCTTCAAGCTGTATGGTTGCATCGCTATATTGACCTGCTGATGCTGCTGTTGCTACTGCCATTGCTGCTGCTGTTGCTGCTGCTGCTACCGTTGCTGCTGCTGCTGCTACCGTTGCTGCTGCTGCTGCTGTTGCGGCTGCTGCTGCCGTTGCTGCTGCTGCTGCTGCTGCTGCTACTGTTGCTGCTGCTGCCGCTGCTGCTGGTACCGCTGCCTGCAAATAGCTGTTGTTGCCAGAGTCAGTCTCAAAAAATTTGTATTCTGATAATGGTCTGCTTTGCAGCTTCGCTATGTTGCTGCTCCTAGACACTGCGGCACTTGACAAAAGAGCATATCGGCCAGGTCTAGACCAGGCCTGTCTGACTGGTGAAGTGTTGTGCAGGAGAGTGCAGCTCAGCAGCGTCATACTCTACAAGCAGCCAAGGCAGCCGGCCTGTTGCACAAGGTGACAGTGGCGGATGCGCAGCAGGTGCTCGATAGTGGCAATCCTGCAGGCCTTCTGTCAGAGCTGACAGCAGCACCAGTCACTCCAGCAAACGTGTTTCTGTCTGAGCCATACTACTCCTTGTTGGAGTCTCTTCCACCCTGGTCACAGCTCAGGTACACCAGTACCAGTGTCTGTATGCACGCCCTCCAAGTCGAGCATTGTTTGATTCCCACTGATGCAAGTTGTGGTTTAACAATAACAACATTGATGAAGCACAATGCTGTGCCCACTGAATGCTATTGGATGTACAGCCTGTACACCATGCGGGCACCTCTGCTACAGCTGTAACTTGTTGAGTGTCATGCTTCTAGACTGCAGATCTATGGTTTGGCTCAGTTTTCAGTTGCATCACAGGTGTTGGCATGACAGAGATGTGCTGCTGGCAGCTGGTTTGCTCAACCCCTCCCACAAGATGATCCCTTGCGCAGGTGCTGAGTTGTCTTGCATAACAAGCTGCGCAACACTGCTGAGCTTACGCTGCATGGCCTGCAGATCTGCATGCAAGGAAGAGTGAGACTACTTTTGTTACCTGCTTGCAAGCCACTTCTGGCTGACAATGCCAGAAATGATGCCATGTCAGCATGCCGGCTTCCAGCAAGGCTTTGTCACAGCTTGCCTGTATCACCTGATACACTTGTTATTCTCATGAGATGATGCAAGGTGAGCTCATGACCTACATGCAGCATGATATCACACAGCCCAGTGACAGTTTCACAGCACAAGGAGTACATTATGAGTGGGGGTGCAGGGAGGGTGTGTGGAGTGGGGGTGGCTGTGCCTGATCTATGGCGGACCAGGGCGCCTGTAGGGGTTGAGCATGGGGTGGACCTCACCCCTTGCAATGCTGCTCTAGGTGTGGTCCTTCTGCCACTGTCCCATGTACTCTTGCCTGAAGCTTTACACCTGAATGTGATGCAACTATCATACTTGTCTAGCACCCATCTGACAAAGGCATGAGTCAGGATGGTCCTGGATGACTAGTCCTTTCAACAGCAGGCACACAATGCGTTTCTTGCCGACACCCTTAGTGTGGTCTGTTGCAATGTCACTGGGATGCCAGACATTCCAGATATTGTCAGCTGCAGTAACTTTTGGACCTGTGCCACATTGCTGTCATTTCAGCTTGCTTGCACTTAAGGCTGTGGGGGCACAGTTGACGAATGTACAGGCTCCACATAGAATGCAGTCATGCGTTGTGCATGTGAAAGGACTGGTCATGGCAGAATTCTGCTTCTTACATGGTCTTTTGCAGCAAGTACTGTGTGTTTGTACAGGGGCAATAGAGGCAGACACGAGACCAGGGCAAGCCCTGGCTCTGAGCCAGACGGCCCCTGTGATGACAAGGTCTGTTTGGCAGTGTGGCAGTGGCTACCAGGAGTTGACAGAGCGTGTTGAGACGCTCAGCTTTGACTTCTCACAGCCTCTGGCAAGCTCACAAGGCAGTGCTGCTATCAGGCATGGTGCACTTATTTGAAATGCCTGCTGCCAATGCAACAACAAGCCATCATCTTTTTGGAAACAATCATGTCTTCGTACTCTGCTGCTGCAGAGTGAGCCAGGAAGGTGTCATGCATGCTCTAGTTTCATGGATGGAGTACCAACTGTTTCCAGATGCCGACCAATGGACGGTGAGTGTCAACAGTGAGTCTATGAAATGCCACCAGTGTGCTTGTCAGCAATGAGTATGTGCATTCGAAGTGCTGTCCCAAAGTGCTGCAGGCCTGGGTGGCCAGAAACATGAATGACCTTGTGTCTTGTGTACATGGAGCACTAATTTCAATCTGCTTGTATGCTCTTTTGCAAATCATGATTGCAGAGCACATCGCTGGACGTGCTATGTGTGCTTGCAGTCTTCTGCACCCCACCTCAGTGGCAAGCCCAGCTACAGCTTGCAAGCTGTGCAGCTTCTACAGGCTCCTGTGCAGATGCAACAGCCCAGCACCATACATAAGGGAGAGCATCAGCCTGTGTCTAAGATGCTGTGCAGAGCTGTATTTGATTTGAGTGCAGGCAACATTTCATTTGGCTTAGCATCAGCCTAAAAAACAGTTATGTGCGTACATTGCTTGACCAAAGAAGTCACGCATGGTCACACAGATACTCCTGGACTGTTCAAACTTGAAATTGCACACACAGGCCTACTGACTGTGACATGGTACATGCATGGTGCACGCATCTGCACATTGCATTTTCGTGTTCTCTTATCGCTACAGTAGCGGGCTGCATTATCAATCAATCAATCAATTTACATTTCTTGTCTTTGGGACTCATCAGGGGAGTCAACAGACAATAACTGGGAAAACAACATACACTAAGCACTAAATGTTCAACGCGTTCGACAATAGAGCACCAAAGAAATTGCTGGAGTGATGCTGTAATGAAGGAGGGCGCTAGTACCGCGACGCCACACGCTCTACGCTAATCTAGCTCTACAAAGTTCAGAAGCCAAGCTAAAAG
>JAABUO010009060.1_pt1 | contig 11173 bp, 16 predicted proteins | sample 5559291 | NCBI WGS metagenome assembly JAABUO01 (sample SAMN10711878, study PRJNA513372) | rock metagenome | isolation source: Antarctica rocks | place: Antarctica: Victoria Land, Finger Mt sud | reverse complement strand
CCAAGTTCAATGGCAAGAAGGACAAGATCACAGTGTTCAAGGCCAGAGACAGACTAGGGGCACCAGCATTGGCAAGGACAATGATCTTACTCCGCTGCAGCAAGACAGTAAGACTCGGCTGCAGCAAGACAGCAAGGAAGCCGCCTGGCGAGATTGTGATGATGTCAGAACAGCAGGAGAGACAAGGGAGAGCTCAAGGTAATTGTTGAGGATGGGTTATTGGCCACAACAATACAGATGAGAAATGTACTGAGGATGCTTCAAATCCAGTGTGCAATGCTGCCATCTTGCGCAACGCGACAGCTGTGCTTTGAACGTCAACAAAAGTCGAGCTACTGCAGTCGCACCTGGCCCTTTCAACAGCATCCTCATGCTGCCACTCGAGAGCTGTGTCACGCGCCCTGACGTTCTGTCACCTGCCCAGATGGTTTGTGTCAATGTCGAACGAGAGGGATTTACAGCGCAAAAAGTGCTCCGAGACCACTGCATCGCGTCCATGTGACAGTCAATCTGCACGTGTATGACGTGAAACACGGCATGCACGTGAGACAGAAACGAACGAGAGGTACAACTCTGCATTCAACAGCTGACAACTTTTGACTGCGATTTGCTGACCGCAGCAATGACCTCGCACGAAGAAGATGCGGAGCGATTGTTGCAGGTTCCGATGCTAGATACCGATGCGATCGATGACGATCCCACAGCAGCAGACGGGACACCTGCAAATCTCAGGCTTGAGCTTTGTGGGCTACTCAGTCTGAGCGCTCCTGTAATGGTGCAGCTATCGGCGCAATATGCCGTCACAGTCGTCAATCAGTATTTCATTGGCCATCAAGGCGCTGGCCCATTGGCTGCTGCAGCCATAGGCAACACCGTAAGCGTCTGCGCACGTCCCGGTCAACCTGTGGCCATGGCCTTTGCTCTGCGCAGGGCCTGCGACGCGTTCCTGAAGTACAAGCTTTAGTACTGCTGCTGTGCAGTGGTTCAACGTGTGCTGGTACTTCCTGATGGGTGTTTCAACTGCCCTTGACACTTTGGGGAGTCAAGGTAAATGTAGACACTGTAGTTGCCAAACTACATTTGTCGGTCAGACAGCCAGCCTGACACGTGTGCTGTGCAGCCCACGGAGAAGGCAATCCTAATGCCGTCATTTCATGCTGTGTGTCAGCCATATCTGTGCTGTCTCTGCTGTGCATTCCAGTAGCAGTTGCGATGCTAACAGCAGACTCAGTGTCACAAGCTATCTTCCAACAGAGTCCACAGTCTGGACAGGTAGGGCTCTTGTGGTCTGCACTGTCCTGATATCTACTGGACACGCTCAGCAGCCCGTAATGCCTACTGCTGCTGCAGTTAGTGGGCATATTCTGTAAGGGGTTGCTGCCAGGCTTGTTGCCCTTGGTATGGAGTATTGCAATACTGAAGGTACATGTTTTTCGCCAAACTTTGTCTGCCCTGCGAAGTTGCATGATACAGAGGTCTGCCCATGACTGATATGCCTCCGCCCCTGATTTGTTGCTTTGTGACAAGGCCAAGCCTGTCATTGCTATGCATGGCCTACTTTCAGCATCACATCAGCCATCAAGCAGTCAGGAATGGACTAACCATCAATGCCAAGCTGGCCAGCACCTGTGACATATCAGCACCACTGATCAAGCACGCTGCATGCGCTATACAGGCAATGCAAGTCCAGAACATGGTTTGGGCTCCTGCGGTCATTACAGTATTAACAGCTCTGGCCAATGTGCCCATCAACATGGTACTCATAGCATGGTATGACTTCTGGGGTGCTGCCCTTGCCACATCTGTGGCGCGCATTTTACAGCTGGCTCTGTTGTGCGGTGAGCTCTCTATTCAAAGGAGCTTTGTGAGTGTTGTCTTGGCAGCAACTCATGCTGCTGCAGGCATGCTGTGTATCTTGCAGGTGCCAGTGATCACATAGTCATGACTGGCACAAGATGTCAACAAGTGATGTGTCATCTGTGTGATGAGTCACCTGTGTGATGAGTCATCTGTGTGATGAGTCATCTGCGTGCTGTGTCAAGTGACCTGTCATCAAGTGCTTGCATTGATGCTGGTCACCCTGTGCTATTGACCTATGCTCAGCGCCTTTGCATGCCGTACAGGCTATTTGGGCTGGCTGAGTCTGCCACAAAGCAAATCACAACCTGAAAGCCCTGATGCCAAGAAGGTGAGGGTGATGATGCTCCTTGGCACAGCTGAGCAGCATCATGTGTTATGAAGATGCATGCTATTGCAAAACAAGGATCCAATTGCATGCATGACCATATCTGCTGTTATGCCAACACCATCTGTTGTTGCAGCCTGGACATGTGCACATGGAAGACAATGGGCAATTGAGTACTGCTGTGTTTGCACTGCATGTAGCATAGCTTTGTTTCTGTTTCGTCCGAAGAAATTTCAAGCTGCGTGTTAAATTCTGCACCATCTGGAAGTACTTGTACAACGTTCAGAAGGATGCTTGGATTGTGAAAACCAGACTTTACACTGTGTGTGTCAAGGTAGGCAACATGTATGACATTCAAGCTTGGTGCACAGGCAAAAGTCCATGCAGTGGAGGTGAACAAGGCATCAGTATGGGCAGCTATCTGCAGTGGAGTGTCTCCACATGTGCTGTCCAACTTTCTGGTGCTGGGTCTGCCTGGAGGTGTCATGATGGCTGCAGATGCTTGCAGCTTTGATGTCACCACAGTCATGGCCAGCATTCTGGGTGAACAACGCTCTTCCCTGTCTCCCATGCTTGCTTACTGTGTCTTCAGCACTATGCTTGCATACTGTATCTTCAGCACTATGCTGGCTCTTCATTGCTGAACAGACACAACTCATCACTATGATTATCGTATGAACGCAAATGCAAAGGACACATGCTACTGCAGTTTCCTGTGCCTTGACAACACTCACCATGCCTTGCTTTGTGCATGCATCAGACTGTGTTTGCTCAATCACAATTGCGCGTCCACAGTATGCCCTATAATAGTGTGCTCAGATTGTTGTCGCATGGTGTGCCACAGGTCAAGCCCAAGTTGATGCTCATTCCATTCTCTTGACCTTCTGTGCGTTCATCTATGTCAGCTTCCCTTTTGGGGTCTCCACAGCTGCCACCATCAGAGTGGGGAACCTAGTTGGTGCCAACCGTCCGTCTGAAGCCCGCCTTGCAGGTCTGCAGACTGTCTCCATACTTTAATGGACGCAATGTATGGTCTCACAACTGCTGAAACTGCAGCATGACTCCCCAAGTGCCCTTTGGGAGCTTTAACGCTGACAAGGACAACTTGTCTGCTTGAAAGCATCTGTATCGTTGTGCTGCTGCTTTTCTGATTGTCTTGTGTTACCTTGCTAGTACACCTTGCTAGTACCATACCTAGTACCATATCTAGTACCATAGTCTGTCATGTCTGCAGATATGAACTAGCCTGTGTTGTGTTGCACAGGCTTCCTGTCAGTGGCTCTAGGGGCACTGTTCATGGCAGGCTCTGGCCTCTTCATCTCCCTCTTCTGTCAGCGCATTGGCCCTCTGTTTGTGGATGACCTGGACGTCACCACAGAGGTGGCAAAGGTTGCACCCATCTGTGCTGGCTACCAAATCTTTGACGGCATTGCTGGCACCAGCTCCGGTGTGCTGAGGTACAGATCCTGTGTTCAAGCGTTTCATTCATCCAATGCGTATCTTCCTTTAGGGTCAAGAATGTAGGGTCAATGCTGTATTGGAGGCACCCCACTGGAGTGGACTAATGTTTGATGATGTGCTGCCTGGTGCATGGAGCCAATGAATGAGCATTGCAGCAGGCTATGGCGAGAGGTTCTCGCCTGTTGTGCTGAATCTCGTCTTGGTACTTGGGCTGAGACTTTCTTGATTGCATAGCAGTACAGCTGGCCTTGCTGCTATCAGTACATCTCTGCTGGCACATTGTTCCTCTGCTACTTGATCAAACACGAGCCTGCAACACAAAGGCTCCAAACTCACATGACAAATGCTCTCAAACTCACTGAGGCGGTGTTCAGCACTCTGTGAGAGTGTCTCATCTGAGCTTTGACCTTACAGGGGCTTTGGCAGGCAAGCGTCGCTGATGTGGTTCAATGTCTTGGGATTCTGGATGGTGGGGTTCACCATGGGGTGGGCCCTCACCTTCAAGGCTGGGTTGGGCCTGTCAGGCATCTGGCTGGGCATCCTGGGGGGGGTCACCACCACTGGTGCGCTGCCTTCTTTCAACAGCAAGTAAAGCCTGGAATGATCTGTGCCCATCATAGTGTTCAAATTGATTGCTTCACGCAACAGCAATTCTGTAAGGATGCTCAAATTAGCTCAGACTCATCCTTTGGGGCCTGGGTCAAGACTACACAGCACACAAGGCGACGAACCATTCGAGTTGAGCAGGCTATCAATTGCTGCAACCGCGATATCTGTTGCTTGCATGAATGACTGAAAGTTGAGTGGCATGCAGCGGTGCTGTGCTTTGGGTCTATGCTGCAAGTGGACTGGCAAGAAGAAGCCAGGAAGGCAAGGAGGAGGTGGCTAGATGCACATAAAGACATTGCTGGCGGGCTCCTACAGCCGGCCTTGTCAGGCACAGACCTGGAACAGCCCCTCATCTCAGGGCTAGACACAGTGCCAGAGCAATCAGGTACTATGTTTTGTATGTACAGCAATGTACAGTTTTCTGTATGCCTTTTGTCGCCTTCTAGCAGAGCATATGGCTTATCTGTTATGACTTTGCATATGACTGTTGGTAACACTGATGGGTGTGATCATAGCATCAAATGTGCATGACAGTTGAGTCTGGCTGTCAATGGCACATTGCTTTGTCCAAACAGCCCATGCCCATTTGCGCTTTGCGTGTCTACACACATAGGCGACTCTCTTGGGCACATAGAAGACTCTCTTGGGCTGATTCTTCTCCTGGATTACCCTGCAGGACCCATTCCGCAAGCAGTATCAAGTGCAAGCACCGCCATCTCAATGGCAGTCACGCCTCAAATGGGCACTGACCCTCGCATTAGCATTCAGCCCTTCGGAACCCCAGGACAGCGCAATTTTGTTGGCTCTTATGGCAGTCAGCATTTTGCAAATCCGAGCAACAGGGCGTGGTCGCCACCTTAGAACTGATCTGTGTGGTTTAGATGGCAGCATTTGCTGAGCTATAATGGTAGGCATCTGTCTGACACTATACATACAGATTGGTCTGATTGCTGTGCTCACAGTGATATGTATCACTTAGCAGACGTGGTGTGTGTGTCTTGTTGTAGTGATGCTTTGTACTCATAGTTAGTCAGTGTGCTCTCATCAACTTTGCTGGCACAAACCTGTGAGATTGTGTGTTCATCGGCATACTCTGCATGCCACAACTCCTGCGCAAAACAAGTGTGCACACATTCTTGCGCATTCCTTCGGGAACATTTTTGGAGATGGCCTTAAGCAAGAGCAGCTGCCGCTGCATGCGCTTGACCATGAGCGCAGCTTGCGCCTTAAGGCAGATTGGCCAAAATCATTTGAATTGAAAAGTCACAGCCACATCCAGCAACAGAAGAGGCTGAGAGGCCGCATGGCTTCTGCTCGGACACTACACAGAAAAGCAGCCCAACGTGGTATTTTGGAACAAGGGAGCCACAGAAGCCACAGAAAAGGCTCGGAGGCTGCTTTTTGGATTGCTCAGAAGCTCTGTGAAAGTGCAGGCAAGCTGGGTACGTCGCAACCCACAGACACAGCCCAGAAAATCTGGTTACCTGTTCTTCGGCTATGTGACAATGCCTACTAGACATGCTGTGAGATCAACAGCAATCCCTTTAGCCACACACAAGGCTGAGAAGCTGCATGAAATATGCTGAGAAGCAAGGTCAAGATGGAGGCAAGCTCATCATGACATTTTTCTAAAGATCGAAAAACACCCTCAAGCCACAGATGAGGCTGAGAAGTCTGCATTGATTCTGTTGAGAAGCTTTGCAAAATTGTAAGCAAGCTCAGTACGTCCTGTAATCAAAGCAAACCCTCAAGCCATAGACGAGGCTGAGAGGCCGCACTGATTCTTCAGATGCCATGTGGGCTTGTAGCTGCGCATGCGCATGCAACAAAGTGATTATTAATCCAGCAGCAATCCCTTTAGGCCATACATCTTGATGCAACTTGCAGCTCCGATCTTAAGAACAAGCTTGTATACAAACTGGGCATGCAATGGAGATGTCATGAGTAATTCCTGCCAAACCGGATTCATACCACTAAGAAAACCGGCAGGAATCTGGTCAACCCTCCCCAGTCAAATGCTTCCGTTTAAACATGCACTGCCGCAGCAGGCAATGCAGCAGCGCGTGGTCCTTCGCGTTGCATTTTGCAATGCCTTACTGAGGGAGTGCTGTGCTGTTACGTGGTGAAAGCTGCATTGCGACACTACTGCGCAGAAGACCCGTTGGCAGCCGATTCCGGTATCTTCCTAGCTACTTTAAGCACATTCGCCCTCTCAACTGCCGTCTGCTTGCCGACATGAGAGCGATGGGACCTGTGTATATGTCTCGTCGGCAAAAGGCCAGCTTGTCTGAACCGGAAAGCCTACAAGCAGCCAGAGAGACCTTCACTGCAGCCAAGGTTCAAAAACTGTTTCCAGCCAACGACCAGTTCGCTGGTGGTACTTTCACTGGAGTCGTTGAGGGAGTGGATGGCAAGATCGCGCAGGAGGACGGCGCCGTTTTGCGTGGAATATGGTATCGCATCAAGTGGGTACAGCAAAGCTGACCTAGTGATCACAGGGCACAACAGCATCGCTACCTTCTCACCATGCCATTTCCTGCAAACACAGGTATGAAGACGGCGACAATGAGCACATCCTCTGGGAGGAACTGAAAGACATTCTCATCAGTCTGCCAGGCAAAGACGAGGCCGAGGAAGCGATTACCCCTGCTGTGGTCACTAAGCCAAAGCGCACTGCAGGCAAAACAGGCAAGGATCCCTTTGATTTTGATGCTGACTCAGCATGCGCACAGCTTGCTCATGTGTGATACTGTGCCGCAGCCAGTACAGAGGATAAATCCATGAAGAAGCAGAAGCTGTCCCCGCAGAACAGCCTCCTGCAGCAACCCCCCAAGAGGGTTTGCCTACAGAGGGTAAGACAGCTGTTTGCTGATTGGTCACTTCAGAAGATAATTGTTGTAAAACACACTCTGGATCACACTCTGTGGACCACACGCTCAAAGCTGTGGTTGAGATGTATGACACAGTGGGTGCTGACCTGCAGGCCATGCACAAGGGCCAAGGGAAGTTCCCACATTTCCTGGCACCGCAAAAGGGACACGCAGCAAGCGGCAGAGGACCCTCAAGTCCTATGCAGCTGCAAGTCAGGACAATGACGAGAACGATTGTCAGGTTGCCAACACGCCGCTAGTTCAGCCAACCGCTGTCAAGAAGCTGCGCATTGCTGGCCCCACCCCACATGCCAGTCAGACTGCTGTGAAGAGTGATTTTGGCAAGTCTACTACCAAGAGGGACCTAGCCAAATCAACCATCAAGAAGGAGCTTGAGAGGTTTTCACTGGTCAGTCCTCCTGCTGATACCGCAACATATGGTCAACACGTTATTTCAGCTCTACATTTTGTTAGGTCCTCTGAGTTGCCTGCAAGGTGCATAAACAACACTGCGTCATGTTATAGAGGGTAGTGCCAGTCAGGCTGCCTTTGCTGAACACAATCTTGGTAAAGTTTGTTGGCGCAGACGTGTGGATTGGCAACATATGGTGTTGACATTGCAGGAGGACAGGCTCTCTGATGATGGCTCACCCGGGCAGCTGCACAAAGTCAAGCTTGTCAACTTCATGTGCCATGAGCATTTTGAGATGGACTTCTGGTAGGGCTGCTATCATCAGTCGCGCTTATGCACTTTGTATGCATGCAATGGTTGCTGCACTTGCAATGATGGTCTGCTGCATGGCTTGTTTGTGTCATCCAATCGTAAAGCTGCAGGGCCTGTACAGTTTCTGCAGCTATTTCACAGCTGCAGCATGACCCATGTCATCCTAAGTGCAGCTGCTGTGAGCTGGCTGTTGCACAACATGCAACACCTTTCCAGCACGCATTGTGCCCAGGCGCACTTTCAAGCCCTGCCAAAGCACATGCATTGCAGCGGTACGTTTCCACCTGTACAATCCTCACAATGTGACTGCAGTTGCCTAGGTTTGAATATGCCTCTCTGCTTGATACTTGTCCCCTCATGTCATTGCGTCCCCTGCCTGCAGTCCCCACATCAACTTTGTGTCTGGCACCAACGGCAGCGGCAAGAGCGCAGTGCTGCAAGCCATACAGCAGGTGCTGGGCGTCAGAGCCTCTGCCACCAACAGAGCCAGCACTCAGAAAGAGTTCATCAGGAAGGGAGCGCATGAGGCCCTGATCTCAGTGACCCTGTGGAACAAGGGAGAAGATGCATACCAGCCTGAGAAGTGGGGCAGCTTCATCACCATTGACAGGCGCATTGGTAACAGCTGCAGCTGGTCCATCAAAGATGCCAAGTAGGTCACCTGCCTAGTGCCTGCCTTTGTTTCTGTCATGTACAGGGGGAGGCTTGCAAAGTGTCTGCAAGTGTTTGCTGAGCAGTGTGAATGTAATGTTGTGGGTTGACGCTCCTGCCTCTTGCAACTGGCTTGTAGTCTCACTGCACTTCATGCAGTGTCAGCTACTATGTGCACTTTGTGCAATGCTCACAATGTGCAGTCTCTTTCACTGTGTCATTACAAATGAATGAAATGACACCAACCTTGCGGTCTAAACTGCAGCACAGCTGTTTCTGCTGCGCATTGTCGTGTGCACCAACACTGGACAATCTGCAAAATCAAGTACACAATTGTCTAATGACTGCACCTATCCTCTGACAACCCAAATGTGCATGCTTGCAGGGATAGAAAGCGGGAGGAGAACAGGGCATCATTGGACGGCATCCTAGATGCCCTGAACCTGAATGGCAGCAACCCAATTGCAGTCATGACTCAGGACATCAGCCGAAGCTTCTTGGCTGGCAGCAACGAGAAGTCAGACCGCAAGAAGTTTGACATCTACATGGAAGCCACTCTGATGGCACAGTCGCAGGAAAACTACCAGGTTTGTCTTCCAAAATGGCCTTTGCGCTGTATGGATGTCTGATCCATATGTGCATGGCATGGCTTTGTCTTGTCATGCATGTCCTGTTTATGCATGCAAGTTTGTCTGTCATTGTCTGCTATCTTCATTGAGGAAACGGTTGTATTCTTTTAGCTTGCATTTGTATTCTTTCAGTTGCATTCTTTCTCGCAGCTGTATTCTTTCACCTTGTTCGCTGTGCAGCAAGAAAATGGCTTGCCTGCTCTGCTCATGCACAATCATGTGCCTGCTCCACCGTGTATGCTGTTTTCAGTTTGTCTTGGCCACGTGCATCAGCCCAGTCATGTGACACCGTGTGTGATTCATGCGCAGGTGGCTCAGGCAGATCTGCAGAAGATCGCAGACAGTGTGAATCAGGCTCAGGCTGTGTACAAGCAGCTGAAGGCCAGGCGGGAGGAGCTGGGCCGAGCAGTGGAGGCTCTCAAGCTCATGCACGAGTGGCAGGCAAGGAGACTCATCCCACTTTTGCTGATCTGGGCCCTGCTTTCCCATAGCTGAAGAATGCACCTCTCTGCATGTGCCGCCATGATGCTGTGCTCAAGTTGACAAGTTTTGTGGGTATGTCTGCATGATTGTGCTAATGGCTGCTGACATCAGCAACTGCTGGCTGTTGACCTACTGTAATGAAAGCTGCATCACATGTGTGGCAGTCACTGAGCTGTAAGATGTTTGCTGACTGTGGTACTTATTTGACTTGGTCATTTGTTACAGGACGAGGAGACTCAGATGATGAGTGGCATGGCTTGGGCCACAGTGGGTGAGATGGAGCCCAAGCTGCACCAGCTGGAGCAGTCCATAGAGCACGGCCTGCCTGGCAAGCTGATGAAGATTGAGGCTTGCTTGGGCCCTGCAAAGCAGAAGGTTGAGGACCTGCAGAAACAGTATGAGGGCCAGGTGTGTACATATGATACCTTTGTGGCCTTGCTGTTGTGTGCGGACCTACAGCATCTCTTTCACCCATGCAAGGACAGGTCATAGCAGTATGTGCAGCAGAGTGATGGTGCACTGCTTCTGCGTAAGTCTCCAATTGCAAGGGGACAAGCATGGAGTGTTGAATGACACGTCAAGCTGACCTTCCTTGCAAGTGTTTGCAAGCACAGCACTCACAAATTTCTGTGAGGCCTTGTGTCCCATCTGATTTGCAGCGTTATTCTGATGATGGGACTTGATGCAGAGACTAAGGCTCTGAATTATGGCGGGAAGGTGGCTTGTTTGCTGCTTCAGATTGACAGTCCCTTCAATTCCAGCTGCATGCAGCTAGGCTGGCTCCCATCGTTTTTTCCATTTATTGAAAACTGATTGAGACAGCACTTGTCGCGTGACTGTGTTGCTGCAATGCAACCGCGTTTGTGTAAAGTGTGACACGTGTGTGTGTCTTGCAGCTGGCAGCCATGGCCAACTTCAACCAGGATTTCCAGCAGATTGGGGAGGAGGTCAAGCAGCTGAAGGAGGTCCACATGGCAGCCAAAGCAGCAACCAAGACAGAGCAGCAGAAAGTTTATGAGATCAAGGAGCATATTGCTGAGCTGACCATGACGAAAGAGGTGTGTTGGAGCTTTTTAGCACGAGCTGCACTTCCCTTCTTGCAACAACAAGTGTGTCTTGCAATGACCCCCCTGCTGCAGCACATGTACATCTCTTGACTGCTCACATCTTGATCACCGAACCCAGCAGCAATTTGCAGACCAGGCGGGCATAAAAATGCGTGACCGCAGGGTATAGCACTGACATACAACACAGCTGGCAGAATGCATGACGCCACAGGTGTCTGAGCAGCTAGTGCTGCTGTCTGTTGTCTGTAGCACAATTGCTTTCAATCCGCATATCACTCCAGCTTGCAATTAGTTGTGCTCAGCGCGCACACTCTGGCCTGGGAAGGCCTACCTGGGTTCTAATGATCTGTCTCATCTTCTGCTGCTTGTGCAGGAGTTGTTGAGCAGTGTGAGGGAGACACAGCAGGGCCAGGATTTCCTGGAGTCTCAGGCTGCAGCTGATCAGCTTCAGTTGCACCTCACACAGAGCCAGCAAAGCTGTGAAGAAGCTGTTG
>JAABUO010009056.1_pt1 | contig 11177 bp, 10 predicted proteins | sample 5559291 | NCBI WGS metagenome assembly JAABUO01 (sample SAMN10711878, study PRJNA513372) | rock metagenome | isolation source: Antarctica rocks | place: Antarctica: Victoria Land, Finger Mt sud | reverse complement strand
CACCTCTCCTCTTTGTGATTCAGCACATCAGCAAGTGCCTTAAATGGTTGGCTGAGGGTCAGTGCATCTGCAGGCTTGTTTCTGCCTGAAAGCGAGTTGACAACCTGCACACCAAGTAATGTGCTGCCATGGTCATTCATAACAGCTACATCTAGTCTTATCTTCATGGCAAGGATGTCTGCAGCACAGTGCAACCAGGCTGTGACATAATGCTGCTGCTGGTGCAGCTGCTAATGATGACTCAGAGTGCAACACAGATGACCCAAGTTTTCACAACGATGACTCAAGTGAGCATGACCAGATGGTTTGGGCACTCCAGAATGCAATCTCTGACCGCTGACATTGCATGCAGAGGACACCAGGAATGTGTAACTTGACAAGTGCTTGAAGTTTTAACATGCCAGCCAAATTCAGTGCATTCTTGGGCACAAACATCAAAGGTGCTTGATTTGCTGTAACTGATGAAGCAGCATTGGCTGGCCTTTCAGGTGGGCTGAGAGTGAGCATCCAAATACCTGTCATGGAGGCTGGGAGAACAGAGCAAGAGAAGGGGCAGTAACGCGGAATGCAGCAGGTCCTGAGCTCATCTGCTTCAGCTGCTGCTAGCACTCTGAGATACACACTTGCAGTCTGACGCTGCGGTCTGAGCAGTTGCTGCTGCTTTTCAGCTTCCGCTGCTTCTGCAGGGTGCTGCTGCACCGCACTGTTTGCTCTTTTGTGTGGCTTGCACCACGACGCATGCTGTGACATGCCAGGCTGCTGGTCACCTGAAGAACATGGGGGGTAAAGGACCAGTGTCAGTGTTTCTGAAAAGGTGTCAGGCACTTGTACACTTTGGAATCTTACCTGCACCTTGTGCCTGTGTTGCGGGCACGTCAGACATGCTGCTTTCATTGCCATTAGCAGTAGCTGGTCTGAGCACTGGAACCTGAAATTGCTTCAATGCGGGCAGTGTCTGGTGCTGGACCTGGCTGCTGTCGCAGTATGTGTTGCTTAGAGATGGACGGATACCAATATTGCGAGCGGAGAAGGTGTGCTACTGTGCCCGATCCATATCGCTGATCAGAGTAAATACCTATTGCAGCCCCTTAAGGATCCTCTCGTCGCCGTGGCTGCGGCCGACAATGGCGTGTTCATTCCGCAAACACTGCTTGGCAGCATTGAATCCCTCGCTACGACCCGTAACCGTGGATTTCTTCGCCTCTCCCTTCGACATGGCTGGCCAAAGTGAGGTGAGAGACCTGCCAACGTCAGTGGGGATTTTGGCCGTTTCCGCCCGCGCACTGCATACAACAAGTCTTTGCGAAGGGTAGAAGCTATCACAAACACCGTAGTGCCACACTTAGTGCTTCTAGACAACATGCTAAGTGCTGCTGCCTGCTATGGCAGTCAATGCTACTTCATATTTCAGTCCCTATTTTACCAACTGAAATCACCTCGTAATACATCCCTTTGTACAGTCCATGCTCCCCTAGGGAGCATGAGTCAGGCATCCAGCCAGGTTCCAGTCATTGCCAAGCACCAAAAAGCAGGATACACCATGCCTTGTGCACTGAGATGAGAGTTGCACCTCACAGACACCGTTGCATCCATGTGCTGCAGTGTGCAAAATGCCGAGCTACTGAATATAGCATTTGCATGATGTTCATGCTCAATATTGCAACAGGGCATGCTGTAATAGCCATGACCAAAGCCAGCGTACTTTGATCAGTATCTGGCATGACAAAGTCTCCACGACTGCAGTCGGTAAGGGATTGAGTCTGATGCGTGACGTGCACTTGACATGTCGTAGAGCCGTGGCCAAAGTTGTGTCCCAATCATGTTCACTCCAGTCATAGCTAGTCATCATTCAGACATGGACAACCACTTTCTTTCTGCACTTGAAAAATGATGAGGAAACTGGAATCCTTTAAGCAAATTGTTTGACTCAACGGGCTTGTTGCTGTGAGATGAAACCCCCTGACACATGTCCATTGTCACCAGCTTGACCACTACCATTTTGCTGAGCATCATCTGGTGATGAGACCTTACCAATTGCCCTGTCTGACAGCTGCTGAGTCATGCGTTTGGACCTGCCACTTCTCAGAAGTTCTAGCTGCACACTGGTCATCCATTCCACCACGGCCTGAGTGGACCAGGGAGCCCCTGCAGGAATCCATCCACTCACAAAGACACAATTGCAACTGGCGCCACAATGTCAAGGCTCAGCACACACTTGGTCCTGTACATGGTGAAGGTGCACGCTCTCAGGTGGACAAGCCAAAAAATGTAGTAAATGCAAGAGGCCAGCTTGCAAGATATGCAAAAAAATGCAATGTCTGCCAGTTGACTGCCACATGTGGAATCATATGCAGCCAATGACTAGCCAAAGACATGTACACCTCGTATGAATATTGACAGGTACACATGCAGCCAATGAGTAGCAAAGCCATGTGCACCTTGTATGACTTTGGTAGGCCTGAGCAAAAGCACAATGAAACACCATAGCTTGGCGATACAGCAAGAACACAGAGAGGTGCACCTTGCATGATTGTGACAGGGGTGAACAAGTGCGCAAAGGGACATCTGTGCATGACAAAACAACGATAGGGAAGGGAGAAAAGGGTACAAGCTGACCTAGGGGGGCGCCAGGGCCTGAGACCCAGCCCAGGTGGCCGCCACAGGGGGTGACCACCAGAATGCAGTCAGGGTTGTCCTGCATGGCCTGCCTGGGGATGGCTTTGGCCGGCGCTATAGGATCATTTGCTGCCTGTCATCAAGCACAGAAGACGAGTGTACGCTGTGTCACACATCTGTCACAAGACTGAATGCCAGAGGAGATTCCAAACTGACTACTGATAGCTGAAAAGGAGCTGCTATGCATCAACAGCCGCAGCTGACTGCTTGATGTGCTGCTTTTCTGGTGATGCTATAGAGTTGTGTCTTGTGACACAGCAAGGCACGCATAATTCATCTGTGCTGCCATGGTGGGTGCACACAAGCACACAAGTCCAGCCTTGCAGACAGGGGATGGGCATGCAGCAGGCCAACAACAGCTGGCCATAACCCACAGACAGGCTGGCTTGCCTGTATGCACAGAAGTGGTATCTTGACATTGGGAATGGAGTGGGAGCTGCTGGAGCCATAGTAGTAGGCATCCACACTTGGCCAATCTGCACGACCATACGCATGGCTATCACACTAAGTATCATGACATGTGCTGGCTCCCAGTGTAGTGTCTGCTCCATACCATGGCCATGAGGAAGAGCTGAGTGTGTGCAAGGGCAGGCTTGCCTCTCTGGGATGCAGGCTGTCAGGGGCTGTACACTACCTTGGCAGATCTTGGCCATGAGACATAATGATCACAGGAAACAGCCCTCTTGTGAAAACTCCGCAACAAGTGACATAGAGCTGACACTCATCACGGCATCTGGTTGCTGCTAAACTATGCTGTACCTTATAAGTGTGTGCACGCGAAAGCTGACTTACGTCGCATGCTGCCATACAGGCTGGTGCATGCTGGTCATGACACACAACGTGCTGCGCAGCAGCAACAGCAGAGATGACAGCATATACAGATGTGACAGTACTGTGCGAGCGGCACTGATTCTGCAGCATCATTGGACATAGGATGTGACTGCCAGCAACAGCGTACTGCAAGGAAAGCTTCCTACCAAAGGTTCGGCGGGTGATGGCATCATCAAAGCCTCGGATGCTTGTGCAGTTGGCAGCCAGGTCCAAGTCGTACTTGTCCTCTAGGCCCTTAAACAGGTGCGCATGCTTCTTGGAGATGTTGCGCAGGGACCTGGCTAAATTCTTATCGTAGATATTGTTGAAGCCCACATGGAAGTTGTCATCAGAAATTGCCTGCACGGTGCATTTCAGCGCTGCTCAAAGAACAGCAAAACAGGGCAAACATGCAGAAGACTTATTGTTGTGTGACTTTATGGAAAGGTTGAGCAAGGACTCATCTACAGGCTTTTGAGGTATGCATTGCAGATGAAGAATTATCTACATACAGATTGATCGTCACTATGTTTGGATGCAGGCACCAAGACATATATCTTAAGCCTTGCCCTTCAATTTGCATACTGATGTTCAGCCTTGTATTTGGCCTTGACACGCGGTGTGGGAAGTATGGGGCCGCATATGCAAGGTGTTCAGCTAAGTGATGTTTTTGAGCATATCCGTCACCGAGCTGTCATGGAACTAGCTTTACAGGATTTTTGTCGACTGCGCAGCTATGCACCGTTTTTATTGCTGATATGCTCAAGCCAATGATGCACTGTTTGCAGCAGAGGGCAATTGGATGCAGCACCTGAAGCTATGGGCTTGTGGCCATCCATGATGTGTGTCATGAATGCCGACAAGTCATGCTGCACGACTAACAAAACAATCACAAGCTCTACAGAAGCAGCTCACCAGGTCTAGTGGATTGCACAGGGAGGCAGCAGCTGAGATAGGGCACTGGTCTCCCTCTTCACCCACATAGCGCACCAATATGTTACCCCCCAGGGACCAGCCTGCTGCCAGCAACTCTGAGGAAGGGTACCGCTCCTGAACCATCTTCACAACCCGCCTACACTTCGCATCACAGCTTGAAGAAGCAACGACACTGCTGATAGACATGGGGAACGTCCAGTCTGCAATACAAGCTCTGTATAGTGACACGTTCCCTTGCCATGGTGGCTGCTTTATGGTGGCCACACAGCTGCGTACACTCAAAGCTGCATGCCTGGAGTGAGAATTGGTTGCAACTTCAATGATCACAAGTGTTGTGACAAGTGTGGCTGTTTATACAGAGACGATACTGTACACAATCCATGCATGCTCTACATGGCTGCCATGCAATGAAGGGCAGGCTGGACCTGATGATACTGGTATGCTTCCGTTGACAAGATTGTCTGGCTAACATGTGGATGCTATGCTGCTTAGCTGCAGAGATAGTGCAGGGGATTGGTCACTGCTTGGCAGCAACAAAGCCATCTGATCAGAGCCAAGTGACAAGGGAGGGCGCAGGAATGATATACATGTGCAAAGCTACCTCATGTCTCCAGTGTAGGAAGCAGAGTAGAACTGTGGTGACGTGACAGGCCCATCGCTCGTCCCTCGGCTGTTGAAGACGACTGACCTCATGCCATTCATGGAGGCAGCTCCCACCATGTGGCGAACATAGCTGTCATGGCTGCCCCCCGTCAAACCAGGAAGCAAGATCAATATTGGTGCATCTGCTGGCAAGTCCTGTAGCAACGCAGCATTTTGCAGTGCAAGGGGCAGATCCCATGCTGTTGAGGTGTTACACTCTGGCAGAGCTGTCGGATGCTACCTACAATGCTGCTGGGAAGTCTGTGGAAGTCTAAATGGACAGTCCCCCCATCTGGGCATCCAAAGGAGTATCTGTCGTACTCAACAGGCGGGCTTCTACGAGTTTTGGAGGCAAAGATTGTCTCAACATGACCATTGGTCAGGAATGGCCAGGCTTGATATGGGGCGTTGATTGTAGGACACCTGCTGAGTACGCCCTTATTGAATTCGTTTGGCTGCGTGGTGATCTCGGACAAGCGTGTTTTTCGCCTTGCGCTGGTCCACGCTGATATTGCAACCGTTGACAATATAGTGAAGGCCAAGGCAGCTGGTGAAAGGAAGGCTTGCAGCATGGAGGGCAGCTGTGAAGCACTGAGAATCGAGGCGGCGGACGCCTGTGGCACAGTCCTAAAGCTGCGTCGATGAATGTCAGCACGAGGTCGCCTGTGCTTTTTACAGCTGAACCGCTTCGCGCACAAAGGCTCGTGCACTTGCAAGACAGTCTTGCTATGGTGCCCCAGCTGTTTGACCAACGGTTCAGTCACACAGCAGCCGGCTCGGACAGCAATTCGCATCCTACGATGAATCGCACATGAGCTGCGCCAATCAACACTGCTGTTTCTCGTCCGTTGTCAACCCTTTCCTTGTGGTTTCATTTGTTGCGAGCGTTACATGATGGTTTCGGAGCTGTCCGCAAATTGAGCTCGGGTCCAGACCTAGTTGCCATAGGTGCAACTCTGGCTGCTTGGGGTGAGGTGAACCAGACTGCAAGCAGTGTGTACACCGGCGTTTTGAGGCTTGTCATGGCGTTGTGTCTCATCCTGAAGGAGTCCTGATACAGCATACCGACAGTGCACAGAGCTCCGACACAGTAGATTGTACTGAAAAGACACAGGTCTCACACAAGCCTGCAATGCATTTGAGAGCACATCCCAGAGTTGAATCAGCCCAGTGCGCCCTGTCTAAGTTGCTCATAGGCAACGCCTTACATCAAGTGTCATCAGGCAAATCAACATCACCATCAAGTGCAGACGTTCAGCAAGGCCCTTCAGGCTCTCAAAGTGATTGCAAGTGGTACCTACTGATTCGTGAATGTGGTCTGTGCCTTTTTCAGAAGGTCAGGACTGAGTGGGGGTGAATGTGTGCCAATGTCAGGCAGGCAGTCAAGATATGACAGGTTGGCATGTCTCCATGTAGCTGCTGCTGCGTATGGGCAAGACCGGGCAGATCACCAGGGCTGTGACAAAACAGATGCTCCCCTCTTGTTCCGTGTTGCAAACTTCATGTGTGCCATTCAATCTGGGACCAGTATACCAAATCACATTGCAATTGCAGAGCATGTCACAGAGCAGCTGAAGCAGCATCCATTCCATGCAGCAGGTTTTGAAGCGCTGAGTTCCTTCTTCAAAGAGCAAAACTGGTGCAGTGTATGCCTGATTGGCTGCAGACCTAAATCCAAGATCTTACAGTCAAGAGACATGCATGCTGTCATCAGCACAATGGACCACAGCACTGCTGCACAGCTTTCTGCTGGAGCCTGCCTGGCTCAGGTCTGCTTGGTGGAGACAGGATGGAAGGCAAATGATCCTAAGTATAGTGTTGCCTATTCTTACTGAGGCGCTGCACTTGCTGATGGCACCTTTGGGCTGATTACCAACTGCATCAGCAAGGCTGTCATGGTATGCCTGACCTGAGTGCCTGCTGCAGTGCTTTTGTTCTGCAAGCTGCTCTTACAGAGTGTGATGTGCATTTGACCTTTGCATGCGTGCGCTGCGCATCAGCTTGCATGTCGTTCTGCTTTGCGCCTTCTTTACCGTAGCAGATATGTGCGTTTTACTTTGAAGGCTTGACACTCAAGTTGTGTCGCAACTTTTGCTCGGCCTCCTTGCTTTTGGTGCCAATACATTCCTCTGTTGGCATTTGTGTGATCTACCTGCCGGGCCATGATGTTTTGAGTTGTCTGAGTGAGCTTGATGCATGTATATGTGATGCATTGTACGGCTCTTTGCCTTGGTCATTTGAGCTGAGCATGGCACTGGCACGAGTGCTATGGCATTGCGGTGAGCTGATCAAGATTCCGCCCAAAGCTTTTTCTGAGGTATGCCGTATGCACGCGACAGCTCTGTGTTCTGTGAAGCGTTCTGCACTCTACAGTGGTTGTCCTGAGCTGACAGCAAGGTAGACTGCTAGCATGTGCACAGCGACCACACCTCTGTACAGCCGCTGCACAGATGTACTGCCACTTGTGTGAGTCAAGCACATGAAACATTTGACTACAGTTTGCACATGATCAGTTGCCTGGGCTGTAATGAGGCATGGCATACCCTGTAGTCCTCCACTATTGTACGGCAGCCATGCAGGATTTCTTGAAGCAGACAATCCCAGTCCTCCTTGTGACTGCAACAACTGTCAGTCAGCTTGTTGGCGTCCAAATCACATGCGCTCAGCGCACATCCTTGTGTACTATAGGAAACACTAGACTTGCAGGAAGCAGTGAAGCAGCTGCTGCAGAAGCTGCGCCATGCCACAAAGTTTGTGCGCGCGCAGAGACAACTTATGTTGGCTGGCATCATGCTGCTGTTGTTATTGCGGGATGCAGCTCCCAACAGCATACCTGTTGAGGGTGCTGATGCATGCAGCATCGGTACATGTCTGCTTGCTTTATCACAACAAAGAGGCCCTATGAGGAGATGCCACTGGCCTTGCAGCAAACATTGTTCACTTGTTGTAGCTGAGCTTGGCTGCCAAAAAACACAAGCTGTTCATGCGCCTGCCTGCAGCATGATGTACAGTACCCACAGCTTCCATTTTTGAGCTTGGACGACCTTGTTGCCCCCACAAATAGCGCAGGTGCTGTCATGCTTTGTGCCAAGTTCAACATGACCACTGTTCTGCAGGGGCTTGACACTACACTGACATATGCCGTGGTCCACATCACTGCTTCAGACTTGGATAAGCAGCAACCGCCAGCAGGCTACTCAGATGTGAAGATCCCCCACTGTTTACTCTTCCAGCCACCGAAGGCTGTTCTGGGCAGCCTGAGGACAGCTGAGGAGTGGCAGCATTGGGGCAGGACCAATCTGCCTGGTGTCTCACGGTCTTTGCAGATACTGCTCAGGAGGCAATGAAGCAGAACAAGACTGATGACTACGATGTGTCAAACGCGTATCCACACTGGAGGCCCTTCTTTGCCATGACAGGTGTGTCATGCCACACTGGGGATGGTTGTGATACTGTGGATTGTTGTGATGATATCCACACGTTCAATGTTTGCAAATACTACTCGATGTGTTGCACACACTCTACATTGTGTTGTGGCATGTAGTGCTTGGTGTTTGTTGATGGCCAAGTCAGTGTCTTTTGACTGCCCGGATGAATCCCAAAGGCAGGAAATGCATGTACATTTATTCATTCATTCACTCATTCATTCGTTCTTCTTTATTCATGCATTCATTCCTGCATTCATTTACATGTATGCTTGCATGCTCAGCCAATGTATGGCGGCTTGTTTCATGTTGGTACGTCAAGCAGGCTTATCATATGAGGCTTGCCATCTCTCACATGCAGCTTATGGTCAACACATATGCTCAGCACACAGAGTAAAACCTTTTACACACTTTCGCACCTAGCTCCTAACCAAGAAGAGGTTTGTCCATCAAGTTTCCAGCCGGCCTCTTTCAGTGCAGGTTTCTACAGCAGATGACAGCCACGGGGCCACTTGCCAATCTGCATGCAGATGGCTGCTCACGCTCTGCTGCAATCCTTGTTCATGCTGATCAGAGTGCTGGAGGAGACGAAGACTACGATTGTGAAGAACAGGTTGGTGTTGCAGCAGAGAGCTGTGGATGTGGACATCATGCGCAGCCTGGGTATCCCTTGACAGCGACAGGATGACGGCCATGACCAAACGTGTTTAGTACGCACAGACCTTTGCTGAGTACCAGGATAGGCTGATGGGCAAGACCCTTGTGCCTGCCGTGAGTGAGCCTAACGTTGCAGATTGCAAATGCTCACTTTTCTGATACCACTTCAAGGTTGCTATTGCAGTAATGCGCACCCTAGTGGTTTGCTCTGTTGCTGCCGCACTCATTCACAGAATCTGAGCATGCTACGTCAAGGCAGGTTGCTTCAATGTTCACAGAACATTCTGGGTGACATGCAGCTTGGTTTGAATTATTGTCAGGTACAGTGGGACATGGCATTGCCTCGCTAAGTCGTGAAGTATCTAGAGGTCTCCTTCGGCGTGATGAGGTCTGCCTGATTTATGTTCAGCTGCAGCAGCTTCCAAACATGATGATGATGTGCATGACATCATATGAGCATGACACTTGAGGAAACATCGGTAGTATACGTCTCAGGATACACGACGTTGTTACGTAGCTGCATAGCATAAGGCTGGAGTGAAACCAATAGACGTCTTGTGCCAATGGCTTTTGGGACCTTCTACTTGCTGCTCATCCTTGGCACAGTGCATTGAAATGCAGAGATAGATGATGTCATGCTGGCCCTTTTCCCCAGACCAGAATGAAAGATTCAAATGTAAAAGCATAATCAACAATACAATGAATGCTGAATACATGAACTATTCATTAATGTACCCTCTGTCTTTGGGTTGCACCTTGTTTCTGCTGTGATACATTCAGCTCAATTTCAAGCAACTGTACGCATAACTCCATGCATTCTGAAGTACTTAAGTGTTGCCCTGATTTTATTTCGATGTCACAGAACCATTGTTCGCTGAATTTGGGTAACATCATTACACAGTCATGGACAGCTGTGCAGCTTTTTGTGCCTGCTGCCTGCCCCTATGTAAGCAGCAGCAGCCGTTAACATGCCAACGTTTCATGAATTGCTCAGTGCAGCAAGTGGCTCAAGACCCAGCAGTGGTTCTTGACTGCCACATATATCTGACGTGATACTGCCTCACATGTGCACAGCAGAAACTAGCTCGTCACCTAGATACTCCCGGAGTCCATTTCTCGCAAGCACTATTCGCGTGCCAGGCTGGTCACACAAACAGCCATGTATTTTGAGTCAGGATGCCCTACATTGCACTGTGGCAAAGACAGATTGAAAACATGTAGGCTGCTGCTCCAAGGTCCATGTGCTGTTCTTTCGCAAGGATGTCATTTCTTCATCCATTGCAAGCTTCCACTGAGGTGCATCAGGAGCCCGTATTGCTTCTGCATAGGTCTGAGGCTCCTCAAGCTCAGTTGCCATTGCTGCCTGGGCTTTGTAGATCTGTTTAGGCTGCTTCCTCTCCCTTTGAGGAAAGCGTGACTGCTGAGTCTCCTGAGCTGAGGTGGCAGCTGTATCCTCAGCTGCTGGCTCAGCTTCCTCAGTGGCTGCCTGAGTAGCTTCTTCCTCAGCTTCTGAGTCAGTGGAGTATGTGGGGCCCAGATCAATGCCTGTGCTGTCTGCTTCACTGTTGTCTTCTTGCACAGTGATTGGACGGTCAGGTACTCTGGCGCTGACCTTGTTGTTGGCCTGTTCAGCTTCTGTGGCAGCTGCTTTGTTGGCTGCTGATGGGACCCTCTCGAGGAAGATGACATCTCTTGATATCTGCACCTTGCCGCTGTTCATTAGCACTCTGTAGGCCTTGGAGTTGGGCTCATATCCCACGAAGATGCCTGCTGTGCTGAGTGGATCCAGCTTGCGCCTGAGCTGTTTTGGCACATGCACGTATGTCTTGGACCCAAACACTCGCATGCCTGAGACGTCTGGTTTCCTGCCAAAGAAGAGCTCCCACGGTGTCTGGCTGCTGTGACCGGATGGACTCCTGTTCTTGACATAGGTGGCTGCATCTGCCCAGTGCTCACTTCCAAACTTGGCATCAAGCAGCATGGCTCTCACCATTTCCATCAATGTGCGGTTGAAGCGCTCTGCCACTCCGT